>Ga0315312_1003399_pt1 | contig 10269 bp, 10 predicted proteins | sample TDP7_MG_FD_203629 | JGI IMG/M metagenome (GOLD analysis project Ga0315312, IMG submission 203629) | Freshwater sediment microbial communities from Lake Towuti, South Sulawesi, Indonesia - TDP7 | ecosystem: Environmental > Aquatic > Freshwater > Lake > Sediment | place: Indonesia: South Sulawesi... | reverse complement strand
GAAGGGGAGCTGGTAGGCTTAATCGGTCCCAATGGCTCAGGCAAGACTACCCTTCTTAAGCTTGTCAGCGGTGTCCTCTACCCCACTCAAGGGGAAATCCACCTTGACGGTTTGAACCTGAAGCGATTGAAGCGAAAGAAAGTGGCTCAAAGGGTGGCCATGGTCCCCCAGCAGTTCCACATGCCCTTTGCTTTCAAGGTTGCCGAGGTAGTGATGCTAGGGAGAACCCCTTTCCTCAGCATGCTTTCCGAGGGAAGGAAAAAGGAGATGGATGTAGTCAACCAAGCTATGGAGGTGGTAGGCATTATGCCCTTGGCGCAGAGGTTCTTCAATGAGTTGAGCGGTGGAGAGCGGCAAAAGGTAATCCTGGCTATGGCACTGGCTCAACAGCCAAGGTTACTCTTGCTTGACGAACCTACCGCACATCTGGATATTAGTCATCAGATGGAAATACTGCAACTGGTGAGGAGTCTTAATGAGGAGCAAGGAACTACTATCATCGCTGCCATGCATGACCTTAACCTAGCCTCCCTCTACTTCCAACGCCTCATCATGCTAAAAGAGGGCCGCATCTTTGCTGATGGAACGCCTAAGAAAGTTCTGACCCCCCTCTTAATTCAGGAGGTCTTCGCCGCCTCGGTGCAAGTGCAATCCCACCCCCTAGCCAACGTGCCCCATATAGTTGTCCTTCCTATAGAGAACACCAACAGGTAAGCTTGCGGACATCGAGAATATTCTTAACCAGAGACCCCAGCCTTCAGGCTGCCTATCTTATGGCGGCGTAAACGCCACCCTTGGAGAGCGACAGTGATACTCCCTGCCCTAAAGGGCAGGGTCTCCAGTGACTCCTTGTCAAGCTACGTCGGAAACAATATAATTGTCTTGCTTAGCTCTACTAAACGGTGAAAAAGGGAGGCCCATTGCCCCAACTCCAACCCCTCTTCACCCCACAAGAAATAAAGGACGCTGTAGAAAGGCTGGCTCAGGAAATCCAAAGGGATTACCAAGGCAAGACCCCCCTCCTCCTGGGTGTACTTAAAGGCTCTTTTATGTTTATGGCTGACCTGATAAGGAACCTCGATATGCCACTAGAAGTGGAATTTGTGGCCCTCTCCAGTTACGGTCGAGGTAGGAAGGAAAGCGCAGGCAAGGTCAACGTGGTACGAGGCCTCCGTACCTCTATAAAAGGTAGACATGTTTTAGTTATAGAAGATATCGTGGACACAGGGATAACCTTGAGTTTCCTCCTGAAGTATTTGCAGCTTAAGAAACCAGCCTCCCTCAAGGTATGCGCCCTTTTTGATAAAGCCCCTCGCCGCCAGGTCCCAGTGCCTATTGACTACCTGGGATTCAGTATCCCTGATGCCTTTGTAGTGGGCTATGGCTTAGATTATGATGAACAGTTTCGCCAACTCCCCGGACTACATTTTCTGAAGGAAGAGAGCCCTTAATAATCCTGCCTGTCACTCTGACCCCGATTTATCGGGGGGAAGAATGTGAGAAGTAGTTGCCCAATTTATTGGGCATTAAAAGCCTGATAAATCAGGCAACTACAAAGTACATCAGAGCAGTATTTGGGGAAGGTTAGGGATGAGGGCGACTAAAAATATACGCCTAAAAGGTTACGATTACTCCACGAATGGTTTTTATTTTGTAACCCTTTGCACCAATTATCGAAGACCTTACCTGGTAGGCGAAGACAAGGAAGTAGTTGCTCATTTTGTTGAGCAATTGCCGCACAAGATAAACGGAGTCAAATTAGATTATTATCAAACAATGCCTTCTCACATTCATCTGATATTGATTTTGGAACACTGTGAACTCAAACTAGGTGAGATTGTTAGAAGGTTAAAAGCTGCCACCACAAAGCAGGTTGGATTTAAACTATGGCAACCGAATTACTATGAGCATGTGATTAGAGATGAAAAGGCATTAGCCAAGATTCGAGATTATATTGAGAATAATCCACTGGTTGAAAAGGTAGAGTTAAAACGACTTTATGAAGTGTAGTTGCTCAATTTATTGAGCTTCTTCTGCCTGATAAATCAGGTAACTACAGGTTCTAATTTTGCTCAATCTATTGAGCCATAAATACCTAAATTTGGGATGCTACACTTTCTGAAGGAAGGAAGTTGAACCAGAAGGAACTGAAGGAGTTAATCAGGGTGGCCCAGGGGGAATCCCCGGCAGACCTCCTCCTGACTAATGCCAGAATTATAAACACCTTCACCGCTGAGGTTGAGCCAGCTAATGTAGCTATATATAGGGGAAGGATTGCCGGAGTAGGCGACTATCACCATGCCCAGCAGGTAACAGACTTAAAGGGCAAGTATCTTGCTCCGGGACTCATCAATGGACATACCCATGTAGAGAGTTCCCTGCTCCATATTGCTCAGTATGCTAGAGCCGTAGTACCCCGAGGAACCTCTGCTTTGGTCACCGACTTTCACGAAATAGCTAACGTCTGCGGGCTTAGGGGAGCAAAATATATACTCGGCTGTGCTGAGCGCTTACCTCTAGACCTATTCTTCATGGTGCCGTCCTGTGTGCCAGCTACCCAACTGGAGACTTCAGTTGCTCAAATCACTGCTGACAGTGTCCAGGCTGCTCTCCACTGGAAGAAGACCATCGGCTTAGGCGAGATGATGAATTTCCCTGGTGTCCTAGGCAGCGACCCAGAGGTATTGCTGAAAATATCGCTTTCTAAAGGGAAGGTTATTGATGGACATGCCCCAGGCTTGAGAGGGAAAGAGCTAAATGCCTATCTAGCTGCGGGCATTGGCTCTGACCACGAGTCTACCCTGCTGGAGGAAGCCAGAGAGAAACTAAACCGTGGAATGTGGCTGATGATACGAGAAGGTTCCTCAGAGAAAAATCTGGCTTCTCTCCTTCCCTTGGTGGGGGACAAAACCTATCACCGCTGTGTCTTTGTGGTGGATGACCGCAGTTGTGTCGATCTCCTTAAGGACGGAGACATTGATGCGGTGGTAAGGAAAGCCATCCAGCTTGGTCTAGAGCCAATTCGGGCTCTCCAAATGGCCACCATTAACCCAGCGCAATATTTCAAACTAGATGGATTAGGGGCAGTAGCCCCAGGTTACCTGGCGAACCTTATAGTAATCGCCGACCTATCTACCCTGGATATTGAGACGGTCTTTTATCAGGGTAAATTAGTGGCTCAGGAAGGCAAGGCTTTGTTCCCTATAGATATGTCTGGAGACAAGGAGCTGAGGCATACTATCAATATCAAGCCTTTCAGTCGGGAGGCGCTAAGGATACCGGCTGAAAAGCGTGACCATCCTATTATTGAGATTGTGCCCGGGCAAATAGTTACCAGGAAAAGGAAGGAAAAGGCAAAAGTAAAAGAGGGGATTATCCTCCCTGATGTTGAGCGGGATATTCTTAAGCTGGTGGTGGTAGAAAGGCATAAGGCCACCGGAAATATTGGCTTAGGTCTGGTGAAAGGCTTTGGTCTAAAGAGAGGGGCAATAGCTTCCTCTATCGCTCACGACTCCCACAATATTGTTGCCGTGGGTGTTGGAGACGAGGATATATTTGCAGCGGTAAAGGAAATAGAGAGACTACAAGGAGGATTGGTCATCGCCGCTGAAGGGCAAGTTTTATCTGCTTTGCCTTTGCCTATCGCTGGCTTGCTTTCCGATGAGCCTCTGGAGACAGTGGTGGAGAGGCTAGAAAGTTTGGAAGCCCTCGCCTCTGATTTAGGTTGCGCCCTCACCTCCCCCTTCAGCACCCTCTCCTTCCTGGCCTTGCCAGTAATCCCTGAGCTAAGATTAACCGACCTCGGCTTGGTAGATGTAGAAGCCTTTAAGCTGCTGAAGTAAGCCAGAAATCTTCCCAAACCAAGGATATTACGGTATTATAAATGTAGTTGCCCCCCGATATATCAGGGGGCTGCCTTGCCTGATAAATCAGGCAACTACGAAATCTTGGGTGTGAAGGGCTGCCGAAATGCCCAAAACTGAACGAAAAATCAAAATTAAACAGCGCTGAGGATGTTAAGTAATTTTTGCTTGTCATTGCGAGGAGCCTCAGCGACGAAGCAATCTCTGGGATTGCTTCGCTTCGCTCGCAATGACTGTCTAAGAATGTAGCAAGGCTAAAGCCTCGTTACAAAAAGGTGACCCTAAAGGGTCGCGCTACTCTAGGAGGTGCTATCGTGCCAAAAGAGCGAGAAGGAGCGTTGAGCGTATACCGGGTCTTGGACTTGGCTGATATTAAGGGAACCTATTGTACCAAGCTACTGGCAGACCAGGGTGCTGAGGTTATCAAGGTCGAGAGACCAAAAGGTGGCTGCCCCACCCGGAATATCCCACCCTTTGCCGGTGACGTGCCCCACATTGAAAAAAGCCTCTATTTTCTCTACCGCAATGCCAACAAGTATGGCATAACCCTGGATTTGGAGTTGCCCGATGGCAGGAACCTCTTCAAGAAGTTGGTGAAAACGGCCGATGTCCTGGTGGAGACATATCCACCCGGCTACATGGAGAGTCTAGGGCTTCACTACAAAGTGCTCAAAAAGATAAACCCCAAACTTGTCATGGCCAGCATCACCGAGTTTGGTCAGACCGGTCCCTACAGGGACTGGAAAGGGTCAAGCATTGTCCATTACGCCTTGAGCACCACGATGATCGGCAGTGGCTTCACTGAAGGAGCACCTGTTAACTTGCCAAGCACGCCCTCTTACGACGCAGCTTCTATAATCGCCGCTATTTCCATAATGGTGGCACTTTATCAAAGAGCCACCACAGGCGTGGGGCAGTACTGTGACGTTTCGGTGCATGAATGCTCGCGCATCGGTCTCTACCCCTGGATGGTGACCATCTACTCCTATGGCATGACTCCTGACGGCCCGCCCCCGGCACCTGAGGGGCGCCTGGGAGCTTCCATTTACCCTGTCTATCCTTGCAAAGACGGCTTCGTTCGGGTAGTGGCTATCACGCCCAGGCAATGGGAGGCCCTGGTTCAGGTACTCGGCGAGCCTGAAGTATTGCGCCTGCCCGAATGGCGAGAGTTCATGTACCGCATTGCTAATGCTGCTGACCTTTATGCTCTCATGCTGGAGTTCACCACCAAGTACACTATGGCTGAGCTTTTTGAAGCGGGGCATCGGGAGGGGGTCCCCATCGTTCCTATTTACGATGTAGCTGGCTTCGTCAACAGCCGTCACACCAAAGCCAGGAAATTCTTCGTTAAGCTAGACCATCCCGTGGTGGGCAAGTTCGACTATCCGGAACCCCCCTATAAGTGGACGGAGACATCCTGCCGGATAAGCCGCCCTGCCCCATGCCTTGGCGAACACAATGAGAAAATCTATTGCCAGGAGCTGGGGTTATCAAAAGATGACCTGGCAGCCCTGAGACAGGCTGAGGTCATATAATAAGGAGGTCAAAATGTCAAAGGCTCCACTGGAGGGAATAAGAGTCATAAGCTTCGGTACCGGGGCGGTCATCCCTGACTTCGGCAAGATTCTGGGCGAATTAGGGGCTGATGTCATCAAAATAGAGTCGCGAGACAACCTGGATTTCGTGAGAACCCTCGGGCCCGACATAAACAATATTCACGGATTCAACGAGTCAAATCGCAGCAAGCGAAGCTTCGGGGTGAACCTGAAGACGGATAAGGGGAAGGAACTGGTCAGAAAACTGATCAAGATGGCTGATATCGTGGGAGAGAACTTCCGCGGCGGTGTTATGGAAAGTCTAGGCTTCGACTATGAAAATGTCCGCCAGATCAAGCCTGACATTATCTACATTAGCAGCCAGGGTTTTGGCAGAGGCGGTCCCTACAGTGACTATCAGGCCTATGGCCCTATGCTGGCAGCTGCCTCCGGTTTGCTCTATCTCTGGGCACATCCCGAGGACCCCTACCCTGTAGGTGCCAACGTGCCTCTACCCGACCACATGGCCAGCAAGCAGGCTGTTTTTGCCGTCCTGGCTGCCCTCGACTACCGGCGCCGTACTGGCAAGGGGCAGTTCATCGATATGTCTCAGGTAGAAGTAGCCGCCTCCCTCATTGGTGAATACTATCTGGACTATAGCCTAAACAAACGAGTCCCCAAGGCAGTGGGCAACCGAAACCCCTATGCTGCGCCCCATAACTGCTATCGCTGTAAGGGTGACGACCAGTGGTGCGCCATAAGCGTATTCACCAACGATGAATGGCAGAGGTTCTGCCATGCTATTGGCAACCCTAAATGGACTGAGGACCCCAAGTTCGCCGACACGGTGAGCCGACTGAGGAATGTTGATGAGCTGGATAAACTGGTGGAGAAATGGACGATGGAACATGACCCCACCGAGATAATGACCACTCTGCAGGCTGCCGGCATCGCTGCCGGGATGGCTCAGCGGGCCGCAGATACTATAAATGACCCCCAGGTCAAGCAGACGAAGGCGCTGATAGAAATTGACCATCCCGTAGCCGGCAAACGGCTTTATCCCAACATCCCCTTCAGAATGTCCAACACCACGCTTTCCCCCAGCCGGCCAGCCCCTCTCCTGGGACAGCATACTGAGGAGATATGCCGCCAGTTGCTGCGAATGTCTGCAAAGGAAATACAGAGGCTGAAAGAGGAAAAGGTTCTGGACACCGCCTGATGGTAGGAACGCTGTCAGATAAAGTAGGGTGGGTGAAGCAGAGCGAAACCCACCATTTCAATCTAAATTCAGACTATGAAGAAAATCGAGGAGATAAAAAGTAAACTAGAAGAACTGAAACCAATATTAAAAGAGGAATTCAAAGTAGAGAATATTGGTCTTTTCGGTTCTTATGTGAAAGGTGAGCAAAAGGGAAAGAGCGACTTAGATATCCTGGTTGAGTTCTCCGAAACAATTGGACTCTTTAAGTTTATCGAGCTGGAAGATTTTTTGAGCAAAGAGTTGGGCGTCAAAGTTGACCTAGTTATGAAAGAAGTCCTAAAGCCGCGGATAAAAGAGGAGATACTCAGAGAAGTAGTTTATCTATGAAAAGAGACCCCAGAGTCTATATTGATGATATCCTCGAGGCCCTCAAAAAGATAGAGCAATATACCTAGAGCCTTCATTTTGATGAGTTTTCCCAGGATAATAAAACCGTAGATGCGGTAATTAGAAATTTTCGGGGAGGCAACAAAGAAGATACCAAGAGAGACTAAAAAGAAATATCCTCAAGTTCCCTGGAGAGTGATGGCCGGAATGCGGGATAAACTCATCCATGAGTATTTTGGGGTAAATCTCAAAGTGTTGTGGAGGACAATAAAAGAGGACTTACCACCCTTAAAACCTCTGGTAGAGGAGGTTTTAAGAGAAGCAGATGAAGAACTAAAGGAATAGGACTCAAAACAAAATCAGAGAAAGTAGGGTGGGTAAAGCAGAGCGAAACCCACCACCTCAATTGACTTCATATCGGGTAGGTTGCCCGACGTCGGGCAACCTACCCACAATTTCGAGAGACCACGAGGGTCAGGGACAAACATTCCTACACGAGGTTTTTGGACAAAACCTCCTTCCCCTGGCGGGAGGGAGCTAGAGGGAGGGGGATATTCCACCCTCACCCTACCCTCTCCCATCGAAGGAGAGGAATTCTATAAGATCCTCCCTCCCCTGGCGGGAGGGGGTTAGAGGGAGGGAGATATTTCACCCTCACCCTACGTCTGTCAACGACAGACCTGTCGGCGCTGTCAAGAAGGAACAAGCCGTTTCAACCCCCTCTCGAAGAGAAGCTCCGCTCTTACCAAGCCATCCATGCCTTTCATTAGCAAAGGCAACAGCGGAACAGAACGGCTTACCACTCCAAGCATCGGGCCAGACAAGGGTACCACCAGCTTCAATGCAATCGGAGCCGACAGCTTAATCATTGGTGTGGCTATGCTGGCCGATAAGGATAAGAGACCTGTAGCCAGCTTGGATTGAGATACATGTCCCGCAAATCTAAGCATGTCAGGCATCATGGGCGATAGACCTTCCACTGTTTTAATCAGATTATGCCGTGTTTCCCTGCGAGACAGCATCGCTGACAAGAACCCTTTCGGCAGGGAACCCAACAAGGGGTCTGCCATCTTCAAGGCAGGCATTAGAATAGGCGCCAGATTTACTTTCTCCAGTTCGTCCAGGATTTCAATGAAGTTTGCCATGGTTATACCCCCATAGACTCAGCCACCAATTCAGTTACATCTTTAACCTGGATTGGCTCTCTGGCTTTCTCGATTACGTCCAGGAAGTTTGTTTTACAGAAAGGGCACGATGATGCCAGAATAGAGGCACCAGTTTCCTTTATCAGCGGAATCTTCTCAGCGCCTATATCCAAGGCCAGACCTGGATTAGACTCTTTTAATCCTCCGCCCGCACCACAGCACCAGGCCGCATGCTTGGTGGGGTACATCTCAACCAGTCTAACACCGGGAATCGCTTTCAGGACCGCTCTCGGCTCATCATAGACCCCCATCACCCTGCCGAGGTGGCACGGGTCGTGATAGGTGACTTTTGCCTTGATGGGACGTTTGAACTTTATCTTCCCAGCTGAAATTAGCTGAGCCAGGAGCTGGCTTATGTGCCAGACTTTGAAGGGTAGCTCTCCTGCTATCTTGGGCCAATCCCTGCTTATGGCCATATAGCCCTCAGCACATATAGCCACCAGGGTCTTAACCTTCTTCTCTTTTAACAGAGCCACATTGTGCTTGACCATCTTCTCTGCTAAATCCACGTTGCCGGTCCTGAGCAAGGGTGACCCGCAGCACCATTCGTCTGGAAGCACGGCAAATTTGCTTCTGGCAGCTTTTAGTATCTTCGCTGTTGATACGGCTATCTCCTGCCTTCGGTAAGATGAGGTACAACCAACAAAGAGGACTGTGTCAGCCGTTTGGGGTATATGAAGACCTTCGGCCCATTTCAACCTGTTGGCGTGGGGTTCTTCATAAGGATTGTAGTTTTTCTCAGTGCTGGCGGCCATTCTCTTGACTGCCTCCGGCTGTAGCCCAAGGTCAACGCAATCGGCACGCATTGCCTCCACGATTTCGACTGACTGAAGGGGGTCGAGCGCTGCACCAAAGGCGCTCATAATGGGGGGCACCATAGTCTTCAGGTCACTACCACCTATCTTGGCTACCACATTGCCGAAAGGCTTGCATACCTCTTCACAGGAAGCACAGGTAGTGCAGTCATATACACAATCGGCCACTCTCTTGGAGTATTTCAGTGACCCCTCCAAGAGGTAGAAAGCTATCGTATTGTGACCTCTGGCTGAGCTATCCTCGAATCTAAGCTGTCTGTAAACAGGGCAAGTCCTGTACCATCCAGATTCGTCACTTATTGTGTCACTGCACATAGAGCAATGGTTGCATATCCATACTTCTGGCGCGCATTTCTCCAGTCTCATCATTCCTCCTCCAGGCCAAGCCCCAAAACTCCTGGATTCATGATGTTGTTCGGGTCCAGAGCCTTTTTGAGCGTCTTCATGAAGGAAATGTACTCTGGCTTGAACCTCTTCATTAAGTATTGACTTTCTTTTCCAATCCTGTAGAGTGCTGCCGCACCAGTGTCCATATAGGACTCCACTATGTCTCTATACAACTCTTGGGCCTTCTTCAACTTTTCAGGGTCGCTGAAGTCAACAGGAGTCATGGCGAAGGTATTGCTAACTCCACCCCGGCCAAGGAGCTGAGCGAAAAGGAAGAAGTGGTCTGCCCCTATCATAGGTATACTGCCGCTTAGCGCCTCCGGATCACTCTTCGCGATCTCCAGTGCGCTCCCTACCACTTTTGGCCATTGAGGAAGCGAAGCTATGGAGCAAGTATCCTGGCCATTTGGCCCCATCACTTTGCCAAAGGTCCCTCCTCCCTCCCACTCCGTGGTGTCAATTATGGATATACCAAGAGCACGCATCAAGCCTTCCAAGGGTACCACTGTGCCGCCGAACTCTTTGGCCATCCTATCTATGGCTTTCTTTTGTGCTTTAAATACGCCCTTGTCATAAGCCTCTGTGGCGAAGACAACAATATCTCTCTCCCCTAGTAGCGGGCCGACTATCCTTTTTAGAGAATCGGGGAGGGTGAAAAAGGCTATCCCCCACAACTCCGTGACATAACCATACCATTCCAGCTTGAATACAAATCCAAGCTCGGAGTCTATGTCCGGAAAGGAGTAGACCAGGGTATCAGAAAACTCAGGGATGGGATATGTCTTCATGGTGAACTCTGTTATCACCCCAAAGGCCCCGCCAGCCCCTAGGAATATGCCCACCAGGTCTGGACCATTGCAATATCGGTAATACCAG
>Ga0315312_1003397_pt1 | contig 10269 bp, 12 predicted proteins | sample TDP7_MG_FD_203629 | JGI IMG/M metagenome (GOLD analysis project Ga0315312, IMG submission 203629) | Freshwater sediment microbial communities from Lake Towuti, South Sulawesi, Indonesia - TDP7 | ecosystem: Environmental > Aquatic > Freshwater > Lake > Sediment | place: Indonesia: South Sulawesi... | reverse complement strand
TTTCACCCCCCGGGGTCACCCCCACGGGGCGTCGGGTATAACTATCCGGCCAAACAGTCAATTGCCGGAGCCGGACTTTCACCGGCCAGACACGCAGCATTATGGGCTGCGAACAGAGAGCGCAGAGATCGCCGGCATGTTTGCTTTTCGATCGAATTTATTTCTCTGCCTTCTCAGCGGTCTCTGCGGTGAATTTTCTTTACTGAGCCAGCCAGGGACAGATGGCCTTGATTTCCGGAAGGTATTTGAGGGGAGAAAAGATTTTCTCCCTTGAAGGGATGTCTAATTTGCTGGGAGTTCCAATTTCTTCTCCACCTCCAGCAGTTTGGATCACAGTGGAAATTTGCAACCGGTCGGAAAAAACCAGGCCTTTTTCCATCTCGATGAGCCCTTCCTGAGATAGATCCTCCAGGAAAGCCTGGAAAACTTCTTTGGCCATGGCATCTAAACCTTTGACCTTCCCCGTGCTCCTAAGGGGGTTATGCTTGTGGTCCATTTCTCCCATGAAGACCTGGATGACATGGCTGAGGTCATTGCCGTTGGAGCGGAGGTTAACTTTATTCAGAGCCAATGAGGTTAGAATCTTCATCTCGATTGCGAAGTTCTGTTTGAAGGGAACTGAAAGCCAGAAATTTAGCGTCCCGGCAATCTCCCCGGAGAGAAGATAAAGTAGTTTCTTCAATGGGTTTATGGCTGGGTGGTCAAAGACCGAGATGAAGGGCGTGATAAAAGCATTCAACCTTCCACCTAAAGGACGGTGGTAGACAATCTTGGCGACTTCGATCTCTTCGAACCAGAGAATGGCCCCAACGGGATCAATGACCCAGCGGGGATTGAAATATCCCTCGCGAATGTCCGCGTCGATAAACTCGATGATGGCTTTGGGATTATTCAGGCCCCTTACAGTGCACAGGTGGTAAATCAAACCTCGCATGGACAATCCCTTGCCCGAATCTCCCCAGGAAGTATCGTTCATTCCATTCCACTTAGTATAGAAAACCTGGGTCCCATACTTTTTGGCCATCAGCGGCACATCATCGTGCGCGCTTCCTCCAAAGGCGATCCAGATTTCGTCGATGATTCGTCCCATAAGCGGCTGCAGGATTTGAATTTCCCGTTCCAGGGATAGTAATTCTTCGTCCCCACGCGTGGGGAAGACAACGATCACTGGAACGTTCTCTTCCGTCTTGATCTTCTCCACCTTCTCCCGATCCATGGAATGCATTATCAAAAGTGAGAGGGGCGGCAGGAGGTCCTTTCGGCCAACCTTATGGGGGTCAATCGCCTCCATGATTTCGACCCTGGGCATGATGAACTTACATTTTCCTTTCTAACTCTCCCAGATTTCCCGCAATTTTTCCCGGCTGGAAAGAAGATATCGCCGGTCCACGGAAAAAATTTCGAGAGTGATCGTTCCATCGTACCCAAATCTTTTTATCATCGGGATGATCTTCCTCCATTCAATGTTCCCGGCACCCAGGGGGAGGTGCAAATCCTCTACTTTTCCAAAATTATCAGAGAGATGCACATGGACCAGACGATCGTAGAAGGCCTGCAAAAATTCTTCAGTCCGGTTCTGTTCCACATTAAGATTGGCGTGGCCTACATCCAGAAGGAAACCCAATTGAGGGATTTGGGAAAAGCCCTGCCGGATTTGTTCCACGGTATTGAAAGTGCGATCCATGTTCTCGATGAGAACCTGGATACCCAGAGGCCTGGCGAACTCATGAATCTCCTTAAGAGACTGTAAATTCTTCTCCAAGATCCCCTTCGAACCCAAGGAAAAAGCGAAGGATCGATCGGGGTGAACAGTCATTCTTAAGGCTCCCAGCTTGGCAAAAGCCTCCAGCGCCCAACGCATCTCTTCCACCGCGGCTTTTCGCAGGCTTTCATATGGGGAGGCGAAAGGCAGGTAATAAGCTGTATGGCCGATGATTCCCAAATTTGCATCATTCAGGGCCTTTCTGGTCTCCAGTAATTTAGCCGTGGCTGGATAATAAGAGGGGGGTTCTAAAGTTAGATCCAGGAATTCGAACCCGTTCTTTTCGGCCCAATCGATTTCGGCCAGAAGGTCAACCCGCGGATCGTTCATCATCCCAATCTGCAAAAGTCTTTTCCTTTTAAAAAGCCCAGCAAAGGCGCGATTTCAAGAATCAAGAGTTGGGAAAACCTCAAAAAGGCAAAAAAAGAGTACCCGAAAAGGATGAGCATAGTCAATCAAAAACTAAATTCCGTCCGGATATCAGAGATTGCCTTGGATGACCCGTTACCAGCCCGGATTCCATTTCCATATTGACCTGGAGAGGAAAAAAAAATATGATAATTGAAACCTAATGGAAAAGGAAATTTTAAAATTGCTCCTGAGAAATAGAATTTTTTTGATCTGGACTGTAGCCATCGTCGTTTTATTATTACCTTCATTTTCTCCTGGCGAATCTCAGCCGAAGCTTAAAGTGGTGGCCAGCCTCTTTCCCCTGCAAGAATTCGCCGGGGCTGTGGGGGGAGATAGAATCCAGGCAACTTTGCTGCTCCCTCCGGGCGCTGAAGTGCACACCTGGGAACCCAAGCCCAGCGACTTGGTGAAAATTATCCAAGCGGATGTTTTCATTTATATCGGACCTTCCATGGAACCCTGGGTCGATAAAGTCTTAAAAACGATTCAGGCCAAAGATCTAAAGGTGGTGGAAGCAAGCCGGGGCCTGCCTCTCGTGGAGGCAGATGATGGGGGGGGAAAGATCAAGGGGGGCCATTCTGAAAAATTGGACCCGCATGTATGGCTGGACTTCACCCTCGACCTCGAGATTGTGGATGCGCTCGCCGTCGCCTTTTCGGAAAAAGACCCGATCCACGCCCCGTTTTATAGAAAGAACGCTGAAAATTACAAGGCTAAGCTAAGGGAGTTGGATCAGAAATACCTCGAGTCTTTAGCCAAATGCCGCCACCGCCATATCCTGCTGAGCGGACACGCGGCCTTTGCCTACCTGGCCAGAAGGTATGGCCTGCAACAGATCTCTCTCTCTGGAGTAAGCCCAAATGCCGAACCAACGCCCAAAAGAATGGCCCAGGTGCTTGAGGCTACCAAAAAGTATGGAATCAAATATATTTATTCTGAAGAGCTGGTCAACCCCAGACTATCCCGGGCGCTGGCCAAAGAAGCAAAAGTTAGCGTTTTGCTTCTCAACCCAGGACATAACCTGACCCGCGAGGGGATCCAAAAGAAGATGACCTTCCTGGGCCTTATGGAAATGAACTTGCGGAATTTGCGGCAAGGTCTGGAATGTTCACAGCCATGATTCCCCTCCCACTCCCCAAATCCTTTTCCTATCTCCCCACAAATACTGGCTTTCTCTTTTCCAGGAAAGCCCTCGCTGCTTCCTGATGATCCTGGGTCTCGGTCAGAAGAGAGAGTTGGGAGGAAATGTAATCCAAGTGAGACCGGAGGGTACTTGTCTGTGCCTGATAAACAGCCCTTTTCATCATCCGGATGGCCAGCGGCGGCTTGCTGGCAATCTTCTCCGCCAGAAGCAGGGCCTCTTCCATGAGTCGGTCATGGGGAACAACACGATTTACGAGGCCAATTTCCATGGCCTCCTGCGCGCTCAGGACATCTCCGGTAAGAAATAATTCCAGGGCTTTGGCTAATCCAACCAATCTGGGAAGGAAGTAGGCTCCCCCGTCGCCAGGGACAAGCCCCAACAAGATGTAGGATTCTCCGAGCCTGGCCTTATCGGAACAGACTCTGAGGTCGCACATGATAGCCATGTCCAATCCAGCCCCCATGGCAGCTCCATTAATGGCAGCAATGATTGGTTTGTCCAGGTCTTCCAGGGTGAAGACAATACGGTGTACCCCCTCCCAGAGAAATTTTTTCATGTCTAACGACCGGAGTTTCCCCGCCGCCATATCTCGAATATCTCCTCCGGAACAAAATGTGTCACCCTTCCCGGTCACGACAATGACTCTTACATTATCATCGACCCGAGTCTGCTCAAGGGATTGGCGCCAAAGGTTTATCATCTCAGGGGTGAAGGCATTTTTGGCCTCTGGCCGGTTAAGGGTGATGATGGCTATGTGCCCTTCAGTTCGATAAAGGATGTGCGGTTCGCTCATTTTCTCTCTCCTTACATGAATTTTCAGGTTACTGCATCTCAAACTTCCTCACAAATTCAATCTCAATCCTGACCGCCCCCAATATATCAAGAAAAAGCAAATTTTCAAGCTTTTTAAACTCCTCATTTTTGCCTTGACATGTCTTCCAGAGGTGACCAATATATTGGAAAAAGATAAGGTAGTAATGTCAAAAAACTTATAAAAAAACAGGGGAGCCTACGAAACCACAGAGCTCACGGAGAAATCCTCTGTGTTCTCAGAAGGATTCGCTTGAAAGCAGATAACCGAAAAATCATATCTTCTGCTTTCAAAATTTATTTCATTGGGCGAGCCTGTGATCGATAGCTTCTGTGACGGGAGTAGGCTTAAAAATTTGCCTATAAGAAGATAAATTTCAGAGCTAAGGGGTGGGTTTGTCGGGAAATTTCCATATCGAACCGTTAAATGAAGGGATAAGGAGGTTAAAAAATTAGAGGGCACAGAGGGAGGGATCACAATCTTTTAACTTCTTAAAAACTATTCACTTCTCTGCGTTCTCTGTGGTTTAATTTTGATAATACTGATAAGGTCAAAAGGAGAATCTCATGGCAAAGTCAATCGGATTTATTGGCCTGGGAGCCATGGGAAAGCCCATGGCGTTAAACTTAATTAAGAAGGGCTTTGCTCTTTGGGTTTACGACATTGTTCAAGAGAAGATGAAACCCCTGATAGCCCAGGGAGCCGGGGCCTGCGGGTCTTCCCGAGAGGTGGCTGAGGGTTGCCCGATCATCATCACCATCCTTCCCGCTCCCCCAGACGTGCGGCGCGCCGTTCTTGGAAAAGAAGGAGTGATCGAGGGAATTAAGCCTGGGGCAATACTCATTGAAATGAGCACGATTGATCCCATTACCAGCCGGGAGGTAGCCCAAGCCTTAGCGGCCAAAGGGGCCAGGATGCTGGATGCTCCTGTGGCCCGAGGGGTGCCAGCGGCTGAAGCTGGAACGCTGAGCATCTTTGTAGGAGGGGATAAGAAAGTTTATGAGGAATGCCAGGAAATCTTAAAAGCTATGGGCACGGACATCTTCCACGTAGGAGAGGTGGGGTGTGGACACGTGGTAAAAATGGTCAACAACCTTATTTTAGCCGGAACCATTACTGTTCTATCCGAATCCCTTGTCCTGGGAGTAAAGGCCGGAGTGAAACCTGACCTGCTTTATGAAGCCCTTTGCGAAGGTTCAGCAGGAAGCTTCGCTTTGAAGAACCAGATCGGGCAGTCCGTGATGAAAGGTGTTTTTGAAGAGGGGCGCTTTCCGGTGGACTATATGATTAAGGACCTGGGGCTGGCCATGGAGACGGGCAAAAGCTTGCATGTTCCCCTTCCCTTCGGTGCCCTGGCCATGCAGGTTTATGAAAGTGCCCGGGCTGCAGGGAAAGGCAAAAAATATTATCCCGTGGTTATCACGCAATGGGAAGAGCTGACTGGCGTCAAAGTACGAAACGAGGGGTATTGAGTTCCCCCGGAACCGCTGAACGCATTATTTTTTTTCCTGAATGGAGATCAACTCTATCTCAAAAATCAGAGTTACATTGGGCCCGATAGCCCGCCCTGCCCCACGATCGCCGTAGGCCAGATACGGAGGGATAAATAGCTGCCATTTCGCCCCCTCTTCCATTAACTGCAATGCTTCGGTCCAGCCGGCAATCACGCCCTTGACCGGAAACGTTGCCGGTTTTCCCCGGCGATAAGAGCTGTCAAATTCTGTTCCATCGATGAGGGTCCCCCGATAATGAGTCGTCACAGTATCGGTTATTTGGGGTTTATTGCCGGTGCCGGCTTTAATCACCTTATACTGCAAACCGCTCGCCAGGGTTTGAACTCCTTCTTTTTTCTTATTATCAGCAAGGAAAGCCTCTCCTTCCTTCTTGTTTTTTTCTCCCAGCTTTTTGGCAAGCTCTTCTTGCTTAGCGATCATTTCCTTCTGAAATGCGGCCAACGTTTCCCGAACTTCCTGCTCAGTCAGCAAAGGCTTCCCGCCCGCAAGGGCATCTTTAATTCCCTTGGCCAGAATATCCGGGTCAATATCAATCGACTGATTTTTAAAATTTTTCCCGATGTCCATCCCAATGATGTAACTGACCTTATCCCTCTGACTTTTCAGAAGCAGATTCTCCTCTGCATTCACCTGACTCGCTAAAAATACAATTGCTAAAATTGTTAGCAGCCGCAATTTCATTTAGACTCCTTTCTTCTCCAATTTTTTGAGCTGACCAGACTTTCAGCGATGCCGGTCGATATAAAAATGAACGAATATTCACCTTATCAGTGCAAGCGACGGTGGTTATCAGAGCTTATTCCATTCATCCACCCTAATCTCACGGCCTATGATCTCCTCAACCTCCCGAATCATCATTGGGAGTTGGGCCACAGAGTATTCGATATTGGAAGGGATTGCCAGGCGATGCTGCTTGTAAACCATAAATTGGCGACGGGTACCGGAATATGGCCCAACGAACTGAAGCTCCCGCAGCCGTCGAATGAACTCGCGCCGTTTACAAGGCATCCACCGGCTCATGGGTTGGCTCCTTGTTCAAATCAATTTCGTCAACCACTGGCAGAGGATGACCTAATTTGAGGCCAACCAGAATCCAATCTTCAAGAGTAGAGCGTAGTTCATCTTCACATTCTCGCAATGTGCCCCCAAACGCTACTACCCCTTTGCATTGCGGAACCCGACCAGCAAATGTACCGTCCTCCAATTTGTCATAGACAGCCTGGGCCATAAGCTGGTTTACATACTCTGTAAGGATAAATCGAACTGCCATTGTATACCTCCTAATTTAGCCTGTGGCAGACAGACAAATGTCGCTTAACGTTCAAGGCTAAAAGAAGTGCGCTGGCATCCACAAAAAGTTTAGAACCATCTACCAACCCAGCTTCTACGCACTGCCCAACGATCCGTTCAAAAAAACTGCGGAAGGCTCCGCCGCCCCAGCGGGCTCTAGCCTTGCTCAATACACTATGGTCAGGAATCTGATCGTCTAGGTCATACCCTAAAAACCACATCCAATCCATTCGCTCCGGGATGGGGAGCATTAGTTCCCGTTCAGACCTCACATTGTATTGGATTAATAGGAGCATCATCTTGAGGATGACTGGAGGAAGAACCGAAACATTACCATTCACCGCGTAGGTATCTTTGACTTCTCCATGAATAAAATCGAAGTCCACCTCGTCCGAAATCCTATTCAGGACGTGATCCCTACGAACCCGTTTCTCTAAGCTGAAACCCTTCATGAAGAACTTGTACTGGTATGGAGATTGGCGACCCATCATGGCATGAACCTCATTTATACTGCCGTTGCCATGATTGTACCCCTATGATAAGGTATCCGCAATCATTATTTGGGCAACAACCCGTCCACTATTGACTGAGAGGCTCCTATCCAAGGTGCCATGGCCTGAAAGTTGAATCATGCGAATAAGAGGTAGCTCTCAATGCAGCCCTTAATAATAGGTTTTTGCAGATGAAAGTGCTGCCCCGGGAATTGCCTATTTAGCTGGTTAGTTCTATCCGGCTTAGGGGTGGAAGAATGGGACATCGGTTCAAAAGTAACTATTCCGTGGTTAACTAGAAGAAGGGGGGAAATGGAGCGGCTGAAAAAGAGGTGTATGGTAATTTGGAAGATAATAAAAACTCAATCGTCGGCAGTAATAAGTTGTCTTTCAACCGACGTCCCGCTTGCCATTTTATTTTCCTTTGCCACAAAAGAAGATCCCCTGGGGATTGAATTTATAACCAGATGATCTTCCATTCCGGCTCTAAAGCCTTAAAATCCGGGTCTCCGGTATAAATCGCACCATCTCTTTGCTTAGCCAGCGCAGCTGCGAAGCAGTCCGCCAGCGATATCTTCCTGGATACCTTGATTTGCCCTGCCAACTCAGCCAGATCTTGGTCGGCCGGAACAATCTCGAGCGGAAGACTCAAAATTTTGGGACGGCCTTTCTTCCAAGTATCTGCCCCCTTTTTTCGTTCGATCACATATCGGATTTCTGCCCAGTTGACAGAAGACATCAACAGAAGCCGGTCGGTTTCTAAGGCTTTCTCGAGCAGGACTCCGATTTCCCTGTGGCCCTTTTCCTGGAATAGGAAGGACAACAAAGCATAGCTATCTAGAACCACGCTTGACAAATTTTACCTCCTCCCGCTCCTTGTCCCTGGCCCTCTCCTTGAGAAGCATTTGGGTTGCAGAGGTTTCACTCTTGAACAAACCGCAAATGCTCCGGACATATTCTTTGGTAACTGGCTGGATTAAGATCTCATGATCCCGTTCCACGAAACGAACCTTGGTTCCGGGTTCGATCCCGTACTTTCGCCGGAGCCGGGCGGGGATCACCAGCTGTCCTTTGGTGGTCACGCTTGCCGTATCCATCGATATCTCCCCCTTTCGTCGAAATCTTACATTATCTTGAAAAGTAAGTCAAGATTAAAAGGTAAGATATATTAATGCTAACAGAAGAATTTGGGGTAGGGGAGTGAAAATTAACAGGACCAGGGCGGAGGGGTAAGGAAAATGGCAGTCTCAGATAGAGCCTGAAATCTGCCTCCCGCCGGAACACTCTCTGCCCCTCGTTACCTCGCCCAATCACATGATAAAGTACCCTAGGAAGTGAACCGTTAGCTTCCTCGCCATAACGGCAGACTACCCAGAAAGGGGCGGCGAGTCAATACCTAAATACCTAAGCCTGACCCCGTCGACTATTACAAAGTGTATCGTTTAGGTTTGACCCCTGCCCCTCCGGTATTCGCCGTATTCTTTTTCCTCCTTTTCTTTAAGGACGCGGAAGGTTTCGCCGGGGAAATCTGAAAATTGAATTTTGAAGGTTTGACACCCCATCCCCTACCTTGGCATTTCTTTCATCTTAGAAGGATGTTTTGGGGTTCAAAAATGCAGTTCTAAGTTCCCCAAATAACCCTTTTTCATGGTGTTCTTGTCCGATATCAAATATTTATCCAGGTCCGACCCGGATGGACACCTATTCCATGTCGCCGCGCACTGCTTAAGCTTGTAAACATCGTCCCCAATTTTCCCGGTATTTTCAATAGAGGATTCTTAAGAAAAATATGCTTCTCTTAGCTGTAACAGGGAGGCCATTACGCCAATAAGTCTCCTAAACAGCCTTTCGATATTTTCCACTGTCACCTTTCCCATTTTGACACTTTCACCTGTCGAATCTTGTGAAGATAATTCCTTCCAAAGGTTTTTTGCATCCTGAATCAGCGGTTCAGCCGATGGAATGGAGGGAGAGTTCCCAAAAACGAATTTTCTGATTTGGTCCTCCCTTGAACAGGTAACACCAAAATTCTTTTCACTGAAATCGAATACCAATTTGAAAAAGAACATGGTCCTGGCACCGATAAGATCTTGATATTTCGTTGTATCCACCTTGAAGGCGTAATATTTCTTCACAAAGGCGTCAAAATCATCGCTGATATTTGGTGTGATACCTGGCAATTGTAACTTTATATAAGCAATATACTTCTCGGTTTCGTCTACTCGTTTATAGCGTTGAATGACTTCTTCATGATTGGGGAACAAATGAGGGTTTCCGCGAGAAATGGCTTCTCCTCCTATGACGGCATTCGCACCAGTTGTATTTACAGCAGTAAGTATTATGGTGTGGTTACTTGATTGAGCGTATTTCGCACGACTCTCGTCTCTGATGTGAATGGCCGAAAGACCGGGAGTTGAAATGTCGGTCAACGGACCGATGAATTCTTGGTAAGTGACGTTGTCCAAATATCTGATTTCCTCTTTCGGTACGCTCCCGTAAAGGCCTTGAGTGAATTTAAACTTATCCACCAGCCCTTCAAGTTGTCGGATATTTTCCCCTTCGCTTTCAATCGTTTTTCGCTTTATATCAATAGCCTCCTCCGCTGCTTTTTCCTCCTCTTCTAAGTCATTCATTTTTTCCTCAAAATCCTTCAAATGTTCTTCGCCCATCTATTCTCCGCATGGGTACCTAATTTATCATCACGCTTTATGTTGAGCTCAACATAAGAAATGTTATGTGAAGCTCCGGATTATGTGAAGTTGAGCCCCCCTCCATTATGAATCTTCCCGCCTTTTTGCCCTTATTCGCGGGCCTCTGCCGATAATACTACACATAATTCCATGCTA
>Ga0315312_1003396_pt1 | contig 10271 bp, 10 predicted proteins | sample TDP7_MG_FD_203629 | JGI IMG/M metagenome (GOLD analysis project Ga0315312, IMG submission 203629) | Freshwater sediment microbial communities from Lake Towuti, South Sulawesi, Indonesia - TDP7 | ecosystem: Environmental > Aquatic > Freshwater > Lake > Sediment | place: Indonesia: South Sulawesi... | reverse complement strand
TAAGGCCTGACAATAGACCGACCTTAAAACTACCGGCTAATTTCTTGTATAAGGATGCCTTTGAATATGCCATAAAGAAGATTGAGAAATTAAAGACCTAATCCATAGTTTTCACGCAGGATTCAGGACTGTTATTTATTATCAAGAAAAGTATTGACATATTAATCGTCATTTGTCATGATATATGACGAATATGGCGACAAGCAAAAAAACACCAAATCGTTCTGCGTATATCGAGCGAGTTCTGGATCTCCCTTCTCTTCTTCAGAAGAAATCTCATTTCCTTTTCGGTCCACGGCAGACGGGAAAAACCTCTCTCATCCGTCGTTCCCTGAAAGGAGTGAGGTCTTATGATCTCCTCGACACCTCCGTATATCTGGCTTTAAGCCAGAATCCCGGCCGCATCTCCCAAGAACTCGATCCGCGAGACGAGATCGTTGTCGTAGATGAAATCCAGCATTTGCCCGTTCTCCTCAACGAAATCCACCGATTGATAGAAGAACGCGGCATTCGTTTTCTTCTTACCGGATCCAGCGCACGGAAACTTCGGCGAGGTGGAGTAAACCTCTTAGGTGGACGGGCACGAACAAAATACATGCATCCCCTCACCTACCGGGAGCTTGGAAACCAATTTGACCTGCTCAAAGCCATAGACCGAGGGCTGCTCCCTTCGATCTATCTCTCGGATGACCCCCGTGCAGATCTTCAAGCCTATACGGGCTCCTATCTGCAGCAGGAGATCGTTGCCGAAGGGGCCACCCGTAATATTCCTGCTTTCAGCCGTTTTCTGAAAGTGGCCGCCCTCTGCAACGGCACGGTCGTGAATTTTACAAGCGTCTCAAATGATGCTCAAGTGCCCCGTACCACGGTTTATGAATATTTTGAAATCCTGAAGGATACACTGCTCCTCTACGAGCTCCCTGCATGGCGCAAATCCAAAAAGAGAAAACCCTTAGCCTCCTCGAAATACTATTTCTTTGATGTGGGGGTGGTGGCCACGCTTCAAGGTCGGGAATTTCGGCGGGGGACCCCGGAATTCGGCGAGGCCTTTGAAACGTACCTGATGCATGAACTGGTTAGTTACAGTGATTACGTCTCCGGGGAACCCTTAAGCTACTGGCGGTCCACTTCAGGATTTGAGGTTGATTTCATTCTGGGTGATCATACGGCGATAGAGGTAAAGGCAAAAGAAAATCTCTCGACCCAAGATTTAAAGCCCCTCCGGGCTCTCGCTGAAGAAAAGAAGCTGAAACGTTATCTCTGTGTGAGTCTTGAGACTCGCAGGCGAAATCTGGAGAATCTGACCATCCTACCCCTTCGAGAATTCTTAGAAGCCCTCTGGAGTCGTGAATATTCGCCGTAGTATCACGAGAGAACTCACGGATAGACGAGTGGCAGGGAATCATCCAAAACCTAACCCGGCAAGAATCGAAAGAAGTCCCCTTGCAATTTGTTCATGTGCCATAAGGTGTTTTAGAACCAGCTTCCCTGTTGTCTATAATGGTTAACAAAAAACTGCCTTTCCTCAGATACCATAGAGGCATCGCATATACGCGGGCCTTCTTTATTTCAATCAGAGAATCTCTTGTCCATCCTTGTCTCGGAAACATGACCGAGGTGCTTATCTAAGACATTCACAATATTCAGATCTATCAAGGTCCCCTCCAACGCCTCACTAATACAGAAAAGATTGGTATATCCAGTGCTGGGCAATCAGATATTGAGATAGAATTCCAGAGTATCGTTGATCCAAAAGGAAGGGATCTCGCTGAGCATGTCATCAAAATATGATTCTACCGATCGGAATGATCGGGCAAGTCGGGTCGCCTGGAGGACTTTAAGAGTGTGAATAAAGACTATTGTAAAATGTATGTATTAGAAGTTGTGCAAACTTCAACAAATTATCATCTCTTTCAATCAGCTCTGTTACCTTCGTAAAACCCTTTATAGAGCAAAAGTATAATCTCTTTGATATCGTCTTTATCTATACTGCTAATACTTACCTCCCTTAATGATTCCAAGATCGAGCGCAACTGATCTTCGTTCTCTCTCGATTTCCTAAGCCATGCATGAAGCATCGTGATGGAAGGTTCCAGTTGGCCGACGTCTTTTGCTTTAGTTAATGAGAGTGTAAGGTGGGTTAAGATTTTTTCCGAATGCTCCTCTGCAGGTTGTATACCATCAAGTAATAAGCCGATCAGTAGTTGAAATAAGAGTGCCTCTTCCTCTTCGGATAAAATATTTTCAACCAGAAACTGCTGGCTTTCATCAGATTTAAGCCCTGCAATCAACAAACGAATGACCTCGTGCCATCTTGGATCATGACAATGATTTTTTATGTTTTCCCAAATGCCCCTCACCCCCTCTTTTTCATTAATGGTGGTTATATAAGAAGCTGTAAGATACTCCTGAAAAGTGAGGTGGACAAAGCTATATTGATTGTCTCCAACCTCAATTAGTAACCCTGCACGGTTCTTTACAAATTTAAGAAACTCGTCAGCCAAATCTTCAGGATCGTATTCGGCATCGTATATTTTTTCGTACTTTTCAATATGTGTGGTTAAAAATCCTTTCAAATCTTGATAAGAAACGACGGCCCGTTCGGTTTCCCCAACACTTACACTTCTGTTATGAATCCAGTTGGCAATCGCTTCTATCCGAAGACGGTTTCGGCGTTCAATTCTTCCCCTATTTCTAATCTCCGTTTGGCGAAACTTCCACATATGCCAAGTATTAAGCAGAGTCTCTGTACATTTTTGGTAAAGGATCACTCGTTCGTCCGGCAAAACTGCATCGATACGATGAACGAGTGCAATAATTGTAAGCAATAATGGATTTTCAGCTAATTTGCGAATAGCCACCTGATTAGGGTCCCGTAAAATGCGTATGAGATCTTTCACATTTTCTTCTCGCTCCCGGGGATTTTCGATCCGAACACGATACCAATCGTTCACAAATTGTTCGATTTCAGGAAGTTGAAGTCTTGTCAAACTGAAATGTTTGAAATCCTTTTCATCGAAACGAAAAGGTGTATCGTATCCAACAATGCGAGAGGTGATCAAAGTTGTGTTGCCAGGATAGGTGGTCGTTAGCGTAATAATACGATCTCTAACAACTTGCTTAAAATGGGGATCTGGGAGTTCATCGAGGCCATCGAACAATAATATGGCTTGCCCTGTCTCCAAGTAATACTCGAAAAAGTCAAGATTCGCACTCTTAAGATTAAAATCCCCCTGTATGCTTTCCTGGATGTAATCAATCAGTGAAAGGTTTTGACGTACCTTTAGCTCATCTGCATAACGGCGAAGAATAACAAGGATTGGAAGGCGTTTCTCAGCTTTGACTTTATAGCGTTTCTGTAAAGGTTTAGAGATGCCAGAGAGAGATAAAAAACGTAGAAGTGTGGATTTTCCCGATCCAGGATCTCCTAAAATAACGCCTTTTGTGTTTGGCGCGAGCAGTAAAACTGGATCGATACGAAAGGTCTCCCCGGTTGCTGGTGATACTGTTAAAGGAATATAAATGTGCTCCATCGGAATGCCCTTAGCCGCCTCTGGCTTATAAACTGACATTCCGACAAATTGAATATCACGATATAGTTTAACTAAGCCTTGGGGTCAGGCATAAATAATTAAATATTGGCAGTTGAATGAGCGATTTTACTGAATCGGAAGGGAGCGAGAAATAAGAAATTAGTCATGCCTGACACCAAGTTTAACTGACACCAAGTTTAATTTTCGGCGGCAATAATTTTTGCATATCCTGTGCACCGACACAAATTTCCAGATAACCCTCTCTTAATCTCTTCTTCAGATGCATGTGGGGTTTCATTCAGAAGGGCCCGCGAGGCCATGATCATTCCAGGCGTACAAAAACCGCACTGTACGGCCCCATGCTTTACAAAAGCATCTTGAAGAGGATCAAGTTTCCCATGCTGAGCGAGACCCTCTATGGTTAAGATCTCCTTCCCCTGGCACTGGATAGCCAATACCAAACAGGAAAGGATAGCCTCGCCATTCATGATCACCGTGCAGGCGCCACATTCTCCCCTGTCGCATCCTTTTTTAGTGCCCATTAAACCTATTTCATCTCGCAAGACATCAAGTAAAGTCCAGTGAGGCTTTATCAATACGTCATATTCAAAGCCATTGACCTCTAATTTAATTTGCTTTTTCATAGAATAACTCCTCATTGTAAATCAATAAACTTTAAACTGGTGTCAAAACTGGGTGTGACGGCTTGAGCGACCAGTGATGTGATACACCGTATCTTTGCGATTGTTAGGTCTGTCTCTTCTTGGGGAAGGAAGTTTGTATTCAATCCTGTCCAATATTATTCCCACGGATATCTGGTTTTAAATCTTATATCTCCCAAATTGGCAAGTAGCTCCTCGATCGTACCGAAATAGATGCATCGGCCAATGCATTTATCGACGCAGGCGGGCCTCTCTCCTTGGTCGATACGGTGATAGCAGAGGTGGCATTTCTCTGCTACACCCTTTTCTGTATTGAACTGCATCACCCCAAAAGGACAGGCTTCAATGCAAGCCTTGCAACCTATACAGGCCTCTGGATCGATAAGAACGATACCATCGGGCCTTTGATGGATTGCATCCACCGGACAAACCTCTTTACAAGGGGGTTTGGAACATTGAAGGCATCGAGCTGGAGAATAAGTAAGTTTTAACTTATCATTTATTTTTTGGACCCCTTTTGTTCTAACTCGTATCCACCGTGATCCTTCAGGAGGATTGTTTTCCTGCTTACAGGCCAACTCACAGGTATCGCATCCCCAACAGATCTCTTCATCGATAATCATTGCGAGTTTCTTCGTCATGATTATCCCCCTCCCCTCCATCCCCTCCCGCCAGGGGAGGGGAGTTTCTGAGCCGGAGAAATCCGGCAGAGTAGTACCCTTAGATTGGTTGAACCCATAGCTGGATCACAAGTGGCTGGATCATTGTCTGTGAGAAGGTTAATATTGGCATCTTGCCATCCATGCTCTGGAGAATCCTTTTCAGGAAACCACCACGCATGCTGAGCTCCGATCACACGGGGATCAATTCCTAAAGTCAATTTAGCCCGTTGGAGGCACTGCCCCCGGGGAGATTCAATCACAACCCAGTCCCCATCCTTGATCCCCTCTTTCTCCGCCGTCTCAGGATGGATTTCTACAAAGGGCTCTGGAAGAAGTTCTCGTAACCAAGGGATCTGGCGGTGTTCTGAATGAAAAAAGGCAGTTGGACGCATCCCTGTGATAAGGATGTAAGGATAATCCTTCAAGAGATCCGGTCGGCTTATAGGAGACTCAGGAGGTTCTCGAAACTGAGGAAGTGGATCATATCCCCATTCTTTCATCCTTGTCGAATAGAGCCCGACCTTTCCAGTAGGAGTGGAAAATCCTTTCTTAAGGTATTTACGATATTCCATCTTTCCCCGGAGAAAGCTCCTCTTTGCAAATTCTTCAAAAGTCAATCCAGAAGGGGCAAGTATTGCATTAAGGGCACCGTGAATTGTTGGCCACCAGTGCTCCTTCTGTCCCATCCGATTTCCCAATTCATTAAGCATCTCATGATCTGACTTGCATTCCCCTACCTGAATCACTTTCTGACGGGCCAACACATACCCATGCCTTTTCCAGAATTCGGCCACATAGTCCATTTCAAGCCAGGTTGCTGCAGGAAGAACGAGATCAGCCAACTCAGCCGTTGGAGTTAAGAAGAAGTCTGAGATAGCAAGAAAATCGACCTTCTTCAAAGCCTCATAGACCATTGACGCATTAGCTCGGGTGATGACAGGATTTGAAGAAATCAAAAAGACCATCTTGACCGGATAGGGTTTCTCATAAAGGATCGCATCCCACACAAATCTTGGATTGATGATGGCTATGGAATCGGCCAATTTAAAGACATTGCCACCAAGCCGCTTCTTTCTCTGCTCAAGAGGAAGCATCCGGTGAAGCCCGAATTGCCCTGCATTCATCGTAGGAGGAGGGACATAGAAGACCATGCCACCTCGAACATCGAGATTTCCTGTAACGGCCGCTAAGACAATGAGAGTCCGATTGTTATCCACACAATTGATGGATTGTTCAATAGCCACTCCCCACTGAATGCATGCAGGTTTAGTCGTCGCAAAGAGCCTTGCGGCTTCGCGAATTTTCTCTTCACGAACCCAGGTGATCTCGGAGACCCGCTTAAGCGGGTACTCCTTTACACGAACCACAAAATCATCCCAACCATAAACCCAATTCTGAACAAATTCCTTGTCGTAGAGTTCCTCTTCAACGATGACATAGAGCATCCCCAGGGCAAGTGCCACATCAGTCCCTGGACGAATTTGAAGCCAAAGGTTTGATCGGTCAGCCAATTTGGTGAATCGAGGGTCAACCACAATCAACTTCGCGCCTTTTGCCAGCGCATCGGAGAGATAGACCCCTTTGTATTCGTCTGGATTTGAGATAATGGCATTATTTCCCCAGACGAGGATACATCGGGGATTCCCTTCGTAATCACAGACCGGCAGGCCCCCACAGGAGATGAAGGAGGCTGCTACCCGCGGCCCGTAACACATATGACCAGCAGTTAGAACATTGGGGGTGCCTAATAAATTGGCAAATCGGTAAATGAATGCCTCATTATCGCGACCTGTCCCGTAGCCGAGAACGATCGATTCAGCTCCGTATTGGTTTTTGAACTCGTTCATCTTCGAGGTCAGGATGGCATAGGCTTCATCCCACGAGATTCTTTCCCATTTACCCTCCCCTTTCGCTCCTTTTCTTGTTAAGGGGTAGACGAGTCGATTAGGATGATAAACCAGTTGAATCGAAGCAATCCCTTTAGGGCAGAGGGTTCCTCGGCTGATGGGAGATTCAGGATCGCCTTCGATCCGTATGACTTTGCCGTCTTTCACATGCACCAATACCCCACAACCACCGTGACATATCCGACAGTGGCTCCGAACCACCTTCTCATTAGGCGACCGAGCAATTTCCATCCACATCTCCTTTAATACTTGATTTTCTTCTTTTTATAAAAGAAAACCATCCTCAGTTCAATTAAAAATTAAAACAGAACAGGCACATTAAATTGATATGGTTGATTAGTTAAAGATATGCTAAAGTGAAAGAAAACTGAAATGAGAACTTTGCTATTCTATTTTTTTGTCTTGGTTGCGGTCATGGGGATAGACGGTCTGTCGGTTTTTTCGATGGAGCGGTCTGATAGGAAGACGGAGATGAAAAAGCTGCTCCCGGTGGAAATTGAAGCTTATAAGTCTGATGGAAAAGATCAATTTTACGACCGAAACACAACTTTTCGATATATGGATGGTGCAGCTGAGCTCTATCGCTCCTACGGATTTAAACTCTTAATGGTCCGGCGTTATGTGAAGCCAAATCATCCATCGATCATCGTTGAACTCTTCGACATGGGTTTATCAGAAGACGCATTTGGCGTCTTTTCTTTCGAGACCGAGGGTGAAGACCCGCAAGTCGGCCAAGGATCCGATTATGGAGGAGGACTCCTTCGATTTTGGAAGGGAAAGTATTTCGTCAATGTTTATGCAGAACAAGAGACATCTTCAACAAAACAGGACGTTTTGGAGATCGGGAAAGGAATTGCCAAATCCATAAAGACCGAGGGCCAAAAGCCAAAACTACTTAATTATCTACCCAAAGAAGATCTTATTGAAAGAGGTATTCGGTATTTTCACCTTCACCAAAGCCTGAATTATCATTACTTTGTTGCCCACGAAAATATCCTACACTTAGGAGCCCGAACCAATTCGGTGTTCGCTCATTATCTTTCGTCTCAAACGAAAGGTAAAACCTTTCTCCTTTTGATCGAATATCCTAATCAGCAATTGGCTACGAAAGCATTCCAGAGTTTCGTCAAGGCCTTTATGCCTGAGGCGTCGTCCTCAGGATCGATCCGGATGGAGAATGGTAGGTGGGCGGTTGCTCAGTCCCACCAGAAGTATGTGATTGTGGTTCTCGATGCACCCTTTCACGAAAAGGCAGAAGAGCTGATCCACGCTACAAGAAAGAATTTGGAGGGAAGAGGATCATGAAAAAGAGCAGAGTGATCACGCGAAGGGATTTTCTTAGGGGTACTGTTTACACTGCTTTTGCGACTTCAGCTATCTTAAGCTCTTCCATTGATAAGGATGTTGGAGCCGAGGAAAAGGTAAAGGTAATTCTTGTCCGTGATGAAAACGCCATCGATCAGCAAGGTCGCATCAATCAGGCGATCGTTCAAAAGATGCTCGATCGAGCTGTCAGTACCTTATTAGATGAGGAAAACCCGATTCAAGCCTGGAAGAAGTTGATAAAACCCACGGATATTGTAGGCATCAAGAGCAATGTCTGGTTTTATCTCCCTACCCCTGAGGAATTGGAGATGGCTATCCAGAAACGAGTGCTCAATGTGGGTGTTCCAAAGAAGAATATCAGTATCGATGATCGGGGCGTATTGGATAATCCTATCTTCCGCTCCTCCACTGCGCTGATCAATGTCCGGCCTTTGAGAACCCATTTCTGGTCCGGTATTGGTGGTTGCATTAAGAACCATATTATGTTTGTTTCAACACCGTGGCTTTATCACGGCGACGCCTGTTCACCCCTGGCATCGATATGGAACAAGCCGCTAGTTAAGGGCAAGACGCGCTTGAATATACTGAGTCTGATTCGGACGCAATTTTATGGTCGAGGGCCCCATTACTTCGATAGGAGATTCGTCTCCGACTATAAAGGCCTTCTTATTGGAAAGGATCCTGTGGCACTGGATGCGGTCGGCGCGCGTCTCCTTCAACTCCAGCGTATCGCCTACTTTGGCGAAGACCGTCCGTTAGACACAACGCCCAAGCACATTTTTGTGGCTGATGAAAAATACAAACTCGGGGTGAGCGACCTTCGTCGCATCGAAGTGGTTAAAATAGGATGGATGGAAGGCTCGTTGATTTGACCTCTCCCATACTACCTCACTCAATATTATACTCTTTGGGCGTGCATACCAATATATTTCTCTCGTCGATCTCAAAATCACACTTCTCCTCGAGGATATTTTTTAATTTCTTCCTGGCTCGATGGAGCCTTACTTTGACATTCTTAACCGTTATTCCCAAAATATCTGCAATCTCCTGGTGGCTGAATTCCGTGATGTCAAAAAGAACAAGGACCGTTCGGAGGGATTCTGGTAAAAGGTTTATCTGGTCCTGAACACATTCTCCCATCTGGCGCTGTTCCAATTCTTTTTGGACATCCAACTCCTTTTGAATAAAAGCTTCTTTGAGGTCTTCCATCTCCTCCTGGTCTATCCTTTCTTTTTTACGCGATATCTTCGACTGACGAAAATGGTCCTGGCAAAGATTGTATGCGATGCGAAATACCCAGGGAGACAATTTGGAGGGGTCTCTCAGACTCTCCATATTTTGCTGAATTCTTAAAAACGTTTCTTGGATTATATCATCAGCCACCCATTCATCCTTCACAAGGGTTAGAATAAACTTTCTCACTTTGGAATGGTACTGATCGTAGATTTCCCAAAATTCCATATCTAAATCCTATTGAGACTACTTACAGCATGAGCTATCGGTTTGCCTGTCGCAGGCCAAAGCATACTCCTTTTCTCGTCCAATGAGATCGTTTATCCTATTTTTAATGGCCATGTGGGCTCCTTTCTTGAGCTGGCTGGCAAGATTCACTACCTCGTGAATTTCCTCGGTTTTTAGACCCACAGCTTCGGCCTTCCCAAAATAGTACTCAAAACAAGGGATACAGTTTGCTGCAGTGGCGGCTCCCAAGCATATCAAAACTTTTGTCCTCTCGTCCATGGTCAATTCTCCCTTTTTTTGTATATAAGACGGAAAAGACCGCCGAAAGGTTACATCATTCTGATTAATTAAGAGGTTTTAATTGGATTTTATAGAGAAAACTCCTACATTTCATTGATTTAAATTTGATTTTAATTGGATTAGAAACCACTTGGCCTGATAGACATTGTCAGTGGAGCCCCACGGGTAAGTCCGTGGCACCTATCTAACGCCCATGTCGGGCGACATCCCGACCACACAATGGCGCATTCATCCACGACCAAGGCCGTGGTCTTCTGCTGTCGGGATAAAAGCAAAATCGTGAGCCAAGCCTACAGTAGAGTAGAGAGCTGGCGTAGTGGCCGCGGGCTCTATCTCCAGCTCCCCCTCATCAAACCGTACGTTCGGTTTTCCCAAATACGGCTTTCCGATTATCTTCATCCGGTAGCTTTCGCCCAAGGA
>Ga0315312_1003395_pt1 | contig 10272 bp, 9 predicted proteins | sample TDP7_MG_FD_203629 | JGI IMG/M metagenome (GOLD analysis project Ga0315312, IMG submission 203629) | Freshwater sediment microbial communities from Lake Towuti, South Sulawesi, Indonesia - TDP7 | ecosystem: Environmental > Aquatic > Freshwater > Lake > Sediment | place: Indonesia: South Sulawesi... | reverse complement strand
TTCAACTTCTCATCTGTTACCTCGTGGATCGCGCCTAAAGCAAGTCTCATCAAAACATCCTCCTCGACAAGACTGCTATCACACATCCCATTTTTTAACTATTCTATTTATGATAGGGAGGAGCCCTGCTGTAAAATTTTCTCTTGTAGATATGAATGATGAGGTTTTTATATACTGTTGCTTGAAGCGTATATAAAAGAGTGTTTATATAATCCATAGATAGTGAGCGAGAGAGATTTTTCACCGAATTGGGGATGGAGGAAGGTGAGGGTGAGATCGAGAAAAATGTTGGCTACGATGCTATTGCTTTTGTTTGCTTTAGCTATTCTCAGTCCTGTTATTCCTGTTGGGGCTACTGTTGGAGGAGAGATATCTATCGTTGAACATTACGCAGATATAGTGGCGCCTGGAGGAGCAATCTGGGTGGATGCCTATGGCTTGACTGCTACAGGAGGCACAGTATACTTCTACTTGAGTAAGGACAGAGACTCTGAAATCTATTCCGGAGATGTATACGTAACCAGTATGGATAAGGAGGATGTGGTGGGCGAGCTTGTCACACTTGGGGTTCCATCAAATGTTACGACGAACGAGACTTACTATGTGAAGGTCACTGACTTGAAGAAGACCGGCGCGGTGGCAGTTGTTTCTGATGAAACTTTTCGTGTGCCTGCCGAGTGGCCGACGGTCACCACCGACCCCACTGAGGATGTTGTTGGCACAGAACCTACAATCGAAGGTAAAAAGGCGGAGGACTACTGGGAATTCGAGTTCTATTGGGACGAGTACAAGGATGCTGCCGACTACAGTGGAACTGTTGACGAGGACGGCGAATTCAAGGTCGAAGACTTTGCCATTCCGCACGGCTTCGAAGGAAGCCACAAGATAATGATGCTCTACTATGACGAAGATGGCGAAACGCTCTCTACAAGCGTAGAGTTCAAGATCAAGCCTGTTGTGGGGACTGATGTACTCAGCATCGCAGCTGAGGAGAGGGCGGTTTTCACGATAATGGGAACTGGCTTCCCGGAGGGCACAGTTGACGAGGATATCATAGAGTTGGTTCTCTTAGACTTCAACACAGGGAACACGATTGATACTTGGGACACTACGCATGACGAGGTCGATGTGAGCGACGAAGAAGGCACCGAAGGCGATCTCGAAGTCGAAGTCGTAGTCCACGATGTAGAAATCGGGATCGCAACCCTCAAAATCAAGCTCGACGGTAAGATGAGGTGGTTTGGGCGCGTCCTCTACGTCTCGGAGCCCACAGCTGTCGATGATTTCACAACGATTACTCATGGAAAGGTAAGTGCGACAGAGGGCATTGTAGGTGACGAGGTTACATTCTCATTCATAAATCTGCCGGCGAGTGCTGAGATTGCTGTAGAATGGGTTGGTATAGGGTTCTTGTCGGAAGTTGCCCTAGGTACTGCCGATGACAATGGAGCTTGGGAAGGGACCTGTGTGGTGGGAGACCTCGATGGTGACGGAGAAGTTACCATAGACCCGGAGGACATTGAGGCAAGTGAGGGAATACCTGGAGGCGAATGCAGCGTAATAGCTGTTGTCACAGCAGACGGAAAGACAAGGGCGAAGGAGATAGTCAAGTTCAAGATTCTGCCGGAGTTTAAGGTATGGAATCTCGAGGATGACAAAGAGCTGGAGGAAGCACAGGTAACAGACGAGTTGGGGCTTAGGGGAACAGGGTTCCCAATTGACTCAACGGTCACAACATCATTCTTTGGAACCGAGAAAGTGGACTGCGAAGACTTTGAGACCGAGAACAAAGGTGTATTCCTAATCGATCAAGATGAAGATGGCGAGGATCTGAAATTGCCCCACGTCAGCGGTGGAGGCAAATCGGTCGCAGTAACCGTTGAGGGAGAGGACAGTGAAGGCGAGAAGATCGAGGCCAAGAGTAGCCTAGTTGTTAACCCGAAGCTCTTGGAAGAAGACCTTGACGAAGACGGGGACGGCGAAATTGACTGGGAGGTCGGCGTCCTGGATCCAGAGGGCGAATGGGTCGACTTTATAGAGCTACCTACAATGTTCCCAGGCAACCCGTTGAAGGTCGTCGGCTTCGGCTACTTAGCTGGCGAAGCGGTGACCGTGAAAGTTCTCGATGCCGACGGCGAGCTCATCGGTACGGCCACGATAACGAGTGGGGAAAAGGGTGATTCTAGGGGTGACCTAGAACTTGTCGTCAAGCTGCCCGTTCTTAAGGCTCTCTATCCCAGAGGTGAGCCGGACGTAGACATAAAGGTCGCTGGTGCGACAGGCACTAATGAGGCCAGTATTGAGGGCTTAGATATCGATGCGGCTAACGACGAGAAGGCGATGCTCTTCTTCGGCTTAGAAGACGACGGCGACCTCGATACAGAGGTCAACGTAGGTGACAGCGTGAAGGTCGTTGGGGTCGGCTTCAGAACCAGGAGCCTTACCTTAAAAGTTGATGAAACAGACTATGAGGTAGGCACGGTCTCGGCTCCCTACGGAGCCTTTGAAACAACAATCACGATACCCGAGATGGAAGGCCATAAGGACGGAGCAGAGCACACGCTCATCGTCGACGAGACATATACCGAAGCTACTTTCAAGGTCTATCCGAAGATTGTGCTCGAAGCCCACACTTGTCGAAGCATCACTGTTAAGGGCACAGGCTTCAAAGATGGAACAGACGTAGAGATCGTTTGGGTCGGAATAGCTGAAGAAGAGACCCTTGAGATAGTCAGTGGAGAAGATGTCGAAAATGGTAGCTTCGATGTCGAGATTAATGTGCACAAGGCTACAGCTGGATACTACAAAGTCAAAGCCGTTGTTGAGGAGGAAGAGTGGGCTTCCGCAACCTTCGAAAGGCCTACTCTTCCCGGGTTTGGCATGGATCCACAGCCGCCCGTATCTTTAAGGGTAGTAAAGCTTGAAAACGTCCGGGATCATGAAACATAAAACATTCCGGTCAGGAACGAAAATCACGTTGAAATGTTTGGAGAGATCTTGAAAGTCATAAGCTGAAACATGAAGAATGTAGAGTTTAGAAAGAATGCCAATGGAACATTTCAACCCCAAACATTTGAACTTCTCATCCGTTACTTCGCGGATCGCACCTAAGGCAAGTCTCATTTCAATCTCCCAAACAGACTAATGGCTCGTATCCTTTTTTTATCACACGCGCTAAAGTATTACCATCTTTCCTTCGCCTGAACTTTGCCAGTCATGGACCGCCATATACAGAGAAACAGGAAGGCGCCCCATTCTCTAGTAGAGATGAAGAATGGAACTGCTTGAAGCCTAACTAAGAGGCCGACTCTGTTTCGGCGCAACTTTTTATTAGTAAATGTCCGGTCTAATCTCAGTGAGGTAGATGCCAATTTTGGCTTTAAAGGGAGGACCGAAAGCCGTCACGTTAGATGATACAGAAGCCTCAAAATGGCCTATTATTGGCGACGAAGAGATCGAAACGGTTACAGACCTGTTAAAGAAGGGCGAACTCTCCGTCTCAGAGGAAACCTACGCTTTCGAGAAGGAGTTTGCCGACTATCTTGGTGTTAGATACGCTTTAGCCCACAACAATGGGACAGCAGCGATACACGCGGCCTTCTTCGCTGCTGGAGTGGGCCCCGGCGACGAAGTTATTGCTCCCTCATACACGTACTGGGCCACTGCGATGCCGATACTCTCGTGCAACGCAGTACCTGTCTTCGCCGAAGTTGATCCAAAGAACCTTTGTCTGGATTCCAATGATGTGAAGAAGAAAATTACGTCTCAAACGAAAGCGATCATAGTTGTCCATCTATGGGGAATGCCCGCTGAGATGGACGAGTTACAGGCGATCGCTCGCGAGAACAACCTATCTCTTATCGAGGATGCCTCGCATGCGCATGGAGCTGAATATAGAGGTAGGAAGATCGGTTCGATCGGCGACATAGGATGTTTCAGCCTTCAGACAAGTAAACTGATGATTGGAGGGGAAGGCGGAGTATTGGTTACAAACAATGAGGAGTATTATGAACGAGCCATCCTCCTTGGTCACTACGAGAGGATTCCGAAACTAAGCGAGAAACATAGAAGTTATGCACACACGGGTTTCGGATGGAAGTACAGGATCAGCCCCCTCGCATCAGCCATCGCTCGAGTTCAGTTAAGGCATCTTGATGAGAGAAACCGGAAAAGGAACATGAACCTGGACTACTTGAACCGTAAGTTCAGGGAGATCAAGGGCATCGAACCTTTCGAAACTCCCTCATACGTCAAACGGGTTTACTACGAATACCGTGTTAGATTCAACTCAGAAGCGCTCAGAGGCATCTCTAGAGAAGGATTAACTGAGGCATTGCAGGCTGAAGGCGCAAAAGCAACACCGGAGAGGTATCCTCTACTTCATTTGCAGCCAATCTTTCAGAATCGAAACGTTTATGGAAAGGGATGTCCCTTCGACTGCCCGCATGCTGACAGGAAGATATTCTATAACAAGGGAGATTTACCCGTAACTGAGAATGTTCAAGAGAATATACTCCGACTGCCTACTTTCCCCAACGCCGAAAAACCGTTGCTGGACCAGTATGTATATGCGTTCCGGAAGGTCGCCGAGAACGTTGACGAGCTTACGCATTGATGGAAGACATCACTGGATTGTCCTCATGAATAGGCCTGAGTGAGAGTGAAGCGTATGAAGGTTTACGTAATGACGGATTTAGAGGGAGTTGCTGGCGTCATCAACTTCGACGATTACGGTACGCCTGCAGGCAGATACTACGAAGTCGCCAGGGAATTAACCACAAAAGAAGCAAATGCAGCCGTAGAAGGCCTTCTAGAGGCTCGCGCTGACGAAATCTTGGTTGTGGATGGCCACGGTCACGGGGCTATCAATCCTTCTCTCCTTCATCCTGCAGCTAAGCTCTTAGCTGGACGACCGTTGGGATATCCATTTGGGTGCGATGCCACATTCGATGCTGCAGTTATTGTGGGCCAGCATGCCAAATCTAACACTGACGGTGGCCACCTGTGCCATACAGGCTCATTTGAGGTTGAGGATCTGACCATCAACGGCATTTCTTTGGGCGAGCTAGGACGTAACTTACTCTTCGCCGCCTACTTCCGTGTGCCCACAGTCATGGTCAGCGGCGATAGAGCTACATGTGAAGAAGCCTCAGCGCTTGTTCACAACATTGAGGTTGCGCCCGTTAAAGAAGGAATCAGACGCGGAACCGCTGCCGGACTCACAGGTGAACAGAACAAGTTGTTTAACGGTGCGGCTGTTCACCTTCATCCCGAAAAAGCTTGTGAACTGATAAGGGAGAAAGCTAGAAGAGGGCTGGAAAGACTGGAGGAAACTGAACTCTTTTGGCTGGAATCTCCGTATGATCTGGTAAGTATATTACGCCCTGAAGAAGCTGGCAAGCCGGAAAAGACAGCCAAGATCAGGTCGGATGACCTTCTCGAATTACTCAATGCGCCTCTGACTTACGAACCAATGAAGTGAGAGGGGCTCAGCTACGATTGTGCGGGAACGTCAATTCGGGTATATCCTAAGACTACGCGTAGGAGATTGGCAAGATTTATTATTGTCTTTCATGAAGTTTTGACGATGACTATGTTGCCTAAGCCTGTTATCGACTTTCATGCACATATGGGCAGACTGTACGCTCCTTATCCTCGTTTCACCGGGAGGAAACTCTTGAAGAGAATGGACGATTTGGGAATATCCATAGCCGTCGTTCTTCCAATCGAGAACCCGGAAGAGACTGAGTTCTACGTAACGACTGAAAGCGTCTTACGGGCCGTCAGAAAGTATCCTGACAGGTTGATACCTTTCTGCAATGTCGATCCCCGTAGAGGTGAACCTCAGACGTTCAACCCTCGCCCGATAATCGAGAGGTACATCTCTAGGGGATGCAGAGGATTCGGGGAGGAACTCGCCGGTTTGACAGTCGACGACTACAGACTAGGGAGAATCTATGAGGCTGTTGGCGATCTCGGGATTCCAATCGTGATGCATTTTGACGGTCACCGTTGCATTGACGAGATTGGCCTTCCGAGATTTGAAAGGATGATTGAGAATTATTCTAAAACTTTCTTCGTAGCCCACGGACCTCACTGGTGGTCCGAGATCTCCGGGGATATTAGGCCCGAAGATATTAGCAGTTACCCTAAGAGGCCAGTGTCGCCCGGCGGCCGTGTGGAGTATCTTCTAAGAAAATATGGGAATCTTTACGCTGATCTCTCAGCAGATTCGGGGTTGAACGCGCTTACTCGTAGTCCAGAGTTTGCCAAGGGTTTTCTCGAGCGGAATAGTGATAAGCTCCTCTTTGGAACTGATCTGCTGCATGAAGCACAAGAGATAAAGATCGTCAAGTTTCTAGAAGATATCCCCCTGAGCAGAAAAGCATACGAAGACATTCTGCACCGCAACGCTGAGAGACTTCTGAAGTTGGAGTAGCGGCTCTTTTGCTGGACAAATCGCGATTTTTTCATGATAGAGGATTTTCAGAGGTTTTGAGTTGAGTCTCGCGATTCAAGGCGGAGAGCCCGTTCGGAAGGAACCGTTCCCAGCTCGAATTCAGATTGGTTCCGAAGAGATGCGGGCAGTAATCGACCTGATGAAGAGATGCATGGATAACGGTGGAGCCTTCGATCGATATGGAGGAATAGAAGTAGATGCCTTCGAGGATGAGTTCGCTAGCTACTTCGGAGTATCGTACGCCACTGCTGTGAGTTCAGGATCGGCGGCTACACATTCTGCTCTTGGGGCATTGAAATTGGATGTAGGCAGCGAGGTCATCTCTTCGCCGATTACTGATCCCGGCGCTGTCGCACCCATACTCTTTCAGAACTGTATCCCGGTCTTCGCCGATGTTGACCCGGAAACATTCAATATTGATCCCGAATCCGTAGATGAGCGGATTTCAGAGAAGACCAGAGCGATAATCGTGGGCCACATAGCTGGGCAACCGTGTGACATGGATCCGATAGTGGAGATAGCGGAATGCCATAACCTAACCCTCATAGAAGACTGTAGTCAAGCTCACGACGCCTTGTATAAGGGGAGAAAAGCTGGCACCATAGGTTACATGGGATGCTTCAGCCTCATGAGCGGGAAACACATAACCTCAGGCGGTCAAGGAGGGATGGTGATCACCGACGACGAGGCCCTGTATTGGGGTGCTAAGCGATTTGCTGACAGAGGCAAACCCTTGGGTTCTGCTGTCCCTGCCAATATGTTCCTAGGGAACAATTACCGCATGACGGAGCTCGAAGCTGCGATAGGCCGCGTTCAACTGAGGAAGCTACCCCGCATAGTGAAGGCTAGAAGGAGTCTTGTTTCAGAACTGGACATGAAGATCAAGGATCTCGAGGCTGTTCGTCTCGGCAAGGTCATTGAGGGAGCCATATCGTCATATTGGTTCCTCTTTCTTCGAGTTGATGAGTCGAAACTCGGGGTAAGCATAGATGATTTCGGTGAGGCTGTCAGGGCTGAGGGGATACCTCTGGGCGGAAAATATGACCATCTGATCTACGAACAGCCATGGATCCGAGATCGTCAAACATATGGCCAATCAGGATGCCCATGGAGTTGTCCCTTCTGGGGTAAAGAAATCGTTTATGAGGGATCGTGCCCGAATGCGCGGAAAGCCATCGATACACATTTAGTTCTCAATATTCACGAAGGTTATACTGACAAGGAAGTCACGGACATAGGTGTCGCATTGAGAAAAGTTGAATCCCACTACCTCAAGTAGCGATCGAGTCCACGGTTGTTTATAGCTTAAGAAGCTTGCAGCAAGCCTCCTATAGGAGGCCCTCGGGAGAGGGACACGGAGATGCCCACCGTGTTCGGAGCGTTTTCTCATTCCTTAACCCTTAAATAATTTGAGCAACATGTTCTTTGTGAAGGTTTCCAGATGAGCGGCAACACAGTCCGGCGTGAAGCATTGAATTGGTATGAAGCGTCACTCGTTGATCTTGATGAGGCTGAAGATTCATTGTCTAGAGGAAGACCAAATTGGGCTTTGTTTGCTGCTCATCAGGCTGTTGAGAAGGCGTTGAAAGCAGCATATATCGTCTTGAGGCGTGATCGTCCTCCTAGAACACATGACCTTGTGGAACTCCATCGAAGCCTCGGAGTTCAGCTTGCGGAGGATCTGGAAGAGTCGTTGTCAGAATTAACCCCGTACTATTCTGTGGCTCGATATCCAAATGCTGGACTTGAGAAGCCCTGGCTCGGAATATCGAAAACTTTGGCTAGACGTTTGGTGGAAGCCTCGAGGAGGATTATACAGGAGGTAGGCGTCTCTGCGAATCTCAGAGGATAGATGCATTCCTTCATTGCTGTTGGAAAACCTTCGAAGATTTGTTAATGATCTAAGAAGATTGGACGCGGAGGCTGAGGTATACCTATGCGGGAGCTACGCTAGGGGCGACTGGCTGAAAGACAGCGATGTAGACCTCGTTTTGATATCGAAGGTTTTTGCAGGCATGGATGTAGGTTCTAGATTTGCCTGGGTTAAGAGGCTGATGGGTCCCGGGTTCTCTCTCGATGTTCTGGCATACACACCAAGCGAGTTTGATCAGACGAGAAGCAGAAGCGTGATTTTGCAGGATATGCTGAACTGCGCGGTAAAGATGACTTGAGGGCGAAACTACTATTCAATCTTATCCAAGAGGACGCTGCGAGAATGATATTGGTGTCGAGGTAAATAAGCTTCACGGACCTCTACCATCAGCAACGATCTTGGTGACGTTCAGACCTTTGAAAAGTCTGGATCCGACGATTTCTAGATCGTCGTCTGAGAGGTCTTTCGCGTTCGCCAGCAGATTTTCAAGTTCCTCGCCGAGAAGGAGCTCGGGATGATCCTCAAGATATGTCTCAATAATAGCCCTTAACGCTTCGCTTCGGCTTCGGAAATGCCCTCTCTGCACTATCCGGTCCACCTTTTTCAGTAGTTCATCAGGTAACCTCGATGTGACAACTTTGCTCAAACAATGCCGCCGCCTTTTTGTATACAAAATGAATACTTAAATCTTTTGCCACTCGGTCTTGCCGACTCTCTATGTGGTGGATGGAAAGCGTCTTGTGAAAATTGACTGTTTTTTCGGGTTGACTCAAGCGCTACGTATAGCCAGATGTGAGTTTTACATGACTAGGTGTTGCAGCATGCTCCGAAGTCTTCTTTGGTGCGGTTCTTCAAGTTTTTTTGTGGTGTGGGTTGTTAAGAACCATCAGACATTATGGAGATGATGTTTCGCATGTTAGGCTTGAGTATATTCGCTTTTTCGAGTGCCTGTTTCTGACGGAGAATTGGGTTGCTTTTGTGGTGGAAAAGGGATCTTTGTATACAATCTTGTTTCACATGTATACAAAGGAGCGAGATTGTTTACACAATTTATATATAGTAAGCGGGAGAGATATTTCCTCACCGAATTAAATAGGGAGGAAAGTGAAAGATGCAATCGAAGAAACTGCTGGCTACGATACTAATGCTCACGTTTGCTTTGGCTATTTTGAGTCCTGTTATTCCTGTTGGGGCTACTGTCGGAGGAGAGATATCTATCGAGGAACACTATGCGGATATAGTGGCACCTGGAGGAGCAGTCTGGGTAAACGCTGAAGGTTTGACTGCCACTGGAGGAACCGTATACTTCTACTTGAGCAAAGATAAAGACTCTGAAATCTCGGCTGGAGATGTATACGTAACCAGTATGGATAAGGAAGATGTGGTGGGCGAGATCGTCACAGTTTGGGTTCCATCAACTATTGCCAAGAATGAGAGCTATTACGTGAAGGTTACCGATGTTAAGGGAACAGGCAAACAGTGTGTTGCTACAAGTGACAGTTTTGACGTGCCTACGGAGTGGCCGACTGTCACCACTGACCCGACTGAGGATGTTGTCGACTCAGAACCCACAATCGAGGGCGAAGGCGCCGACGATTACGTGGAATTTGAGTTCTATTGGGAGGAGTACAAGGATGCGGCCGACTACAGTGGAACTGTTGAAGACGGCGAATTCACGGTCGAAGACTTCGCTATTCCGCACGACTTCGAGGGAAGCCACAAGATAGTAGTGCTCTACTATGACGAAGATGGCGACACGCTGTCTACAAGCGTAGAGTTCACGATTAAACCCGATGTGGAGATTGATGTACTCAGCATCACCGCCGAGGAGACGCAGAGTTTCACGATAGCGGGAACGGGCTTCCCAGAGGGCACAGTTGCTGAGGATGTCATAGAGTTGGTTCTCTTAGACTTCAAGACAGGCGCTACAAAAGACACA
>Ga0315312_1003394_pt1 | contig 10272 bp, 7 predicted proteins | sample TDP7_MG_FD_203629 | JGI IMG/M metagenome (GOLD analysis project Ga0315312, IMG submission 203629) | Freshwater sediment microbial communities from Lake Towuti, South Sulawesi, Indonesia - TDP7 | ecosystem: Environmental > Aquatic > Freshwater > Lake > Sediment | place: Indonesia: South Sulawesi... | reverse complement strand
GGCCTTGTGCTCTCTGGCCAGTGCCACAAGCCCAGCCGCTTCGTCCAGATCTGGAGAAAGGGGCTTGTCTATCATAGTAGGGATCCCCGCTCTCAGGAATTGACTGGCCCTCTTCTGGTGCTTCATCGTCGTATCATCCGCTATTATCACGCCATCGACTACGCCGATGATCTCCCCCATATTGGATGCCACATTGTCTATCTTGCAGATATCGGCCAATGACCTCGCCTGCCCTTCGTCCTCATCCCACACGTGTGTCACCCTCCCCCCTTCGACTCTCGCCTTGTAAATTGGATAACCGTGCTTTGATGCCTTCGCTTCATCGTATCCATTGAACATCTCCGAGAAGCTCCTTGCGTGCCAGGCCCCGGCCCCGCCGACGATGCCTATCCTCAGCATTATCTCACCCATTGAGGTGCACGTCTAATCCCACGGCTCTGCCAGATGTTGCGCTCTGCCAGACCGCTTCCGATACTTGTAGATCTCTCGCACCGTCCCAGAGGTTGGCCCTCGGATGCTCCTCCCCTATGCAGGAGCGTGCGAATCCCTCCAACTCGCCCCTATACCCAAAGGCTCCCTCTGCCTTTGTCGCCATGAACTCAGTCCAGTCGGGCTTCCATTCGATGGCCTGCCTCCTACCGCCGATGGGAAAACCGGCGATCGGAGGCATCTTCGGATAGTAACGCAGGTGGACCATGTCTACGACCTCAAGCCAAGAATCAAGGCCCGTTACAACAAGTCTCTCGTTTGCACACCATTCCGGAAGTTCAAGGGCATTCAGGTTCATCACGCCCACAGCCCCATCCCTGAACCCCAAAGCAATCGCATAGCCGAACTTATCGATGGCGACTTGGTTTAACTTGGCATACACTTCCCCGATTTCGCCGCCAAAGAACCGAACGAGGTCGAATATATGGACAACTTGTCCGATCAGAAATGCCTTTGCGCTCTCCTTTATGCCCCAGATCGCGGGATAGGGCCCATTTGAAAACTTCACATCGATCATCGATATCTTCCCGAATTCCCCCTTACCCACAATGGACTTTGCCAAGACATAGCATGTCGAATAGCGTTTCATGTACCCGATGGAACCCCACAACCCCTTCTTCTCCGCATATTCCGCCAAGTCCACTGCATCGGCGTAGGAGACCGCCGACGGCTTCTCAACGTGGATTGGCAGTCCCGCATCCAAGCACAGCTTTCCAACTTCGCAATGCATCTGCGGTGGGCCGACGATAACCACGCCATCCAATTTTTCATCCTTCAACATCTCATGTAGATCGGTATACCACCTCTTTGCACCGAACCAATGTGCATTGCGCTTTGCGAGATCCTCCTTAAGGTCGCAGACGGCGGCAAGTTCCAACTGTGGAATAGTGTGGACTGCCGGATACAAGGAGTGGGTGGAGTGCGAACCACACCCGACAAAGGCTATACTCGCCTTTTGATGTTCAGACATGTCATCGCGTCGCCATCATCGGTTTATGGGTAGATATAATTGCCTTGCCATGATCCAGATCGGCTATGCCTTTGTGCCCAAAAAGAGGCCAAGGGCCTTGAAGTCCATGAAGAGCACGCCTTCCAGAGATGCGTCATAGAGGGCTGCCGCAGGATGATATAGGGGCAAATAGGCGACCCCCTCCTTTTCGATCACCTTGCCGTGAATCTCGCCTATGGGTAACCCCCCCACAAGTGCATTCAGGGCTGTATTGCCCATGGGGCAGATGATCGCCGGCCTAACCAGGTCCATCTGCCTAACGAGATATGGCATGCAGGCCTTCCTCTCAGATGCCCTTGGCGGCCTATTATTCGGTGGTCGACATTTTACTATGTTCGTTATGAAGACGCCCTCCCTCTCAATTCCGATCGACTCGAGCAGATCATCGAGGAGCTGGCCCGCGGAACCCACAAAAGGCCTGCCCTGCAGATCCTCGTTGTAGCCAGGCGCTTCGCCGATTATCATCACCTTGGCGTGAGGCGATCCCTCACCGGGTACAGCCTTTCTCCTGCTCGTCGAGAGGGGACATAGCCCACAGCCAACAACCTCCTGCGAGACCCGTTCCAGACTATCCAATCGCCCTCACCCAAACCTGCTCAAACAAGTATAAGAGCGTGAAAACATAATGGGTATAGGCCAAACATGCGATAGGCTTTTCTCATTAAACGTTCAATCCAAAGCCAATCATGGAGCGCGATAGGATCGAGGGCTCAATTCGAAGGTTGGAATCCACAAGGCATTTCGAAGAACCCGACAGGGTTCCGATCCTAATAGAGGTTGGCGCCCCTTTCTATGCAAAGGTTCTGGGCTATACTCTGAATGACTATTACCGGAACGTCGAGATATGCAAGTACGTTCAGGTTGAAGGCTCGAAGTGGGCCTTCAGGACATTGGAGGACGATAGAACCGGTGTAATTGGCGATGATGATGCTGGGCCCGACATCGGCGCTGTGGCCGAAGGCATCGCCTTTGGCTGCAGCATCTCTTTGCCCGATGATGATAACCCGTGGCTATCCCCTTGGGTCATACCTAGCATCAGAAGCGTAGACGATATCGAGGCCCTCGAAGTACCTGATCCGCGCGGTTGCGCTCGGCGCCTTCGCGCACATTATGTAAAGGCCTTCGGGAGGGATATCCTAGTTGAAGAGGCCACGAACATACACCCCCCCTGCTCCGCTGCTGGCTCCCTGATGGGGCCGGAAAGGCTGTACACGTACCTTTTCAAGCATCCGGACGCGATGCACAGCCTCTTCGGTAAGTTGCTTGAGACATTCTACGCGATAAAGGACTTTAACGATGAACGGAAAGTGGTGGCGACGAATGGGATAGGCCTGTGCGACGATCACGCAGGTTATCTCCCGGAGGACATGTATCGGAGGTTCGTCTTGCCGTATAACAAGAGAATCTATGAGAGATATGGCGCCCGCTGGAGGAGCTTGCACATGGACTCGAGGACAGACCACATCGCGAAGATCCTCGTAGAAGATTACGGGATAATGGACATGGATCTCGGGGCGGCTGCCGATATAGCTAAAATCAAAGAAGCCTTCGATGGTAAAGTCATCTTCAATGGGAATGTGGACTCGAAGATCTTGGTGGCGGGGAGCACGGAGCAGATCGAGATGTCTACGGAACATTGCATAAAGTCTGCAGCACGTGGAGGGGGATACATATTCGACTGCGGAGGCGAAACATATGCGGGCATCGATCCCACGAGGCTGATCTACATGGTAAGATATGCGAAGAAGATGGGCAAATACCCAACGGGGTGAGGTCGCCTATCTGCCGACGGCCCCTTGATCGAGTGCCTTTAAAAGGCCCTCACTCGTGATCGTGGGACACCAATACTTCTCTATGTGCTCTATGACGAGATTTGTGCCAATCTCGTGGCTCACGTGTGGGAACCGCTCTGGATTATACATCGCATCGGCCAAGTCCCTAACCAGGATGCACCGAACGCCCCACATCGCCATCTTCCTTATACCGAATGATCTGTTCATAATGCACATGTTCGTATGCACGCCCATCATTATCAGGTTTCCGATTCCGAATTGTTGCATGAAACTGTATATCTCCATGCCATTATCTGAGATGACGTCATCACCCATTATCTTGATTGCTGGGTGCTGCCTAGTCCAGGCTTTGAACCAAGGCTTTTCACCTGTATCGCAACCTCCGTCTGAATCGTCTATCGGGAGCGATGGCGGTGTCGTTATTTCCAATGGCTTAGGCGTGGAAACACATGGAAGATCGATGATCCTCCGCCTTTGCGGGGTGTCTCTGTAGAAGCTCACAGTATCGGAGGGGGAATGAATGATCTGCAGGCCCTTCTCCCTCGCTGCTTCGATCACCGAATTCATGAACGGTGCCATGACCTCGACGCGTTCCGCTGCCCCTCTACACCAGTGTTTGTCCCACATGTCGCAGATTAATACCGCGGTCTGTCCTATGACGAATGACTTCCGGATCATCGCTTCATCCCAGATGCCGCTGCCCTTGAAGGTCTCAACTCTAGTACGTAGGATTAAGTCAAGGGCTTTCAATGCCTCCCTCGATTCGGGCCGCATGTTAGTCTACCCCGACCCATCGGATTAAGGATTCCTAAGAATATCCCTTACGTATTCGAGGTCCCTCTTCGTCTGATGAAGCAGTTCACTCAGTTTTAAATGCTCGTATTCGCTATGAAGGGACACGGGCCCATCGAAGCCCATTGTACGGAGATATCGAAATACCTCAACCCAAGGAACGAGACCCTCAGATAGGGGAACTATCTCAACCCTCCAGTCCTTATGAACGCCCTTATGCCAACCGAAATCCTTGACCGCGACGATTCGGGTATTCTCCCGAAGCAGGTCCATGCCCATCCTCCAACCGGTCAAACCGCCCTCAACCGCCATATGGCCTGGGTCGATGTAAGCCCCAAGATGGGTGGGATCAAAATCCTGCAGAAGCGTCCAGAGCAATACCGCGCTGGAGCTTAAGTAATTCCCCGAATGTATGTGCACTGCGGCGTTAACGTCATGATCTTCGCATAACTTGTAGATTCCATTGAGATCATCCTGCATCGCCCGGATTTGCTCCCTGGCCTCTCCGAAACCTCCGTAATCCCAATATCCCAATTTAATATATTTGACCCCACAATCGGATGCTGCCCTGAATACGTCTCTGGCATTCGGCTCATTTGCATCCGTTATGCTCGTGGTGATCATCGGAACACACAACCCTCTGGACTTCAGCGTATCAACGGCGTCTGGCAGGCCTTTTGTGGCATCCGCCGGAGGCACATATCCGCCTTCCCTCACGGTCAGATCGGCTCCATCAAAACCCATCTCGACCATGCGATCTCCAGCTTGTTCCAGCGTAAGGTTACCGATGTTTTTGAGCATCTTCGTAAACATGATCAATTGCATAGTATGTACTGTGAATAGGACGGACGACATAGAGCCCCTATTTAACTTTTGGACAAATACATAAAGCAATCGATTTTTAATGCATATTGGAGGCAAATGGAATACAGGTGGGCGGGTGAGGTCCTCTTCGCCACATCGCCGAATGAGCGATTTAAGAAGGCCAAACTGAAATTTTGGGGGAAATACATCGACGTTGAAATGGGCTTGGCCATGGGGTTGATGCGCGCTTCCCATAAGGTCGATTATGGCGATGTGGACGGATTTTTGAGGAGAGATGACATGCTAGAGTTACATCTGAGGACCGCCGATGGCCTCGGCAGGCGGTGGTTATTTAAGACGCCAAGGGTTGATGAGTTGGTTCCACTGCTTAGTGAACTGCACATACAGGAGAAGCCTAGAAGCTTGGAACCTGTGCCCGTCATCGCTCAGCAACCCCCGCCTCCTCCTCCCGAACAAGTCGCCTCGATCAGGGCGTTATCGCCTTCTGTGAAATTCGCCCTCACTCCAGGAAGATGGACATCGGCTAAATTGACCCTTACGAAGGATGCCTTGGAGGTAGTGATGTACGAATTCCTAGGCATGATGGCCAGGCCGACTAAGGTCACGATCGAGTTAAGGGCATTGAAGTCCTTTTCACGGTCTGACATGGAAATCCTAATACTTCACATCGAGAGCAAGCCGGAGTATGGATTGGGGGGCGATTGGTTCATATCCACGAAGCAAAGGGACCAGTGGGCAGAGGCGCTCCTTGACCTCGGCATACCCGAGACGAAATCTAACTGAAATGGATCTGCGGCGGATGGGGTCGCATCAGCTTGGGGGGCATTAACGGCAATGGGCTTCCGTAGCGGATAAGGAGTTGGCCCAATATGAACCGAAATGAGATACGTTACAGGTTGATATCCACATTACTACAGGCCGAAGGCCCCCTTAGTTTAATCGAGCTTGTCATGCGATCGAAGATCACAGAGGATGAGGCATTTCCAGTACTGAAGGATATGGTCAGCGGCCATTTGGTTGTGGAGGGCGAACTGCTCACCGATCGTCCATCACCGCAGTATTGCTGGGCCGCCCGCTGGGAGAAAGAGGTGAAGCGTCGTGCAACCGGTTCCAAACTAAAGCTCCGAACAATCGTCAATAGGGCCACAATCGCGCGTGAGGAGAGGCTGGACATCGATAGCGAGCCAGTCCTGGCCTTCAACGATTATGTAGTAACTGAATACAAGCCTCCGAGGAACAAGAGGTTGCTAGTCTTCCTACAATGCTCAGTTAGACGCCCATTCTCCTCCTCCCCTTCGCATGCGTCAATGAGGAGGGCGATCTCGGTTGCCACGGGCTATGACCCGAGTAAGGACTTCGAGAGATGTCCAGTTCACGTTGTGGTCTTGGCTAGCAAGATTGGGCCCGTGCCCTACGAGCTTGAGGATGTCTATCCTGCCAACGTGGGCGGAGGCGGCGTCAAACACCTCGATTGGACGGAATATTCCCATGTCAAGCCGATACTGGCCGAACGCATGGCGCGATACATCACCGCTCACAGGGGTAGTTACGACCATATCAGCACCTTCACGGAGAGCAGATATGGCGAAGTGATGGAGGCTGCCAGGAAGATCGCCGCAGTTGACTTCCGAATTTTACCAGTGGAAGAAGGCCCCCGCATTATGCGAATGGGCCGATCGATACCGCGGAGATATTGGGAGATGTATTGGATCCAGCTATACCTTGAGATCGTGAGTTGGTTGAAGCCAACCCAACGGGCGCAGGCGGAAGCGCGTCTTAAGGAGATGGGGGTGAGGTACCGTTGACGTCCGAATTAGCGTTTGAGTGTGACCTACGGTCGCTGTCCCTAACCAATATACCTAAACGCCCGATGGCTCGCTGATAAAACCCGCCAACCGACGGTTTAAAGAGGGACCTGAGATGCGCGAAGGCGAACGTCTTAAGCGTAAACGTCTAGGATCCACTAGCTTATCCTCTTTATTCGAGCCATACGTATGGGAATGGTTTGAGGAAGCGTTTGGGGAGCCAAGCCCTCCCCAAGCGGCTAGTTGGCCCAAGATCGCGAAGGCGAAAAACACGCTCATCTTCTCCCCAACAGGATCGGGGAAAACACTGGCGGCCTTCCTATGGTGCCTGAATGAGTTGTTCAGGATGGGCAGCAAGGGGGAGTTGTTGGACTCCATCTATGTCCTATACGTCTCACCACTCAAGGCCTTGAACAACGACATCCAGAAGAACCTCGTCGAACCCCTGAAGGGCATAAGGGAACACGCCCAGAGGATGGGCATCGATGTCCCGGACGTCCGTTCCCTCGTTCGCACTGGCGACACAACGACGAAGGAACGGGCGGAGATGGCAAGACATCCTCCCCACGTCCTCATTACTACCCCGGAATCGCTCTTCATCATACTCTCCACGCAAAAATTCCGTGAGGCCTTGCGCACCGTAAGATACGTAATAGTCGACGAGATTCACGCCATGTCGGATAATAAACGCGGCGTGCATCTCTCGCTGTCGCTTGAGCGATTACAGCGTCTAGTGAAGGGCGATATCGTGCGCATTGGGTTATCGGCAACTCAAAGGCCACTCGATGAAATAGCCAGGTTCTTGGTCGGCATGGGTGACGCGAACGAACCTCGCGAGTGCGAAATCGTCGACGTCGGTGCGCGCAAGGACCTCAATGTGAAGGTCGTCTCGCCCGTGGACAACCTGGTTGAGACGCACTTCGACGCTATCTGGGGATCGGCTTATGATAAGCTGATCTCGATGATTAGGGAGCATGGGACCACTCTGATCTTTACGAACAGCCGTTATAAGACGGAGAGGATTGCGCTCAGGCTGAACGAGCTCTCGGCAGATGAGCCCGTCGCAGTTGGCGCACACCACGGCAGCATGTCGAAGGGCACGCGCCTGCAGATGGAGGACATGTTGAAGAACGGCAAGCTCGACGCGCTAGTGGCGACGTCGTCCTTGGAGCTGGGGATCGACGTCGGCAGCATCGACCTCGTGTGCCAAATACAATCCCCAAAGTCGGTGTCGAAGGGCGTGCAGCGCATTGGTCGCGCGGGGCACTTGTTGGACGCGACCAGCGAAGGGCGGCTATTCGTCATGGACAGGGACGACTTAGTAGAGTCAGCGGTTCTAGTGAAGGCGATCATTGACGGACAGATCGATACGACGCACATCCCAATGAACTGCTTTGACGTGCTGGCCCAACACGTCGTTGGCGCCGTGGCTGCCGACGATTGGAACGTCGACGACCTCTTCGACTTATGCCGTCGCTCATACTGCTACAGAGAACTCAAGCGTGGGGATTTCGAAAAAGTGCTCGAAATGCTGTCGGGGAACTACGCCTTCGTTGTAGATCAACCGCCGTATCCAAAGATCCTGTGGGATAGAGTGAATGACATGCTCTCGCCCGTTAGAGGGGCCCGCTTGATAGTATTCAGGTCGAGTGGCACGATTCCGGATGTCGCCGACTACGACGTCTACTTTGAAAAAAGGGAGACAAAGGTTGGGCAGCTGGACGAGGGTTTCGTTGAGGAGCTGCGCGTGGGCGACGTCTTCATCTTGGGGAGTTCATCGTGGCGCGTGATCGGCATCCGGAGGAACCGCGTGATCGTCGAGGACGTCTATGGACAGGCTCCGACCATACCTTTTTGGATGGGAGAACGGGATTCACGGACTTTCGACCTTGCGATGTCAGTGGGTCACTTCAGGAGGGAGATGGAAACCCAAATTGAAAAGGGGGACGAAATCGGTTGGCTGAAGAAGGGGTACCGACTCGACGATAATTGCGCTGAAGCGATATCCGAGTATTTCAGGGAGCAGAAGCAAATAACGCACGAGCTGCCTTCCGATAAGCTCGTGGTAATCGAGCACTTTAATGATGAGCTGGGCCACCAGCAGATAGCAGTACATTCTTCATTCGGCATTCGCGTCAACGACACATGGGCGATGGTGTTATGCCAAGCCATCGAGGAGGTTTACGGATTCAGGCCACAAGATGCCACTGTGGACGACGGCATCCTCATCACGATGCCCAAAGACAGGAGCGTAGATCCCGAGCACCTACTCGATCTCGTGACGATTGACAACATTGATAGGCTCCTCGATACATCCATTCCCAATTCGCCAGTTTTCTCATCTAGGTTTAGGCACAATGCGGTTCGTGCTCTTCTCGTGCTCCGGGAATACAGGGGGAGGAGGACGCCGGTTTGGCTCCAAAATCTACGCGCATCCGATTTATTAGCGGCCTGTCTCAATCACAGGGATTTCCCACTCATCGCCGAAACGTTCAGGGAGTGTGCGAATGAGGCCTTTGATGTGCCCAACCTAAGGGTAGTCTTGGGAGGCTTGAAGTCGGGCGAGATAAGCGCCAGGACATTAAGTACGAAAATCCCATCGCCCTTCTTGCATTCGCTATTGCTGCTAGGTCAGTACGGCGAGATCGGATCCATCCCTGCGAGAGAGCGACGCACTAGGTTGGTGCACCTTCGCCGCGAGTTGCTGAGGCAGATACTCGATGAGGAAACCTTGAGCAATTTGCTCGATCAGAAGGCCGTCGAAGAAGTCGACGCCAAGTTGCAACACACGCATCCTCTGCGTAGGGCGCGAAATTCCAATGAGTTAGCTAGAGCATTACTTGAACTCGGGGGCCTCGTAGAAGCAGTCGGTGAAGATATCTCATTAATCGACCGAACGGATGGTGAAGCACACGTGATGCTGTCTGAACTAATATCGGCACACCGCGCGATATTGGCGCCCATACCGACCGCAGAGTCGAACCGCGAACGTTGGATTTCGACTGAGGATTTTCCACTCTATCGGGCTGCGTTCGGAGTAGAGGTTCAGCTCGATAGCGCCGATGGGCAGATCCTCCGGTCATTGGAGGGAAAACGATCGCTGCCGATCCCCAAGATCCGCCACGCTACGGAGCAGCGCATCGAAAAGCTCTTGAGCGGCTACGCCGTCCTGCGGGTGTTGGAGGAGGGCAAGGCAGGGTACGTAGCGGCAAGCTCCTGGATTCCAAAGCACATCAGAGAGAAGAAGATCCATCGCCAGGAAGCGCGTATGGCATTGATCGAAAAATTCGTCAAGTCGCACGGGCCAATAACGAAGTATGAGATCATGGAATGCTATGGTTTTTCCGACCAATTCGTCGAACGAACCCTTGGAAACCTGCAGGAAGCCGGCAGCCTAGTGAAGGGCGAGTATGTCCCCACGAAGCCATTCCCACAGTGGTGCTACAAGAGCCACTTGGAGGAGATCCATCGATTGACGCTAAACCGCTTACGCAAGGAGATGGAGCCCGCCACGCCCGTGGAATACGCAGACCTTCTTGCCAGGCTGCAACACGTGCAT
>Ga0315312_1003393_pt1 | contig 10275 bp, 12 predicted proteins | sample TDP7_MG_FD_203629 | JGI IMG/M metagenome (GOLD analysis project Ga0315312, IMG submission 203629) | Freshwater sediment microbial communities from Lake Towuti, South Sulawesi, Indonesia - TDP7 | ecosystem: Environmental > Aquatic > Freshwater > Lake > Sediment | place: Indonesia: South Sulawesi... | reverse complement strand
TCCCCCTTTTCACCTTATGAAGCGTTTGGAAATCTTCATATACGCGGTTTCCGCATTTAAAGATTCACAACTCCCAGTGGTGTCAAGTTTGCATGTAATAAAGCAGACAAAAAGCATATGCCCCGAGTGCTTCAAGGTTCTAGACGCCACCATCTTCGAGGAAGACAACAAGGTCTACATAAAAAAGGAATGCCCAGAACACGGAAGATATCAAGACATCTACTGGTCCGACTATGAACAGTATCAGCGGGCCGAGCGGTTCAGGTATGATGGGGAAGGAATCAGAAACCCCCGCACAAAGACGAGGCTGGATTGCCCCTTCGACTGCGGAATCTGCCCCCAGCACAAGTCCCACACAGTCCTCGCCATCATTGACGTAACCAACCGATGCAACCTCCGTTGTCCAGTTTGTTTTGCAACTGCAGGAACTACAGGATACGTTTATGAACCCTCTAAGGAGGAGATTCAGGGAATGCTTCAGAACCTTAGGCGTAATGATCCGGTTCCCGCTCCTGCGCTGCAGTTTTCAGGGGGGGAGCCCACCATTCGAGACGATCTTTTTGATCTCATAGGCATGGCGAAGGAGGCTGGCTTCGAACATGTAGAAGTGAACACAAACGGTCTTAGGCTTGCGCAGAGCGTTGACTATTGTCGCGGTTTGAAGGAAGCTGACGTGGACACGATTTATTTGCAGTTTGACGGCTTAACCTCTGACGTTTATGAGTTCACGCGTGGCGTTGACTTGCTTGACATTAAAATGAAGGCTATTGAGAATTGCCGCAAGGCGGGGATAGAAAGCATTGTTCTCGTGGTTACGTTGGTTAAGGGTGTGAACGATCATCAGCTTGGAGATATCCTCCGCTTTGCTGTTAACAATTTCGACATAATTAGGTGCGTGAACGTTCAACCCGTGTCCATTTGCGGTAGGATCCCAGAGCAAGAAAGGGAAAAGATGCGTATTACGATACCTGATTTCATGAAATGCGTCGAAGAACAAACTGACGGAAAAATAAAAATGGGTGACTTCTATCCAGTGCCCACAGTCGTTCCAATTTCCAAGGCGGTTGGCGCATTAAAGGGTAAGCGTTATGTGGAATTCACCGTCCATCCCCATTGCGGCATGGCTACCTACGTTTTTGTAGAAGACGGAGAGATTGTTCCCATTACTCACTATGGTAATGTGGAAAAATTCATGAAGTCGATGGAAAAGGTATATGAGGAAGCGTCGAAGGGTCACAACAGACGAGCCAAGATACGGCTTTTAGGCGGTCTGCGCCACGTCAAATTCGGCTTACTCAGAAGGTATCTTTGGCCAATACTCAAAACGGGCAGCTACGATGCCTTGGGAAAGCTCCACCGAAAGATGCTGATGATTTCGGCTATGCACTTCATGGATCCCTACAATTTTGATTTGGAAAGGATTCAACGGTGTTGCATACACTACGCCGTGCCTGACGGCAGAATAATTCCCTTTTGCACTATGAACTCTATCCATAGACCCAAGATTGAAGGAAGGCTCGGAATTCCAGTGGATGTTTGGCGTAAGGAACATAAGGCAGAAATCAGCGCGGTGGCGTGAGAAAGGAAAATCTATAAGGAACCCTTTCCTCTGAACTATCGGTGAAAAATCATGGGCGGAAAGAAGAAGCTCGGCTTAAAACAAATGGAAAGAATGCAGGAACGGCAACGAGAAAAAAAAGGTGAATCTAAAAAATCAGGTGAATCTAAAGAGAAAAAATCCATTGGAATATTTCCACCTGACCCAACAAACAAAAAGGTAATTGACGAACTAAAAAAGATGAAGATTCTCACTCCCTACGGAGTGGCTTCTCACCTTGACCTACGCCTTAGTGCGGCAAAACATTTCCTCAAGGAGCTTGAACGGCGGGGCACCATCGAATATATTTCTGGAAGCAAGAATCTTAAGATATATAAGATTGTTGACTAAAACTGAAGGGCAACATTCAGGGATTCACATTGTCAGGGGAAGAAGTATCCCGCATACCTATTAAGTTTATAGTTGAAGGACTAGGCGAGACAGAGGGGGAGCTAGTCCGCCACTTGGCTCCAAGAACCGTGGACGCCATTGTCAAAAGACTTCCCTTTGAAGGCCGGGCGGCCCTCTGGAAGGAAGAAGTCTATTTTGAGATACCTGTAAAAATGGGGGCGGAAAAAGCTAAAGCCACCGTGGAAAGGGGAAATCTGGCTTTCTGGCCTATGGGAAACGCCCTTTGCATCTTTTATGGTGAATCCCAGCCCTACAGTCCAGTTAACGTTATTGGCCAAGTAACAAAGAATCTAGAATTGTTTAGGCGAGTGAAGAGTGGAGTCAAAATAAAGGTTGAAAGAGCTTGAGGGATCGATGTTGAGCGACGAGGTGAAGGAAAGAGTAAAAGAGCTGCAAAGAAAAAAGGACGAGCTTCTCGAGGAATTGAAGGAACTGGATAAAAGACGCAAGGATGGCGAAATCAGCGAGGAAGAATATAAGGAGAGAAGGCACACCATTGAAAGGGGCTTGGTGGAAATCATGGACCGCCTAGCCCAAATGAGATTCATCATTTCAGGAATGTAATCCTAGACAAGGCTGTTCCCTTTAGCCATGATTTTGTTTTGCTCTTGGGATTACATCTCTTATGACTCGTAAGTATTCTTGGCTATATGGAAATGGTGGCTCAGTGAAGAGAACGCAGGGAAATTCTTTGCAACTCTTTGGACAATAGTCCACCTTTTTTCTTGCGGCACACTTAATTATTGGACATGGGCTTTCCTTTAGCTTCCGAAGAGGAGCGTCCAAACCAGAGTAACAGCCCCCACAGGTACCTCCATTCTCCTTAAAGGCAAAACAAACATCACAGCAAATGCCACATGCACCAACTTGCAATTTCTAATCCTCATTTGAACAACTTTTTCACGGCTTCTACTATATATTCGATGTCTTTCAACGTTACACCCGGATGAATCGGCAAGGAAAACACCTGCGCTGCCGCTCTTTCTGTTTCTGGGAGGCTGTACTCTCCAAACTTGCGGTAGTAGGGCATAAGGTGTATGGGCGTGCGATAGTAGACCTCGGCTCCAACGCTCTGCTTCTTCAATTTCTCTACGATTTCATTTCTCATAGTTGCCTTTGCGCCTAGGAGCCTGACCGTGTAGAGATACCAGCCATGCTTGTAATTTTTTGGTTCATTGGGCAGCCTCAGTTCCTTTATATCACGAAGCTTTTCAGTTAACAAGTCGGCGTTTCTCCGCCTTTTTTCAATGAACTTTGGGAGCTTTTGAAGTTGAACGTACCCTATGGCTGCCTCGATTTCGGGCATGCGGTAGTTGTGTCCGAGGACCGAGGACGAGTAGGATTCTCTTTCTCCATGAACCCGAATAGTGCGCAGCCTTTCTGCGAACTCGTCTTTATTGGTGGTCACCATGCCTCCCTCCCCCGTTGTCATGTTCTTACTTGCGTAAAAGCTCCAGCAGGCGATGTCTGCGAAGGCTCCTGGATTCTTTCCATGGTATAGGGCTCCGTGGGCTTGGGCTGCGTCCTCAATAACCGTCAAATCGTGGTTTTGGGCGATCTTCTTTATGGTTTCCATGTCCGCGGATAAGCCATACAAATCCACTGGAATGACAGCCTTTGTTTTCTCGGTGATTGCCTTTTCGATTTTATTTGGGTTAATGTTGTATGTGGATGGATCTATGTCCACAAAGATGGGCGTTGCGCCCGTTAATGCCACAGCTTCCGCTGTTGCCACAAATGTGAAGCTAGGCACAATCACTTGGTCTTTGGGAGTTACATCAGCCGCCAGGAGGGCCATGTGGAGTGCAGCAGTTCCGCTATTTACGGCGACAGCGTGTTTGGCACCTGCAAACTCGGCGAATGCGTTTTCAAATTTACTGACCATGGGGCCCTTTCCTGGATGGCCAGTTAAGATGCCGCTTCTCAAAACCTTGGTGACCATCTCGATTTCTCGATTGTCAATCTGGGGCATGTTAATTGGAATTGTTTTCCGCAATGGTTTCACACCTTGAATAACACTTAATTTACAATTAAAGCGTTAATAATGTTTCATTTTGGGCCCACGAGCTTGGTTATTATCTCTTTAATGGTCCTCGCAGGTGCTTCTGTTCTGAAACACCTAAAGTGGAGACATCCCCCGCATTTCCCCCTTTTTTCCTTGAATATCCTGCGGCAGATCCAAAATTTCTACTCATAAGAGTGCTGTTATTGATTTTCGAAGGTATCCTTTTAGTTTAGATACAGTCTCATCAATGCCTGAGTAAGTGATGGCTGAACCGTGAACTATTTTGTTTCTTAGTTTATAGGTTTTGACAAAGAAATCGTAGATCTCTCTTCTTTCCATGTCATTCTTACCAAGCAACATGGAACAGCCCACTCCAATTGTCTGACCTGAATTAGGAGCCTTTTCTTCTCTTAGATAGAGAGCTTCAAATGCTATCATGAAATCTATTATTTTTTCATCATGCATAGATTTTCCATAGGATCTGTTAAATCGATCACAAGCTATTCTCAAATACCTCCTCCTGTCAAAATCCGCTTTGGTTATCTTGTCAAAGATCTCTCTGATTTTCCCAAGTTCTTCCATCTTAAGAAAATAAATAGTTCGATGTAGGGGATTTGGCATCTCATATGTTGGATTAAGAATCGTAAAGCTAAGACCACTCCCAAACCAAATTACTTTGCAAAAAACGTCTCCTTCCTTGCAAAGTCTCAGTGCTAAGAGAATATTTTCCACGAAAGGTACAAGTTTCTCTTTTGGATCTTGAGGAAACTCTATAACAAACAAACCTTCGTAAAGATTATAAAAAGCACCAGCAACATAAAGGTCGATCTCACGTTTTACATGCATTTCCTCGAGTTCTTGATTTTTAATTCTTCTGATGATGGTATCGCCTATAAAATCGAATCCTTCCACAAACGAATTGCGTTCTTTAATTTCATGAACTCTTATTACCTTAGTATCATCTCCTTCATCTTCAATTTCCGATACTTGAAAATTGAAAAGTGGACAAAAAAGTTTCGTCTTGGTTTGCTCCGATTCTGGCATGTTTCTCCGCTCAATAAGAATTATGAAACTATGTTGTATTAAAAGTTCCGCGAAGGTTAAAACTATCCGATAACAACCACATAATCGTACGGAAGAAGGAATAAAGCATGGTAAGCAGGAAAGAAATTGCTATCACCAAAGAACTTGCCAGAAGGTTGCAGAAAAAGTTTCCAAATTACCGAGTCTATGCTAACAAATGTCCTTCAAGAGGCACTAAGGTCAGAAAAATATGGTTTGAGAAATTCCATGAGGAATGTCCTCCGCTTCAGCCAGAGATGGACATTATTATCTTGGAGCCACCAAACCCTCACGTTCTTCCTCGCAAGCCCAAGATAAGAGCTATAGAGATAAAATACTTTGAAAAAGTCGATGGAAGTATCAACCAGTCGTTTTACAAAGGGATAGAGCAATCTTTGGCACTTCTACAATGGGGATTTGATAACGTTGCTCTCTGGCAACTTTTTGACGAATCCTTTTCTAATGATGATTTGAGAAATTATGGTTGCAGAACTTGGTTTTACATTCACGTTATTCTTCAACTGCCAATAGAGTTTACTATGATTCAAGTGATCGGTAAAGAAGTTAAAAATTTACAGTTTCAGGTGATTCAGGCAAACTGGCAAAATAATCTTAGCCCTATTCGGCTACTCAATATTGACCACCCATACTTTACGTTCTCTCATACGCATCCTAATCCTTTCATAGAGGAGCAACTCATAAAGGAATTTACATTTACACCTCAGATAGGTTTGATTCCTAAAAAAATGCCTCCAGAAATAGAGAAATTGATAAAAGAAGTCGCTACCCTAAGGAATTTCCTTCTTGATTGGTTGCCAAAGCAAAGCCATGGATTAAAGAAGTGAAGGTTAAAGACACCTTTCTTCTAACAAAAGGGGTATGCGCGCCCAAAGCTAAAAAATTAAAACAAAAAAGGGAAGGTTAAGCAGTTGCTGGGCCATAAAACGCTGAGGAGCACCATGATCTACATCGACATTGAAAAGGCCATCTACGGAGAGCTGAGCCAAGAGTTCACCGTCAAGGTAGCCGAAGACTCGGAGGAAATCAACAAGCTCCTCGAGGTGGGCTTTGAATACGTCTGCGAGAAGGATGGCAGGCTGTTCTTTAGGAAGCGGAAATAGCGCGAATATGGGCTTCAATCACAGAAATAGGGGCGTCTGTCCTGAAGCCTTTTCTGTTGAAGTGAGTAGGGGTGGCTTGAAAGCCTTCTTCTTTTAGCTCGTTTATTACTTTGATTAGGGGCGGGGTTGACAGATTCAGCTTGCGGCAAATCTTATCGGTTACATAATAGGTGACGGAACCATCTGCCTCGTTTTCGATTAGGGATAGCAACCTAATGATTTCCTTTTCCTGCTTCAGGTTTCTTTCAGCAACCTCCCTTTTCATGGAGGCGCAGAATTTTTCTTCGGCGATTTTTCCGAGCCAAAGGGGACCCGCTACGCTCAATGTGGAGCCGCATTCCTTGCATTTCCGCTTAAGGGGGGAGGTTATTCCCTTGCGTGTTTCCCTATGGAGACAAGCGAAACAGTGGAGGACGTATCCCATCTCTTGGGTGCTTTCGTCGGCTTTCCTTGCGCCGTGTTGAGCTAAGGCGTACACCCTAACATAGTGGTTTGTGCTGTGGCTGAACATAACCTCAATGCCCACTTCATGCTTGGCCGCTGTCATCGCTAGGCAGCCGATCAAAAGCCGAACAGCCAACTCGTGGCAGTACTCGGTTCGTAACGGCCTTCCCCCATACTTTCGAATGCTAGCTCTTTGGTGAACGCCACAAAGGGGAGCCATGTCCGTGGCGGTTAAGGCTAACAAACCTCCGTCACGTAATGCTCTAACAGCGGAGTCCGTATAGGGCGCTGGAGATCCGAAGGGATCTATGTCGATGAAGTCAAATCTTTTTCGTGGCGCAGCATGTCGGCTTAAAAGAAGGTTCGCGTCTTCGTTCACAACGAATATGCGTTCCGTCAATTTGTTGCGCTTCACATTTAATCGAGCAAGTTCAACTGCTTTCAGGTTAATGTCGCCTAGAAGGATTTTTCTAATACCCTTAACCTCCACAGCGAATCTGACTCCTCGGACACCGCAACCCGCCAAGGGTTCGCAAACAGAAAACTCCCGCCCAACCATCCTTTGGTATGCCTGCAATGCTAAAACTGCCAAGTCCCTATTCAACTCCATGATGGGATTAAAGAAAACTGGCGCCTTTGAGGGGGCGTACTCCCAAGCCTCTTTTACGTAAGCCTCGAGTTTGGGCACTATGATGCTTACGCTTCCTTCCTTCACGACCTCTGTGGGGAAATAGAAGCTCAACTGTGTTTCTCCACTTTATACGATTCAGCTATGCTTAATAAGATTGTAAGCGGCGGCGTAACTCAATTGCAGAAGGCTTATGCTTAACGTGAAATTCATTAATCCATGAGAAAGGAGTGAAAAGAAAACCATTGAGGTTGACAATATGAAAATCTTTATAACGGGCAGACCTGGCTCCGGCAAGTCCACGGTTTTAATGAAAGTAATAGAACAGCTAAGGGCTGAAGGACTGAAGGTTGGAGGAATAACGACGCCCGAGGTCAGAGCCAGAGGCTACAGGACGGCCTTCAAGGTTGTGGATCTTTCCTCAGGGGAAGAAGGAATTTTGGCTAGCGTTGACCAGCCTACGGGTCCCAGGGTCGGCAAATACAGAGTGAACATCCAAGACTTTGAACGGGTCGCCCTACCCGCCCTAGACTATGCCCTAAAAGAATGCGACATAATATGCATTGATGAGCTGGGCAAAATGGAATTCTTCTCCGCCAAGTTTAAACAAGGCGTAAACGAAATCCTGAAATCAGAGAAACCAGTGATAGCCGCCGTCCACCGCAACTACGCCAAACTCTACGAAAAAAGGGGAACCCTAATTCAAGTCACACCGGAAAACCGAGAAAAAACAATTGACACCATAATTTCAAGGATTTTAAGAAAATAACCAAAGTTAAGACTCCTTCCTCTCGTACAGAGAACATACGCGAGAAGGCGAGAAAGTCGTGACCGCAAGTGTCGGAATAATGTTGTTTGGTATGTTGAAAAAATTATAGGGGGGGTCTATAAGTGAGCCTTTGGTCAAAAAACGGCGAGGCATGAAAGGTATATTCGCATCTAAAATAATGGCGAGGATGAGAGCTGAAATGCTAGTACTTTACTAAGGCCGCTACAATGACCACAACCATTTAAATTCTAGCCCTTTTAAGGATAGATTCTGCTTTTTTCAGGTCTTCTGGGGTGTTAATGTTGAAAAAGGTTAACAACCTTGGGTCCGTTTGCTGAAAAACTAGGGTTGAGATATATCTTATTTCCTTCAAATGATCAATTATGGATCGCAAATTGAGCCTTTCTTGTTTTAGTGCTTTTTCTGCGGCGGCTAAGGCTGGTTTTGTGCGGTAAGCCGCTTGGAGGGGTTCAATGTAGCCGTTGGGCCACCTGGGGATAACCGCGTTTCTTTTTATGCATAGGTCTAAGAGGAGTGAGGCTATTTCCCTCGAAATGAAGGGGGTGTCGCACGGTAGCAGCAGGGAGTATTCGCTTTGCGCCTTTTCGAAGCCTGTTAGAGCTCCGACTAGGGGGCTCCGCGGTTCGTACTCGTCTAGCACTACCTTCGCCCTGTGCCCCACTAGATGTTCAAACGCTGCCCTTTGTTCGCTGGAGCTGGCAACCACTAACGTTTCATCAGCCACTGAGGATATTCCGTCGAGGACATAAAGGATGAGGGGTTTGCCCGCCAGTTCAATTAGTCCCTTGTCCTGGCCGAATCGTTTTGAAAAGCCGCCGGCGAGAATTATGGCCGATTTTTTCAACAACAGTGCCTCATCTGGAAGAATGAATTTAGTGTGTGAAAGCTATCCGTTCTGGATGCGTATAAATGCTCATCCTTTTTCCCCGCACAAAGCCGATTAGGGTTGTTCCTGTGCGTTGGGCGGTTTCGACGCCTGAACTAATAGCCGCGGTTATAGAAGCGACTATAGGAATTCTGATTCGCGCCGACTTTAACACGATGTCTCCAGTTAGTCGTCCGCTGGAGGCCAAAAAACAATTTTCGAAATCCAATTTTTTGAATGCTCCAGTTCCAATAACTTTGTCTACTGCGTTATGGCGTCCCACATCTTCAGCGTAAGCCAACAGTTTGCCCTTTGCAGAGTATAGGGCGGCTATGTGAACTCCCCCAGTTTTTCTGAAGGTTTGAGCCAGCGTGTTTAGGCGCTTAACCGAATCCGCGATGATCCTTGCTTCCACCTTTAGACCTAAAGGCACCTTGAGAAGGCCAAGGCGGTCAATAAGCTTTGACAAGGGCCAATAATCTGGGGAGCCGCAGGCTGAAACAATTAATCGTGAAAAGGGTTGAGAAATCGAAATCCTCTTTTCAGCATCAATGCCTTGTTTTAATCTTATCTTGCATTTTCCATCCGCCTCTAAGCTGATTTCTTGAATTTCATCAATTGATTTTAATACCCCTTCTGAGAGGAGGTGCCCAATTGACAGTTCCTTTAGTTGGCTAGGAGAGCAGAGAATAGTTACGTAGTGGGTTTGATTCAGGAAGATATGGACGGGTGCCTCCTCTGCAATAAGGTCCATCTTCTGCTCAATTTTCTTGGCTGAAAACTTACCTTCAACAGATTTTCTATACACGGCAACAGGCCATTCCCTATACATGATTGCAGAAAATGAGCAAATAGTAAATAAACCTATTCAATTTAGCGAAGCGTCCTCCCGAAAAGTAGGGTATTCAATAATGTATGAAGCCAAAACAAAAAATGGATGGTTGAGGAAGTTATATGCGTTTGCTGGGAAATGTAGCCTCAATCTGCCTTATTGGGTGTTCAAGTTATTTCTTCTTCACCTTTGGCGGGTGGATCTTCTCCCACTCAGCCGCCCTTTGGGCTAACACTTCGAAGTTCTCGTATAGACGGGGCGCCTTCCACGCCTTCCTCTGATCGTAAACTATGGGTTCCACTTTCTCCCAGATGGGCATGACCATAAACATGTCGAAGACCAGGTCCTCGCTTATTAGTCCATTGACGACCAAGGTGGCGAGCATCTCCCAGTTGTTCATAAAGCGGTTGAAGTATCTGGAACCCGCGCTTCCTTGTGGGTATTTCTTCTTAAATTTCCCATAGCTCTTAATGTCGAACTCTTCCCAGAACCAGCTGCCAGCCTTTCTGCTTTCTTCATC
>Ga0315312_1003392_pt1 | contig 10276 bp, 8 predicted proteins | sample TDP7_MG_FD_203629 | JGI IMG/M metagenome (GOLD analysis project Ga0315312, IMG submission 203629) | Freshwater sediment microbial communities from Lake Towuti, South Sulawesi, Indonesia - TDP7 | ecosystem: Environmental > Aquatic > Freshwater > Lake > Sediment | place: Indonesia: South Sulawesi... | reverse complement strand
CGTAGCCGAGAACTATAGAAGGTCCCCTGAAAACAGGGCGGGGTGGTGGGCTCTAAGGCAGGACCTCATAGGCAAGCCAAGAATGATCATATGGGCTGCTGCAGGTTGGGGTCCCCGCCCCTGGGGATGGAGAGAAGACAAGTTCGTAGCCGGTGGCAGCTGGGTCTTTGACGGCGGAGTCCATCTATCAGATCTAGACCGGTACCATCTTGGAGTGGAAGCGCTCCAGGTTTACGCGCTGAACGACACCTTTGACCCGGAGAAGGAAGGTGTGAAGGTGACCGTTGACGACATGACCATGGCCATAATCCAGTACGAGAACAGAGTCTACGCCCAATGGCTTTGGACGAGAGCTGCGCCCGGTAAGGACATCAGTATGCGGGTCGTCTATGGCTCCAAGGGATCGTTGACAAGCGAAGACCTCCAGATACAGAAAGATGATTCCATAGAGAGGCACAACATACGCAGTATCGTTGACAAGATGATGAAGAGCATTGAGCCCGAAGAGCGCGAGAGATGGTTCCCGAAAGGCGCCAGAGACACCTTTGCTACGGAGCTATACGACTTCTACGACTCAGTCATGGACAAGAGAAAACCCGAAGTCGACGGTATGGAAGCATACAAGGACATGGCCATACCCCTAGGTTTCTACGAGTCTGCCGCATTAGGTAAGCCTGTTAAGATAGGAGACATTGAAGAACTCAAGACCGAGGAGTACCAAAAAGAGATCAACCAGAAAGCGGGCATATGAGGCATATATCATAGGCCAGTCCGGCCGCGGTGGCCGTAACGCATCTTCAAAGAAAATAGTGGTTAATGCTCGAGACCAAACTATCCAAATAGCTTCGCATCTTCATATTTGGACAAGAAGCCTTCTAGTTTCTTTCTGGTAGAGTTTAAGAGGATATTCCAGTCAAGATAGAATATTGGAGGCATCTTTCTTGAAGAAGATGATCAAAGCGTGTGTGTTTATGATGACCCTGCTCGCTTGGGCCTCGGCGGCTGAGTCGGCTGCTCAGGTCTCAGATGGCTTGTCTATTGTGGTGGATGGAGCCGAAGCTTGCTCGAGAGGCGAGGTTGCGGCCTTCTACATCACGACGATCTACGGGAGTTCTGGGCGACTTGATGCCAACATAACTAACTCAGGGATATACTATGGTAGCACTCTAGTCCGGAATCTGACGTCAAGCGTTAGGCGCATTGGCGTAGGATTCTTCTGGGTAAGATATCTGGTTCCCGACGACGCGGTCACGGGCACGTATGCTCTGTTGATCGAAGCAGAGTACACTATTAACGCAACCAAGTTTGGATCAGCCACGCTTCATGGTTTCACCGTAAGCACGGCTTGGACGGATTTGAATGACCGAATTAAAACCATCGAAGACAACTTGGGCTTGGTCAGTGCTGATATTGATGAAGTCAAGTCGTCTCTAAGCAGCGTCAGCATAGTTGCCACGAATATCGAAGAAAGCATCGATACCATCATAGCAGATGTGGAGCAAAGCACGAATACCATCAAGAGCGATATACGAGCGATGAACGGCTCTTTGGCAAACCTGTCAACATTGATGATGGAGACTAAGGGATCCGTCGCCGCCATCAAAGAGGATGTCAAGACTCTTAAGGTCGATATGGAAGCTTTTCAAGCCGATGTGATAAACATCGGAACAGAGCTATCTATCCTTAATGACAATGTTGCAGCAGTCGACAAGAGCATCAACGAGCGCACCGCCACCCTAACAACAAACACCTACATAATTTTGGCCGCATCAATAGCGGCAGCTGCCGCAGCCATCATAGCCTTCATAGCCATAGTCGAGCTAGGGAGAATACTTGTAAGTGGACTGAGACTCTAGTCAGCTCATGCCCAAAGTGAAATAGGCGGCTGAAACTTCTTTCAGTGCATAGAGCTGTCGCCGTTCGCGTTCAGACCTTATCTAGGGCTGTCATGATGCGTGCTCATATTCAATGATCCTCAGGACCCATTCGACGGGAGGCTGTATGCACAATTCCTCTTCTTTGCTTTCGAACTGGGACATTCCACCTACGAGTGAGGGGCACTATGGCTCTCAACCCAGGCATCCTCAATCACACCATCGGTTTTCACTTCAACGTCTTTCACCTTCAACGCAAAAACCGCAACCCTAGGTAGCACAGACATACCAATCAATGTGCCCAAGATGCTTAGAACAACGCTTTTGATCATATCATATGTATACAGTGGAATCCATATTAGGAAACCACTCAGCCCCATAACTGAGAGATTGAAAAGCACGTAGGGAATCAGCGCTACAGTTCCAGAGAGAGCAGATATGGCCAACAGGTATGTTTTTCCGGTCTTTTCCTTATGATTTCTAATCCATGGAAGGAAGTATAACAAATCGAATGTTAGGCCCCCGAACGCGTATCCTAAGCCTACGAAAAGAGAGTATAAACGCCCAGGCCGGATGATCCTCGTAGCTGCAGACGCTATGGCCGCCATCGTTGTGACTCTACCAAACTTTCCAGTAAGTGCTGCCAAGACTAGCATGAGGAACCAGCCGAACACTCGCTGGATCACGCCGTGAACTTGGGTTACTTGGCTGATGAACGGTCCGAAATAGATCTCCAGAACTATCCACAATGAAGAGAAGATTGAGATGAGTGCCAACTCTTTTGTGTTAAACCATCCTAGTCGTCTGAACCTAGTAGATCCTGAATCGTTTTCTGAGTCGCTCATATCTGACAACGCAACCTCCTCACATTCATCTTCTGAATAATCCTTTCATCTTGTCTGTCTGCCATTCTGTCGCGAACGCCTCCACGTACTTCTTCGGATTCGGAGAAGCTGGAAGATGATGAATGATCACCCAAACGCATAGATGTGGTCACAATCCAACTTTTTCTAAGCGCCTTCTATCCCCGAAAGAACTGACATAACACCGTTATATATAAGATTTACCCGGAGAAATAGCAAAATAAATGTCAATCTCATTCTTCTTCTCAGGAAGCAGAGCCTTCATTGAGCCGAGATGCGGATCTGGCCGACAAGATAACTGAGAAAACTCGGAAAACCTCAAACATAGAGCTAATGCTTGATGATGGTTCTGATGATTCATAGAGGTCCCTATCAATCCCTGCTTTTTCATCCTTTCCAAGGATGTGTTGCAGTCGTCAGAGCGCGAACGTTAAAGCGTCAGTGGGAAAAGCGTCAAATCATATCCGCCGGAACTTCCTCCGCTTAGGAAAATAGCAAACCAAAATCCTTAAATATCATATAGCGGTGTTAATTCTGGCAAGGTGGCACCTATGGGCGATTGTGTTTGCCGCGGCTGAGACTTCCCATCAGTCAGATAACAAAATAGTTTTTGACTTCAAAAAAATCACTGGACTCGGAGACCGAGACCAATCGGGAAAGACAATCACGCTAAGGGCATTCTCCGGAAGAGCTGCGGTTAATCCATGCCGAAGAGGACCTGAAGAGAGCTGCCGGAGACGGAGAGAAATAGATTCGGGAAAGATTCTTGTCAATCTACCCGGTTATGGATTCTTCGATGCAATTCCTACATTTGTGAGAGATGTTTCGAAGAAAAACCTTGGGATAAAAACCTCAACGGTCATCAACAGGGTAGATAGTAAACCGAGATTTCTTTCTCAAGAAAAAAGGGGATTTTTCTCCTGGGGGAAAGTTCCCATAGTTGTGGAGGGTTAGACTGGTGGGCAGAGACCTTCTTCAAGTCTGGAAAACTCTTTCTCCGTTTAGAGGGCTGGTTGAAGAATTGATGAAGACAACTTCTTTGAAACCTTACCCCATTCGAGAAATTGAGGATTTCAACGACAATGAGAATGTCGGCTTGTACATTAAACTGGAACACAATAATGCCAAAGGAGACGACCCGTTAAGAACCGTAAAGCGAAAACCCGCCGCGATGATGGTGGCGGCTACAGCAGAGTTGAACTCTGACGGGAAACTCTGGATTTCCGCCTCTTCTGGAAATTTCGTCCAAGAATTGGGCATTTTTGCGAATGAGCTGGGCAGGAAGCTCGTGGCAGTTGTGCCACCAAGGATATCTCAACAGAAGTTAAGAAACCTACTAGGTCTAGGCATAGACGCTGTGAAGGTGACCGAAGAAGAATACGATTTATGCCCTAGAGAGTTTACAGTACTTTGGGTAAGGGCCGTGACACACCGTATCCATAAACTGGTAAACATCGACCAGTACAACAGTTTACTCAACCCTCTTGCCCACATTCTAATGACAAGTCAAGAAATCGAGCAGGAGATTGGCAAGGACTTGACCCACATCTTCGTTCCCCTCGGAAGCACTGGAACATTCGCTGGTATAGACGAGTACTTTTCAAGGTTCCACCCCAATGTTCAGATAATAGGCGTCCAGCCCACAAGGAATCACTATATACCTGGAGTCCATCACGTTATGGGTGAATGCAAATGGAGCCCGGAGGTCTTCAACCTTCCCAACAAAGAAACGACAAAGATATTGACCATAGATGACAAAGCCGCATACTCTGCACTCATTGAGCTCGAGATGAGGTATGGCATCTGTGGAGGGCCGTCCACGGGCATGGTTTTTGCCGCAGTGAAGCAAGAAGCCAGCAACTTGAAAGACGCGAACGTACTTTTTCTGTCGCCAGACAGTTCTTGGGACTACGGAGAGTGGAACAAAGCAGTCCTCACCGATCCAAAACTAGGAATCCGCGACGCGATCGATGAGGCGGATGTAAGCGAATATATCAAAGCCATTGAGAGAAGAGAAGAACATGAGGCCAGACTTGAAAGAATAAGAAGAATCTACAGTTCTCCCAGAGAAGGCCGTCTTTATACGCTTGAGGATTTCGAAAAAACAGTCGACAGTCTCTAAGGGCTGTCATGCCGAGCCTGTCTTTGTTCTTCTACAGAAGCTAAGATGAGATCTTCGACCGGCACGAGCCTCTCTCATATCCTCTATCGATGCTTTGTCACAAAGATGAAAGGATCTTCTCCAGATTTCTTCTTGAGACTATTGTGCCTCGGACAACATCGTCAGGTTTCTCGTACTCTAGTGAGAGTATCCCCCTGTAGCCATCTTCCTTTAGGTTTGAGAGGAGAGTCCTATAGTCTATGAGTCCGGCTCCAGCCTCCACAAATTCGTATCCGAACCACCTTCCTGTACCAGTATGGATGCAGTCCTTTAGGTGCGTGTATATAACGTAGGGAGCTAGCTTCCTTCCAGCGCTGACAGGATCCTCCTTGGAAACAACGAAATTAGCAGGGTCGAAGTTTACGCCGACAGACGGGGAGTTAACGTCTTCAAGTATTCGAATGACATCTTCCGCGGTTGACGTAATCCCGAAATGGTTCTCCAAAGCCAATTTCACGCCACCTCTTTCTACTGCTGAACTTGCCTTCTTAATATTGTTCACCGCGTGTTGAATCGCATGGTCATCAATGTACTGTTCTGGTATGAGGCTTACGAAGACCCGGATTATGTCTACTTCGAGCTGTTTTGCAGCGCCTATATGCCCCTCTAGCGAACGCGTAAGCTCAGCAGTTTTCCTGTCACTGATGCCGAAGTCGAGAGTTCCCATGATAGCAGCCGGTTTGACTTTGAATTTCGACAATATGTCTTTCAGCTCACGGAACGGCTTTTCGCCCGCAACATATTGTCCTAGAAACTTCCAAGCCATGTCGAGATGCTCGAACCTCAACTCCTCCAAGATTTCAAGCGTCTGTTCCAGATTCATTGTTCTGGCAAACATCTCGGTGCAGGTTGAATATTTGTACAAGACGAGACCTCGCTATTCTCGTGATTAATAACTCCTTATTAGTATTTCCCATATTTTTGAACAGCCTTGAGGAATGTGTCCAGATTTTGCTTTGGAACTTTCGAGTTTATTAGATTAATGTTGAGACTGCTTCCTCCTCCAGGGGCTATGATCTCGATTATCTTTCTGCACATCTCTTCAATCTGCCTGGGATTTAGAGCGTATAGATCATGCGCCTCGAAATAGAAGTTGCTGACGATCCTCTTCTCATAGAGGGCTTTCCTACATTTCTTTGTATCGGCACGAGCACTGACATAACATGATTTGATTCTCGGAAGGCGGGCAATATCTTCGATGAATATGTGTATGTCTTCGCCTTGATAGTTATACACAAACCGGGGCTCACCTTCAAATTTCTCCAGAATGTCCTTTGTGTTTGGAAATATGAATTCCCTGTAAAGCTTGGGAGAGAAATATCCGAGCGGATTTTCAGCCATATTGTTTGATCGCATTTCGCGGCCGAAGAGCTTCTCATAATAGCGGTTTATCTCTATCCAAACCTCACGCATCTTCCTAAGGAGCTTGTGCGCGAGAGAAGGGTCCGTGTACATGTCTCTGACTATGTTTGTGATACCCCTAGCGTATACCGCTAGCTCAAAAGGTCCCTCGCCGTCGGCTAGTCCTATCTTGAACACATCTCCAACCGTCTTCTCCATGTACTCATAGTCTCTGGTCACGAATTTCATCAGTTCAGCGTCTTCAACGTCGGGCATCTCAAAGTCATCAATCTTCTCCGGAGAGTCTAGAGGTGGATATCTCAAGTCTATCCAAGGCCAATCATCTTCAGGGTAGACTACTCGGCACCCGACAATGGATGGCTCGGTCACCACCCCAGCGAACACAGATACAGTGCTGAGAGTTCTATCATCATCGAACTCTTTGAAGGCATCTACCATGCTCTTGAGCTGGGCAGATAGTTGGGTGGCCGGATCCTCCCAGAACTTCTTGATCCTGATGCCATATTTCCTCAGATACCAGTCGGACCAGACACCTCCAACCCCTATATGAACCGGAATTCTGTCCATTTCTTCAAACCTCTCCACCGCTTGAAGCCTAGAGATTGTCGCCTCAAGCCGGTCTCTATGCCTTTGCCTCAACTTTTCAATCTCTCTGACAAGGGAAGGTATATCAAACATTCTTCATCCTCACCTAGTTTGGGGTTCAACTGAGGGCTTTATAGTTTTAAACGTTACCCTGATCGATGCTGCTATTTTGCACGAAAGATATATATGTGCACCGGAATAGTAATGCCCCGATCATTGGAGATGATAAGAAGTGAAGATGCCCAGTTTTGAGAAATCGCTCGAGCTCTTTGAAAGAGCCCGTAAGGTGATCCCTGGAGGAACCAACAGTGCAGCCAGAGGAATTGTATCGAGCGGCATCTTTGATGGCATGCCCATACGCTATCCGAGATTTGTGAAGGAAGCCAAGGGTTCGCACTTCGTTGATGTAGATGGAAATGATTTTGTTGACTATCATCTTGCCTTTGGTCCTGTAATACTCGGACACGCATATCCACCCGTGACCCAAGCCGTCAAGCTTCACATCGAGAAGGGGGTAGTTCACGGTCTAAACCATGAGGTCGAAGTCGAGCTTAGTGAGAAGATAGCCAAGCATGTTCCCTGCGCTGACATGGTTCGAATCTTGAACACTGGTTCCGATGCCACATCGTCGGCCATAAGGATGGCTAGGATATATACAGGAAAAGAAAAGGTTGTCAAATTTGAAGGGCACTATCATGGATGGCATGAATGGGCTCAGCCGGGTCAAGGACATTTTGCAGATGGGATATTTCTGCCACCTGGTGCACCCTTTAACACCTTGGAGAATACAATATGCCTCGAATGGAACAATCTGGAGCTGGTCGAGAAAGCCCTAAAGAGGCAGGGAAACGAGATTGCGGCCGTGATAACAGAAGCCTATCTTTTCAATGCGGGAGTCATCGCTCCAGAGAAGGGCTACCTAGAAGGATTGAGGGAGCTTACAAAGGAGCACGACATAGTCTTGATTTTTGACGAAGTCATAACTGGTTTCAGACTTGGCCTCAGTGGGGCGCAAGGAATGCTCGGCGTTACTCCTGACCTCGCTACGTTTGCGAAGGCGATGGCAAACGGCTTCACGATCTCAGCCGTTGCAGGGAAGAGGGAGATAATGGAGAAAGTGGGCACAATCATAGGGGGAACTTATAACGCCAACCCTGTTTCCACGATGGCAGCTCTGGCAACTGTCACCGAGCTGGAGAAGAGAGAATCCTATGACCACCTGTATAAAGTAAGCAAGTTTCTGATGGATGGGCTTAAAGACGTGGTCGAGGACGCAGGAGTCCAGGCAATAGTTCAGGGACCTGGACCGGGATTCGGCCTCTATTTCACCGATCTGGAGAAGATCAGGAACTCCCGGCAATTGCTTGGTGAGAGAAAGCATCCGCACGCTCTGAGAAATGTGGTCTTTCACCAAGAGATGGTGAACCGCGGCGTCTTCATCATGCCAAATGCACGGGGAGCTAGAGTGTATCTGTCCGTCTCCCATACGGTGGAGGATGCCAAAAAGACTATGGAGGCCGCAGAGCAGTCTTTTAAGGAGGCAAACAAGATCAAGTAAGGTGCAGAGGAGGAAGATATGTGCCTAAGTTCAGTATATGCGTTGAGATGTTGTTCAGATCTCTTCCTTTCCTAGAACGATTGGAAAAGGTTAAGGATGTGGGAGTTTCAGCCTTCGAGTTCTGGGATTGGACTAATAAGGACATCGATGCGATTCAGAAGAAGAAGGATGAACTAGGCCTAGCCGTTTCGACATTTGGAGTTGCCCCTAGGGTTCCCTCGCTCACAAGGTTGGGTGTCAAGGAGGACTTTACTACAAGCCTTGAAGAAACTATCAGGGTGGCGAAAAGACTCGACTGCCGCAACCTTATCGGCCCGGTGGGCCTCGGCCAGCCGACCAAAGGCACGACCCGGGCGAAGCAGATCGAAAATGCAGTGGAGAATCTAAGGACGGTTGCGCCTATCCTGGAGAAGTCTGGGATGACATTGTTGTTGGAACCGGTAAACCCTGTCAACCACAAAGGTTGTTTTCTCAGGAAATCTGGAGAAGCTGCCCGAATTCTCCGGAAGGTTGGAAGCCCGAAGGTGAAGATGCTGTACGACTTTTACCACCAGCAGATCACTGAAGGCAACCTCATAGAGAATGCCAGAGCATACTTCGATCTTATCGGGTTCTTTCACGTCGGAGATGTTCCCGGACGCCATGAGCCTGGAACAGGTGAGATCAACTACCGCAATATCTTTCGATTCCTAGATGAGTCGGGTTACAAAGACTACGTAAGCTTGGAATTCATGCCTACCGGCGACCACGTCGATGCAATCCGCAACACGATAAGGCTCTCATCTTCCTGAAACCCATAGCCGAAGCCCTAGGAAGTCGCAAAGAGATCCGGCATCTGGAAGTGGCATACCCGGAACATCGTACGCCGAATTGGGAGACTTGCCAGATTCTAGTTGAGGTACGACTGAACAGGTAGATTGCAGAACAGCAAGGGAGCCTCAGCCGCGAGCAGACACATTCTGTATTGTATAGGATTGATCGAAAAAAGGAGTGAAAGCCAGGGATGATACGAGGTTGTTTGGATCTGTTCGTGGAATCCGACCTAACCAATCTTGACGAGGGTATCCGCGATGTTCTTCAAAATGTCGGTCTCTGGGTCCAATCCGACGAAGCGCTAAACGCACTGAAAGAGTTCGGTGCGATTGTTGACAGGACTCATGAAATCGCCAAGTTTCCGGAAAGTCTGATTGACGAGATCATTGCAAGTCAGAAGAAGAGACCTTGGAAGCCGAGGAGGGAGATGAGTCCTCCCAGAGGCGAATACATGACGGGCATAAGTGGGCAGGTTGGCCAGTTCTACTACGATTTTGAGAAGAGAGAAAGAAGGCCTGGAAACAGGGCGGACTTTCTCAAGGTGATTCAATTTGGGGATGTATGGGGACGCGGGATGAAGGTGAGCACGCCGCTTGTCATTAGGGAGATCGACCCGCGAATAGAAGCTATCGAGGCCCTCGCGCTTACCATCGAACATGCCCGTAAACCCGGCGTTGCCTATCAGATGTTTGCTGACCAGATCGACTACATTGCCAAAATTGGCGAGGCATATGCTGGTGACAGGAGACTCTTCGTGGGTAACCCGAATATCTGGATGATCTCCCCGCTTAGAATGTGCAAGAGGCATGCAAGACTCTTGGCTAGGTTACTTCAACCTGACCTCTCCCCTCGCACTGCAATTATCGGTTCTATGGTGATTGGTGGCGGAACCTCACCCGTGACTACAGCAGGCAGCATCATAGTCGCGGCATGCGAAATATTGGGAGGATGGGCTGTTGTGAAGGCACTAGATCCTAAGGCTGAGATGATAGGAGGCATAGTGAGCGGAGTGCTCGATATGAAAACGGGGATAGCGAGTTTCTCAGCTCCTGAAGCGGTT
>Ga0315312_1003391_pt1 | contig 10276 bp, 14 predicted proteins | sample TDP7_MG_FD_203629 | JGI IMG/M metagenome (GOLD analysis project Ga0315312, IMG submission 203629) | Freshwater sediment microbial communities from Lake Towuti, South Sulawesi, Indonesia - TDP7 | ecosystem: Environmental > Aquatic > Freshwater > Lake > Sediment | place: Indonesia: South Sulawesi... | reverse complement strand
TTCACCTTTCTCAGCTGGCTCATCATTCTGGTAGGGGTTGCACTTGTCGTTAGGAGTCTTTTAATATTGCTATTTGAAACTGTGCTACGAGGTTATTTTTAAGAGAAGGGGCTCTTAAGCGGAACAATTACATGGCGCTTGATGGCATTTAGGACACTTATTATCATATTTCTTCATAGTAGCCGCCTCTAAGTCTACGTCAACAACGTTTGCCAAGGAAGCCAGCCAAGCGAGAACATCAGCAAACTCATCTTCTAGGGCTTTTCTTTCTCCCCCCTTTATGGCTTCCTCCAACTCCCCAACCTCTTCCACGAGCCAGTTAAACGTCCCAGTTGCTCCCCGCTTAGAGTCGCGGTGAAAATAAATCCGACGCATCATGTCCTGAAACTCATGAATATGCACATCTGCTCCCTCATAACGGTGGTTTCTGCAAACCTAAAGGTTGTCATCTTCCATTTTTATGTCTTTGAATTCCATAAGACCTACCTGTCCCTTTTCGAGGATGTGCACCACTTCCACACCCTTTCTCTCTAGATAGGCGGTGAGAAAGCGGCGGTGGCAGTATTTAGGGTTCTTCTCCATGCACATGACGCAAACCCGCCTCTTCTCTGCCAGTTCAAGAAGCTTCTTCACTCCGTCTCTAAACAGCTTCGTCTTCATGTGCGCTTGATATCCACCTCGACGGTATCCACCCAACTCTTTTCCGAGCCAAACATACTCAACTCCGTGCTCGGGCAGCCAACGCTCCATCTCCTCCCTCTTGAAGTGCTCAACCTTGGAGTTGGGGAAACTGCGTATGTCGATGAGGGTTCTGATCTTTTGCTCCTCGAGCAACTCCAAGAACCTTTCAACAGACCTGTTGCTATGACCTATAGTCCAGACAGTAACCTTGCCAACTCGCTGCATCTTAGGAATCCTCCACTAAACGGACCACAGCACATCAATAAAACATTCCCCCATATTTGGAACCTAATAACAGAAGAATGTTGAAAACAGTATTTTCTATGGAAAAACTGCTTGCACTAAAGTGGGAGGGGACTATTGGAGGTCTAAAAGAAACAACGCAACATTAATTAGAGAAGTCCTCCTTCTAAGAAGTTTCGGAGACACCACTCATGAGCAAAGGCAAGGGCAAGAGAGAAAAAAGACGCGAGAAGAGTGCTCCAATGCCAACAGCAAGCGCAGGCTTGCTCCGCTTCTTCGAAGAGGAAACCCAAGGAATAAGAATAAAACCTGAACTGGTCATGATCCTAACTGTGGGATTGATAATCGCCTGTGTCCTCGCACAACTCTACGCCCTAGGCAAACTACCGTTCCTGTAAAAGTTCAGTATAGAAGATCGTTTATTCGATTTTATGCAAAATCTCAATACGCTCAACAGAGTTGAGATGAATGAAAACTTCACTTCTGTGCTCCTTACCCACAACCTGAGGTAGGGGTTGCGCTATCGTTGCCCGCAGTATTATCGCGTCTGCGTCGGAGAGCCATATTCCAGGTGGCTCATGCGTAACAGCAACCAAAGTGCCCTCAAACCCGTAAGAAGGATCCAAGATCGCCAGTATCCTCCTTCCTATGTTTCGCTCAAGCATTTGAAGAACAGTTGGCGGTAGGCGACTTTCAGGCACGGCTCATCAACAAAGCCTCTATAACAATCTAGGATAAAACTTTATCTTAATCCTCACTTTCTCACTTCCGTGCAGCCGAGTTCCCTTTTCTCGTTTTCTACAAAATATTGGCACCTTTTCCTTTCAGATGTTCTAAAAAGGGGGTAAACGTCATCTTCTCGCTTTTCGTGTCTTGCCCTTTTCTGGCAAGATCTTCAAATCTCTCGTTTCTTGTATATTTTCCATAGCCTCTGTGTGACCTTTTTGCCATGTTTTTGGCTTTTCAACTCGCATGAACATCCTTCGCCACCTCAACCTTTTTGAGCGGTATTATTGAAGAATCTTACGGGAAGTGAGCATACAGGTTGGCTTCTGATGATTCGTTGGACGAGTACATGGGCAGGATGGTTGAACGCTATTCATCCCTCTTTACACTTCCATCCCACAAGAAAATCGTGGTCTGGCTCTGTGCTCTATGCTTACTCGGAGGACTTCTGACAATTTTTCCATTACGCCCAAATTCCTTTGGTTTGGCCTTAGGCTTGATTTTCGGAACAGTCTTCTTTTCTTTTGTCTCGCTGGCAGACCTCTTGATTGGCCGTGTTTTCATGAGAAGCGACCCAATTTTCAACCTGAGGCGTTGCTCCGCCCTATCCCTCTTCTCGTGTCTGACGTGGTTTGGCTTCATCTTTCTCGGAAGCCTCATCAGCATCTTTCTCGGAAACCCCGTTGTCTGGGTTAAACTCTTCCTCCTGGGTTTTTCTGTTGCTCTCATCCTTCGCTTGTTAGTTTTCTCCACAACGTCATTTGCAGATCGCAAGGGAGTTTTAGTCTCATCTATTCTGCAGCCCATGCTGTGCATCATTCCTGTTTTTTTCGTGGGTTCTGTCACAGGAGGTCTGGAGATGAACTTCTTTCTCCTTTCTGTCGTCTTTGTCTTTATCGCGGTGGTATCCGTTTCCCTTTTCACGTTCCTTGTGAACCGTGTTGGTCTAAGAGCTCTTGGAATAGCTTCCATTCCCCTCTTTAAGGCGTTTATGGCAAACTGGACAGAGAACCTAAACGAGCTCCTTGAGGCTTTCCTTGAGAGGCTTGGGTGCGAAAGAGACGTGAAGCTTTCTATGCTGGCTTTCAGAACTGGTGAAAAGATGAAGGCTGTGATGGTTGTTCCAGCGCTTCATTCTGGCCCCTTTAGAAATGTTGGAAGCAGCCTCCTTCCCTACAAGATTCAAGACGCGTTGGAAAACAAACTGGGTTGTGTGGTTTCTGTTCCACACGGGTTGGCTGGGCACGAGCTTGACCTCTCGTCTCAAATTCAGAGCGAAAGGGTTGTGGAAAGAACCCTTGACTCTCTTGACTTCTCCCACTTCTTTTCAGGAGCCACCCCACTAGTGCGAACTGGGAAAAACGGAGCCAGCGCAAGCTGCCAAGTCTTTGAGAACTGCGCGCTCCTCACGTTAACCCTCTCACCAAAAACCATGGAAGACCTGCCCCAAGACTTGGAGGTCGCTATTGTCCGCGAGGCTGAAAAGAGAGGTTTGTCCTCTGCAATCGTGATTGACGCCCACAACAGTGTCGAAGGACCCTTTGACCTCAAGGAACCGCTGGAGCCCCTGAGAAAAGCTGCTCTTAACAGCCTAAAGAAGGCGCTAAAGTGTGAACGTGCCCCGTTTGAAGTGGGAGCTGCAAAGATTGTTCCAGAAGAGTTTGGTCTTAAGGAGGGCATGGGGCTCGGAGGCATAACTGTGGTCGCAATTAAAGTTGGCAACGAGAAAACGGCTTACGTAACCATCGATGGAAACAACATGGTCTCTGGGCTGCGAGAGGAAATCTTGGCGGTCCTCCGAGACGTAGGCATCGCTGACGGCGAGGTTCTCACCACAGACACCCACTCGGTGAACGGCGTCGTGTTAACGGAGCGCGGCTACCATCCAATCGGCGAGGCTATGGACAAAACGAAGCTGATTGGCTATATTCGGCAGGCTGCGATGAATGCGTTGGACGATTTGGAGCCTGCGGAGGTTTCGTGGCGCACAGAAACCATCTCTGGTGTGAGGGTTATTGGAGAGAAGCAGATAGGAGCTTTGTGCCTTCTCGCTGAGAAAACGGCTAGGGAAGCCAAGAGAGTGGCTGTTTCTTTGTTCTCAGCAACTGGTGTTCTTCTGGTGGCGCTACTTGTGGTTCTTTAGAACCTATGCCATACCGCACTTCTTGAGTAGCATACTCCAGCGCTTATCAACGATTTGTTCAATTTCACCAATGACATGCTCAAACTCGGGTGTGAATAGGTGTCGGAAGCGACCCTGAACCTTCAGATATTCCCTAACAGGCTTCCTGCGCTCAGGCTTTAAAGCAATAACCTTACTCGGAGCCGACAAAGAGTATTCACCGTCAACAGCCTCCCACAGCGGAAAAACACAGGTCTCCACAGCTAGACGCGCCATCTCGATCGTTTTCCCTGTGTCATAACGCCAGCCACGCGGGCAAGGAGCGAGGGCATGCAGGAAGGCGGGACCCTCAACCTCCAAGCCCTTCCGAGTCTTTATGATCAGATCTCGCCAGTAAGCGGGCGAGGCTGTTGCCACGTAGGGTATGCCATGAGCAACCATGATATCCGCAATAGGCTTCTTGTACTCAGGCTTACCAGGGATCACGCGACCAGCAGGCGAAGTGGTTGTCCAAGCACCGTGGGGTGTTCCGCCGCTCCTCTGTATGCCTGTGTTCATGTAAGCCTCGTTGTCGTAGAGGACGAAAAGGAAGTCGTGGCCCCTTTCAACTGCTCCTGACAGGGCTTGTATGCCGATGTCGTAGGTGCCTCCGTCTCCAGCGAAGGCTACCACATCCACATGGTCGTGTTTGAGTCGGCCCTTCCTCTTCATGACCTTTAAAGCCGTCTCGATTCCAGCTGCGTTTGCAGCCACGTTTTCGAAAGCCGTGTGAATGTAGGGGATTCTCCATGCGGTATAGGGGTAGATGGTTGAGACGACCTCCATACATCCTGTTGCGTTTGTTGCTATTATTGGTCCTCGTGCAGCCTTCAGTATCTGTCGATAGGCAACGGCTGGTCCGCATCCCGCGCAGGCTCGGTGTCCAGGCATAAAGAGTTCGGGTTTTTCTGCAAGGTCCTTTATTGTGAATTTCCATTCCGAAGCCATTCTTCTCTCCCCCTCTATTCTCGCACTCCTATGAACTGGACGGGCTTTTCAACTCGTTTTGTCTTGACGATTTTTTGCAGGTCTTTGTAGATTTCGTGTATGAGGGTTTGAGGCATGTCCCTTCCTCCCAGTCCGTAGATGTAGTTAACCACTTGTGGATGTGTTTGGGCGTCGTAGAGGACGTGGCGTAGTTCGTGGAATATTGGGCTTCCGTGGGCTCCGAAACTGTGGCTTCGATCCATAACTGCTATGGCTTTCACGTTTCCCACTGCTTTCGTTATGTCCTGTGATGGAAATGGCCTGTAGGTTCGTAGGCGGAGCAACCCTGCCTTTACCCCTTTGGCGCGAAGTTGATCTACCACTGTTTTGGTTGTTCCAGCTGTTGATCCAACGCATATGGTCGCTATTTCAGCGTCTTCAAGTCGGTAGGGATCGACGAGTCCGTTTCCGTATCTGCGCCCGCTTATCTTCCCATATTCGTCGTGTACTTGTTTGATTGTTTGGGGGGCTCTCTGCATCGCTTCTTCTTGTTGTCTCTTGTGTTCAAAGTAGTAATCGTACAAGTCCAGCGGTCCCATGGTTAGGGGGTTTTCGGGGTCCAGCTTGAACGGCACAAGTTTGTCTTCGTGGCTTCTTACGAGGGGGATTTTTCGTGTTCCAACGAATTTAAGAACGGCTTCGTTGGGTAGTACGTTGACGCTTTCCAGTGTGTGGCTGAGGAAGAAAGCGTCCAACATCACCATGGCTGGCAGAAGTATGTCTGGGTCCTCGGCTATTTTGAAGGCTTGTATGGTAGAGTCGTATGCTTCCTGTGAGTTTTCAACGTAGATTTGTATCCAACTTGCGTCTCGTTCCACCATGCTGTCTGCGTGGTCGCAGTGTATGTTGATGGGGGCGGAGAGAGCTCGGTTCACTATTGCCATCACAACTGGCGCTCTGCAACCTGCCGTTACGTAAAGAATTTCGTGCATAAGAGCTAGACCAGCGGACGCCGAAGCGGTGAAGGTTCTCGCTCCGGCGGCTGCAGCGGCTAGGCATGCGGTTAGGGCGCTGTGCTCTGACTCAGCACACATGAATTCTGTGTCCACTTCTCCGTCGTGCACGTACTCGCTGAACCTCTCCACAATTATGGTTTGCGGCGTTATGGGGTAGGCAGCTACCAGATCCACGTCCGATTGTTTCACGGCGTACGCCACTGCTTCGTCTCCACTGAGTGCGAGGATCGTTTGCTTGGCTAATGCCATTTTCCTTTTCATCTCCTCCCCTATTCGAGAACCATTTTTATGGCTTCTTGGGTGCACTCGTTGGCGCATATGCCGCATCCCTTGCAGTATTTGTAGTTGAATTCGATTTCCTCTTCCTTTCGTTTCCATTCAATGGCTCCGTCTGGGCAGTACACGTAGCATAGCAGGCATTTGGTGCATTTCTCTCGGTCCAGTACCGGTTTGAATGTCCTCCAGTCTCCTGTGAGGTAATCTGTGGTTGGCGTCCAGCACACTCCAGCGATTGGCACTTCTTTCCAGCCCTTTTGTTTAGAGGTCATCCAACTGTTGCCTCCTTATGCGCTTCCTTTACCGCCTCAACGTTTTTCTCAGCTATCTTAAGTGGAAAGCGTTCTTTTACAGCCTTTTCTATACTCTCTAAACTCACAATTCCTGACGCCCTTGCGACAGCCCCTAGCATAGCGGTGTTGGTGACTGGTCTCCCAAGTATCTTCACAGCTATGTTCGTTGCGGGAACGGTCCAAACCTTGCGTCCAGCGAGGCTTAGTCGCTTCCGAACTTCGGCAGGGCTTTCCTGGATATTGACAATTAAGATGCCGTCCTCTGGAAGCCCCTCAGCCACGGGATCCGTCTTAAAAAGAGTTGAGTCGAGAACAACCGCCACGTCAGGCGTGTAGATGGCACAGTGCAGGTTGATGGGTTTGTCACTGATTCTGGTGTAGGCGCGCACTGGTGCTCCCATGCGCTCCGGTCCGAATTCGGGGAACGATTGGATGTATTTTCCCTCGTGTATGGCCGCTTTCGCTAGCAGTTCACTTGCAGTCCAGACTCCCTGTGCGCCTCTGCCGTGCCATCTAACCTCTTTAAGTATCGCCAACTGTTGTTTTTCCTCCTTGTTTTTCCCGTTAAGGATGTTAAATGGATAGAAGTTCCTCGGGCACTTAAGATTAACCGTGTCGTTTGACGCTGGTGTAATTTAGTGTAGTGATTAGTGGACCAGACACAGCAACTGCTGACATAGGTTGACAGCAATTGACAGGACTGGGCTCAAGGAGGATGGTTGCGTCGTTCAGAAGCGGGGTCGGTGCAACATGGAAAACTATAAGAGGGCACAGTTCTATGTAATAGGTATAACTTTGCCACGAAGTGTCATCATTAACTAGGAGGAAGAAACTTGGCGCAAGAAAAACCGAAAAAGCAGGTAAAACCTGCCAAACCGATAAAACCTGAAAAACGAGAAGCAGCAGAAGTGGTCAAAAAAGAGGCTAGAAAACCAGCAGAAAACGTGGTTTTGATTGGAAGAAAACCCGTGATGAACTATGTTGTTGCCTGCCTCACCTTTTTCAACGCCGGCGAAAACGAGGTGACAGTGAAAGCGAGGGGGCGAGCAATCTGCACAGCCGTTGACACCATTGAACTGCTTCGCCGAGCTTTCGTGAAGGATCTGGGGATCAAAAACATCGCGATAGGAACTGAAGAGATAGCTAGGGAAGAGGGTGGAAAGTCCAACGTCTCCACCATCGAAATAACAGTGGGTAAAGGCAAATCCACATAGCAACTTTTCAGGTGAGTGGACTCAAGGCTTCAGTTCCTCTTTGTTGTTATGCAGTAAAGGAAGAGAGCTTACTCTGGTGATTTTTCCGGCTTGGACAAGACTTCTACAGATGTGAACGTGCGGGTTGTGAGTTCCAGCTGGTTTCCGAAGCCTTTCTTGGCGTACGCGTTTTTGATTTCAACCTGAGTTCCAGCGGTCATGTCTTTGACAAGGTCTGCCAGTCTTCTCCAAGCTGAGACTCTGATCTTTCCTGTGTCGTCTCCTAATTCGAAGGAGGCAACTGTAACTCTCTCATTTCGAACTGTGACGACCTCTCTGATGGTTGGGGTCCTCGTAATGGTTCCCCGAACGGTGAATGGTCCACCCTCCTTAACCTCAGCTATTTTCACTGTCACGTCTTCGTAAGGTGGAAGTTGGATAGAGAATGGTGCCTCGGCGAGGGTTTTGATCTGCACCCTGTTTTCGGCGTGCAGTTCTATTTGACCGTCGAGTTTTTCTTTGACCCTAGCATTCAAGAGTTGAAGGCACTCGCCTTTTTTCACTTCACCCAACTGATCAACCTTCGCATTCCAAAAGACGACGGTTATCTGCCCGGTTTCGTCCCTTAACAGCAACCTCCTCACTTTACCACTTGTTCCGTCTGACCTCTTAAACTCAGATAATGGTTGGACGGTTTGAACAACCCCGACTACACTCGCCTTTCTGTGTTCTCCTGTTATCTCCTTAATCTTTTGTATAAACTGCGTGACATGAGGGTATTCACTCTCCACCACGCCAGATGATGAGATCTGAACCTCACCTCGTGTTCCTACGTGTAACTCCAGCTTTCCGTCTAGTCCTTGTCGCACGTATCCGTGGGAAACCTTGATAATTTCTCCCTCCTTCACTTTGCCTGATTCCGCGAGGCTTGCTTGATCGTCCCAGAGAACCACTTCCAAGGTTTCGGTTTTGTCCGCGATGAGCAGGCGCGTGACCCTGCCCTCTGTCCCGTCTGGGCGGGTGAAGGTTTGAACTGGATACGTGGTTATGACGCGACCCATCACCGTTACGTCTGTTAAGCCAGAAACAAGGTCTTGGATAAGAACCTCTGGTCTGAAGGGTTCCCACCAAGGAACTTCCACCCCTAGGTCTAGGGCGACGATGCGCGCCGCAACCTCGTCTGTGAAGTATCCCTCAGCCGACTCCTTCTTCTCCTCGATCATTTCAAGAAGTTTGTCCCGCGTGAGTTCTTTTCGAGACGAAAGAATTCGCTCCACAATCTCTTCGAAGCCCATTCTCCTTTCACTACAACTTTCGGAACTCAGACAATGGCATGTCGGTATTAAACTTTATTTAAACCAGCGCTTCTAAAATTTTGGAGAAGTGAGAATGGATGAGTGGTGAGCTGCTGTTTAACATAGGCATAATACTGATTTTTGCAGGTTTTCTCACGACCTTCATTGCCGTTGTGCTCCTATTTTTCATGAGTTTAAGGGGCAAAGGGAAAATCAGGGGAGGAGGGGCTGTCATCATTGGCCCCTTCCCTATCGTCTTTGGCACCGACAAAGAATCTGTGAGGACTCTTCTTTTGCTTTCCATAGCATTGGTCGTGCTTGTGCTGGTTGTCATGGCTTTCTACTACTACCTTCTTAGGTGATGGGGAGGCTTCCCAATGCGAGTTAAAGCTTGTGAAATTTGTGGCCAGCGAACGGCAAGATACGTCTGTCAGGAGTGTGGGCGAGAGGTCTGCGAAGCGTGTCTGGGGCCGCATACGTGGATCTGCTCAGATTGTTACGGTCGTGTTAAGCGGGAGGCTCCAGCCTTCGAAGCCATTCCATGGTCAACTCCATTTAAACTGTTTCTTCTGGGCTTTCTTCTGATTTTTGTGGGAATGATTTTTGTCATCATCGCTGCAGTTGTCTTTGGAACTTCCACAACTTTCGGCGCCGTAATATTTGTGGGACCGATTCCAATAGTGCTGGGCGCTGGACCACACTCACTTTGGGCGATTGTGCTTGCTGTTGCCTTAACGATTTTTGGCGTTATTCTGTTTCTTGTGTTACGGAAAATGAGGATGAAGAATTACTCGGCTTCTTCTTCCTTGCGATAGACCATGTAGACAAAGGCTAAAACCAACACGAAGAAGGTCAACACTATTAGAACGTCGATGATTGTTCCAAAGTATGGTCCCAATTCCATAGTGGTCCTCTTGCCTCCTCTATTTGGGAAAAATCCTATTTAAGGCATAGCCTCCTTCTGCTTTTTCGAAACTCTTGTCTCGACAGCCTTCCACTCCCTTATCAAAACCTCGTAGAAGCTGTCCTCATCCTCTATTAGATCGAATTGACCCGCAGCCTCTGCCAGTTTCTGCGCGATTATGTGGTAGCAGAGGTGACCCTTGTCAAACTGGAAGTAGAAATCTTCGCAAGAGCAAAAGTCGGCAGCGGGCATGACCAAGTAATCACGCCCCTTACCAACAACGACCCAAACAACCCTGCCGCTCGGCCTAAAGACGTACTTTTTTACTCTCCTCTCTTCTACTGCATCCCAAGCCTTTGCGAAACGGGAGCCGAAGCTCGCAGAAAGCCGCGTAAGATGGATATCGGTCACTTGGCCCTCTGCCTCGATCTCCTTGCACAGATTTTTGAGCGCTTCGATGTCCGGAATCCTTTTCACTGAATCTCTCCTGCCCATTCCCAAGAGAAGGTTGCTCCATTTTGCATATATAACGATATAGTAGCAGTTTGACCTTGAGACGAG
>Ga0315312_1003390_pt1 | contig 10277 bp, 11 predicted proteins | sample TDP7_MG_FD_203629 | JGI IMG/M metagenome (GOLD analysis project Ga0315312, IMG submission 203629) | Freshwater sediment microbial communities from Lake Towuti, South Sulawesi, Indonesia - TDP7 | ecosystem: Environmental > Aquatic > Freshwater > Lake > Sediment | place: Indonesia: South Sulawesi... | reverse complement strand
GAGAAAGAAATCGTCTATGAGTTGAGATGCCACAAAATAACCACCATGTCCTGCGGGGGTGAGTCCTACTGAAATCCTCTGAGAATCATCTTTGATAAAAAAGTCCCCCAAAGTTCTTGACACTAACGGGGATTTTCGCTTGCTTGACATATGGTCGGGATTTTGTATATAATATTATCCTGCTTGCTATGAATTTATCTTTTTAGAGGGTGGGAATGGCGGAAAAAATTGAGCACTGGCTTGTCTTGAATATGATTCCGGGCTTAGGTGCAGCGAGATGTCAGAAGCTCCTGAGCCACTTTGGGTCTCCGCAACGTATTCTTGAGGCAGACTTGAATGAACTTCAGCATGTTTCCGGCATTGGAGAATACACCGCCAGGCAAATAATTAACTTCAAAGATAAACTGAATATAGAAAAAGAAATTGCAAGAATTGAAAGAGAGAAAATCTCCTTAGTGACCTTTTTTGACGATAATTACCCTTCCAACTTGAAGTCCATTTTTGATCCGCCGATTCTGCTTTATGTAAAGGGTAAGCTACTGCCAGAGGATAGAATTGCTATTGCTATGGTAGGGACGAGGCGGCCAACTACTTATGGGAAGATGGTAGCGGAAAAGTTGAGTAAAGAATTGGCAGAAAGAGATATAACTGTGGTCAGTGGCTTAGCCCGAGGAATTGATACTTGTGCTCATCGCGGGGCTTTATCGGGTAAGGGAAGGACGATTGCGGTTTTAGGATGTGGTATAGATATATGTTACCCGCCGGAGAACAGGTCTCTTTTTGATGAGATTGCCGAACGGGGAGCTGTGATTTCTGAATTTCCCATGGCTACGCGGCCAGAAAAAGTGAATTTTCCCCTACGGAATAGAGTCATAAGCGGGCTCAGTCTGGGGGCAGTCATAGTGGAGGCGGGAGCGAGAAGCGGAGCCCTAATTACTGCGGATTGCGCCCTGGAACAGGGCAGGGAAGTTTTTGCTATTCCAGGAAATATCTTCAATTTGGAAACTAAAGGGACCCATTCGCTAATAAAACAAGGGGCAAAATTAGTGGAAGGATGTGAGGATATAATTGAGGAGATTAGCTGTCTAAGCAGTGTTCTTTCCCTGCCTCCAGCCATAAAGTCTTTTGGAAAAGTAGCATTGTCACCAGAAGAGGAACAAATATATAACCTTTTATCATTTGAACCTGTCCATATTGATTTGATAAGTAGAGAGGCTGGTTTACCTATAAATAGGATTTCACCTTTGCTTATGAATTTGGAAATGAAGGGAAAAATTAAGCAGGTAGCGGGAAAGATGTTTCTGAGAGTCCCGGAAAAACAGGAATAGAGGGAGGAAATATGGGGAGAAGACTTAAGAATGAAAATATGTTTGATGATGAGAATTTAGTAATTAAAGAAATAAGGAAGTATTTGGAAAAATTAAAATTGTCCACAACTGAGTTAGAACAAATACTAATTGATGTTTTAGAAGAGGATTATCAGGAAGAGAATGAATCAAAGGAACGGAAGAGGCTTCTGCACTAAATTATCAGGCCAGTCTATTGAAGGTACGAATTATGCGTAAATTTCTGGTTATTGTTGAATCGCCTACTAAAGCGAAGACGCTTGGGAAGATATTGGGGAAAGATTACATAATTAAGTCCTCAATGGGTCATGTGCGCGATTTACCTCCCGAAAGACTGGGGGTTAACGTAAAAGATAATTTTAGGCCTGCTTATGAGATTATCAAGAATAAGAAAGAAATAGTGAAAGAGTTAACCAAAGCAGTGAAGGAAGCAAAGGAGGTCTATATTGCCACTGACCAGGATCGGGAAGGTGAGGCCATAGGCTGGCATATAGTCGCCGTTACGAATACGGATGAGGGCAGGGTAAAGCGAATAGTCTTCCACGAGATAACCAAAGAGACAATTATTAATTCCCTTCGTTCTCCGCGTCAGATAGACCTCCATTTGGTTAATGCACAACAGGCAAGGCGCATTCTCGACCGGCTGGTGGGATATAAGCTGAGCCCACTTTTGAGTCGAAAGGTCAGAAGGGGTCTTTCCGCAGGACGAGTTCAATCGGTAGCTCTTAAATTAATTGTGGAGAGAGAGAAGCAAATTGAGGAGTTCGTTCCTGAAGAGTATTGGAGCATAGTTGCCTATTTGCTAAGAAGAGAAGGGGAAGAAGCCTTTGCGGCAAATCTTGTTGCCAAGGGCAAGAAGAAATTTAAGAAGTTTGAAATCGCAACTGAGTCGCAGGCAAAAGGCATCTGTCAAGATTTGGGTGGTAAAGAGTTTAGAGTTTCTAAAGTAGTGGCAAAACCCAAGAGACGTAATCCACTTCCTCCGTTTAATACGAGCGGTCTTCAGCAGGAATCTTCAAAAAGGCTTGGTTTCTCGGCAACTAAAACAATGGTGTTAGCGCAACAATTATACGAAGGCATTGATCTGGGAAAGAAAGAGAGAGTGGGATTGATTACATATATGCGCACGGATTCCTTTGCGATTTCTTCCTCGGCTCAGACTGAGGCGCTCGGTTTTATCAGGAAGAATTTTGGTGCTGAGTATGCGCCCAAAAAACCGAGAATTTACAAAAGTAAGAGTAAGGTTGCCCAGGAAGCTCACGAGGCAATCCGGCCCACTTCCTGCCTGCGCACTCCTGATTCCATATCGCAGTATCTGGATGCTTCACAATCTAAACTCTATACCCTCATCTGGGAAAGGTTCGTATCCAGCCAGATGGCTTCAGCAATTTTTGATACAGTAACTGCGGACATTATGGCAAATGATTACATTTTTCGCGCTACGGGACAGAAGGTCAGGTTTCCCGGGTTCCTGAAGGTCCATCTCGAAGAGAAGACAGAGGGAGAAAAGTTTCTTCCTCCCGTTAAGGAAGGCGATATTTTAACTCTAAAAGAACTTGTTCCTGAACAGCACTTTACTGAACCTCCTCCACGCTATACAGAAGCGAGCCTGATTAAGACTCTTGAGGAACACGGAATAGGTCGGCCTTCAACTTATGCTCCCATAATAGGCACGCTTTTGGAAAGAAGTTATGTGACTTTAAGGAAGAAACAGTTCTATACAGAAGAGACAGGGATTATAGTTAACCGCTTGTTAGTCGAATACTTCCCGGAAATTATGGATGTGAATTTTACCGCCCGTATGGAAGAGAACCTGGATGAGATTGCTTTGGGAAGGAAGAATTGGGATGAGGTCCTTGCCAATTTTTATCGCCCCTTTGAGAAAACTCTGAATATTGCCTATGAGAAGATGGGAAAGATTAAGCCTCAGGTGACTCAGGAAACCTGCCCCAAATGTGGAAGCGCTATGGTAATCAGGATGGGGCGGTTTGGAAAATTCCTTGCTTGCTCTTCATTTCCTCGTTGCCGTTACACTGTTCGTCTGGATAAAGAAGGGAAGAAGGTAACTCCTCAAATTACAGAAGAGAAATGTCCGAAATGTGGAAGCCCCATGGTAGTTAAGTGGGGGAGGAGAGGTAAATTTCTTGCCTGTAGCGCCTATCCCAAGTGCAAAAGCACTAAGCCAATTTAAAAGGCATAGATAAATAGGTTACCAGGCAGGGTGAGGGTAGGGGAAAATGGGAGAAAAGTGCGAAGCTGCGCTTCGCTACTCCGATGTTGTTGAATAATGGAAATCTATCTGGATAGGTTTATTACGCACTCAAAAGTGGAAAGGAATTTTTCTCCGCATACTTTGGTAAGTTACAAGGCAGACCTGAGGAGTTTTATCAATTTCTTGAAAAGAGATAGGATTTATAGTCTGGACAAGGTTGATCGCCTGGAGGTGAGAAAGTTTCTGGCCTATCTCGCGCGGAAGAATTTTGAAAAGAGCACCATTGCGCGAAAACTGTCGAGCATGCGGTCCTTTTTTAAGTTTTTGGCGCAAGAAAAAATTATAGCTCAGAATCCGACAGTCTATATTCCCACGCCAAGAAGAATGAAGAAAGTCCCCTCATTTCTGGACCTGGATGAGGTCAGCCTTCTTTTAGAATTGCCAGACAGTAGAACTCTTCTGGGCTTGAGAGATAGGGCGGTCTTAGAGACACTATATGGTTCGGGTCTCAGGGTGAGCGAGCTGGTTAACCTCAATATAAGCGATGTTGACTTCTTGGGAGGTATGATTAAAGTAAAAGGTAAAGGGGCAAAAGAGAGGTTGGTCCCCATTGGACAGATTGGGCTTAGCTCTATTGAGCGCTATTTGGGGATGCGACGAGCGCCAGAGAAAGAGGATTATTCAAAAATTAGAAGGTTACAAAATTTGTATTATAGTAACGAGCTACTATTTTTGAATCGTCAGGGCGCACGGTTAGGAGCGCAAAGCGTAAACCGTCTTCTTAACAAGTACATACGCCTCGCCAGTATCAAAAAGGGGGTAAGCCCTCACACCTTGAGACATACATTTGCCACACATTTATTAGATGCTGGCTGTGACTTGAGAGCTGTCCAGGAAATGCTGGGACATGCCGCTCTTTCCACCACCCAAATATATACACACGTGACTACAGAAAGATTAAAGAAAGTATATAAAAGGTACCATCCTCGCGCGTGAGTTCTCCGAGAAATTATCCTCTAATTCCAGATAGAATTGGAGGATTAGGAGGAAAGTGAAGTATGAAGGAGAATGTAAAGATCCTTATGGAGGAGACAGGTTGCGATGAGGGTCAAGCAGAGCTGGCTCTCCAATCTACGGGAAACAACCTGGAGAGAGCTATAAAGTCAATAAATCTGCTTCTTAAACACATCGTGGTAGCTAAAGGGAAGTTCTTATCTAATCGCGCTAATGTTTATGGTCAATTCACTATCATAAGCAATCTTAATGAGAAGAGGATTGTTCGCCTGGGCGCAATAGCTACATACAACCCTTCTATTTATGAGGAAGACTTAGACTGCAAATGGCGCGATTTCGAAAAGAGGCTTTATGCACATCGGCTGGAGGAAGATTGTCCACACGAATTGATTCAGAAATTGGAGCAGAATTTGAACTGGCAAATCGCGAGCGATTACAGGAAGTCTTTCTTCCAGGGTCTGAAAGATAGAAATTATGAAGAAATAACCAGTATTCTTCATTCAATCATCAGTGAATCTTTGGAGGACACTCAGCTAAAAGTAGAAATGTGTGTAGAGGAGCTTAGCTTAAGCCAATTTAAATTTCCTCAAGAGGCGAGCATCATCACTGAAGGTGGAACTCAACTTCCCCTGGAACGGGTTGAAGAGCCTGTTGACAGAAAAGGGGGCACAATCGTTCTGAGGACGGAATTAGTTACTGATACCTCTCCTGGTTCAGTGGATATTGAGAGACTCAGAAAAAATGACGTTATCCTGGTTAAGATTTTAGATTCTCGAGACATTGCCAAGTATCTTTCTCACCTTCTCGGCGGATGCAAGGGAGAAGAGATAATTCCTCTTTCCACAATAGTGGAAGAAATGAAAGAGGAAGGGAATTACTGGACAGTAAAGACGAGGTTTAGCCCAGGCATAGCCGGTGAAGCTATTGTGGAAAAGAGCGCAAAAGTAAAAAGACTAAAAGCACAGAGGTTCCCGATAGAGAAAAAGAAATTTCGCGTGGCAAAATTGCATCTGGTAATTCTATCACTCGTCTTAATCCTGGCGCTAATCACCTATATTTTGATACGCCAGTAAATTGAAAAAGGCTAATTCACATAAAAGGAGGACAAATGGCTGTCGTAACTATGAAGCAACTACTGGAAGCGGGAGTACACTTTGGACATCAAACAAAGAGGTGGAATCCGAACATGGCTCCGTATATCTTCGGTGCCCGGAACAACATTCACATTATTGATTTGCAAAAGACATTGGCGAAAATAAAAGAAGCCTATAAGTTTATTCGAGACATTGTAGCTAATAACCAGACAGTGCTTTTTGTAGGAACCAAGCGCCAGGCTCAAGAAATCATAAAGGAAGAGGCAGAGAGATGCGGGATGTTCTACGTTAATCAGCGATGGTGGGGAGGAATGTTGACCAATTTCTCTACCATTCGTCGGAGTGTGGAACGGTTGAAGAAACTGGAGCAGCTTCAGCAAGCCTCGAATTCTACCACTCTCACAAAAAAAGAATTAGTCGAGGTTGACAAGGAAAGTGCGAAACTGAAGAGGGGATTGTCCGGGATTAGAGATATGGAAAAGTTGCCGGGAACAGTTTTTGTTATTGACCCGCCTCAAGAGGCCATCGCTGTCTCTGAAGCAATCAGATTGGGAATTCCGGTTGTCGCTCTGGTAGATACAAATTGTGACCCTAAAGGTATAACTTATGTAATTCCCGGAAATGATGACGCCATCAGGTCTATTAAGTTAATTACGCATATAATTGCTGAAGCGGTGATTGAGGGTAAAGAGTTGAGAGAGAAAGAAAAAGAAGAGGTCACTGTAGAAGGAGGTGAAGTTCCTCAGGGAGAACTAAAGGAAGAAAAAAAGGAGGAAACGAGAGAAGAAAAAGAGGAGGAGATGGAAAAAGAGGGAGAGACAAATGAAGAAGATAAATATGGACTTAGTCCGGGAGCTTCGGAATAAAACAGGGGCGGGAATAATGGATTGCAAACAGGCCTTATTAGAGGCCGGGGGAGACATTCCCGGCGCCCAGGAAATTTTGCGGAAGAAGGGTAGTGTAGAAGCAATCAAACGCTCCGTAAGAGAAACACAAGAAGGGTTGATTTCTTCCTATATTCATAGTGGGAGCAAGTTAGGCGTTCTTTTAGAGGTGAACTGTGAGACCGATTTCGTTGCTCGGACAAAAGAGTTTTCTGAACTGGCAAAGGAACTAGCAATGCAAATAGCAGCGATGGACCCTCGCTGGATTAAGTCCGAAGATGTACCTGAGGAGGTTATTGAAAAGGAAAAAGAAATCTATAGAAACCAAGCTCTGAAATCGGGAAAACCAGAAAAGGTCGTAGAAAATATTGTGCAGGGTAGACTACAAAAATATTTTGCTCAGGTCTGCCTTCTGGAACAGCCGTACATAAAGGACCTTAAGCTTAAGGTAAAGGACCTGGTGGCACAGTCAATTACCAAACTGGGAGAGAATATTAGAGTCGAGCGTTTCGCCCGTTTCAAAGTGGGGGAAGAATAGGAAGCTGGGTTGTTTGATAAAGTTGGGGCAAAGACTACCAATAGGTCTGGGGAAGGGAAATTTTGTAGTGATTAGAAAAGTAAAGGAGCTAAAATGAGAAAGGTAAAATATAGACGGGTCATTTTGAAGATGAGTGGCGAGGTTTTGACCGGCACCCATAGATACGGTATTGACCCCAAGGTAATGAAATACTTTGCTGGTGAAATACGAGATGCTTATTCATTGGGGGTGCAAATTGCCGTAGTAGTGGGTGGGGGAAATATATGGAGAGGGATTTCTCCTTTCGCCCAAGAGGTGGACAGAGTCACAGCCGACTATATGGGAATGCTAGCAACGATAATTAATGGATTGGCTCTTCAAGACTCATTAGAAGAGATAGGGATTCCTACGAGAGTTCAGACCGCAATAGAGATAGCCAAGCTCGCCGAGCCTTTCATTCGCCGGAGAGCAATCCGTCACCTGGAGAAGAAGAGGATAGTAATCTTTGCCGGGGGAACAGGGAATCCTTACTTTACAACTGATACGGCTTCAGCACTAAGAGCAGTAGAAATTGGCGCTGAAATAATTTTGAAAGCGACAAAGGTTGATGGTGTTTACGATAAGGACCCTATTAAGTACAAGAATGCTAAGAAGTTCGACAGTCTTACTTTTATGGAGGCAATAAATTGTCAATTGAAAATTGTGGATGCAACGGCACTTTCCCTTTGCTGGGAAAACAAGATACCCATATTGGTGTTCAATATGAATAAACCCGGACAGATTAGAAGAATAATTCGTGGAGAACAGATAGGTACAATAATCAGGTAAGAGGAGAAAATAGGTTATGACAAACGAACTCTACGAAAGAGTTAGACTTCAAATGGAGAAAGCACTTGAGGATTTAAAACATGAATTCACGATTATTCGCAGTGGTCGAGCCTCAATTAGTCTTCTGGAGGGAGTTCGAGTAACATATTATGGAACACAAGTCCCGATTAATCAAGTGGCGAATGTAGTTGTTGCGGAGTTGAGATTAATTGAGATACGGCCCTGGGATAGGAGCGTCCTTCCGGAGATAGAGAAAGCAATTTCGAAGTCGGATTTGGGATTATCTCCAATCAATGACGGAAAAATTATCCGGCTCAAGGTGCCGGCTTTGACTGAGGAGCGTCGTAAAGAGATAGTAAAGAGAATTGGAAAGATTGCTGAGGACCACCGGGTGGAGCTACGAAATATTAGAAGACAGGCAAAAGAAGAATTAGAGGAACTGGAAATAAAAAAGACAATTTCCGAAGACGACAAGTTCAAGACGGTAGAAAAAATCAATAAGTTGACAAATGAATATATTGAGAAGATTGAAGAAGCTCTTAGAAATAAAGAAGAAGAGATAATGGAAGTCTAAGTACAGAAATAAGGATATCTGAGAGAGGAAGAATTTGGCCAGTTACAGGGATCTTCTTAAGCTACTTGATAAAAAAAGACTTCCCGGGCATATAGCAATTATTATGGATGGTAACGGTCGTTGGGCGAAGAAACATAATCGCAGACGCATCGAGGGTCATCGAGAAGGCGCGAAGGCGATAAGGAAGGTCGTGAGATTCTGCGGAGAACTTGGAATTAAGATAGTGACGCTTTTTGCTTTTTCCACAGAGAATTGGGACAGACCTAAGAGGGAAATTCAGGCCTTGATGAATCTACTGCTGAAATTCTTAAGACGGGAAGCAGATAATCTGAAAAAGAATAACATTAGGCTGCTTGTCTCGGGACAGATAGAGAGGTTGCCCGGCAGGGTGCAGAGTGAATTATCTAAGTCTATGAATGCCACAAAAGGAAATAACGGGCTGATTCTAAATTTGGCTCTGAGTTATGGCGGACGGCAAGAAATAGTCCAGGCTTGTCGCCAAATTGCCATGGAAGTTTCTGAGAAACAGAAGAAAATAGAAGAGATTGATGAAGAGTTTTTTAAGGGCTATCTCTATACTGCCGGCCTGCCCGACCCGGACCTCTTAATCCGTACCAGTGGCGAGTTCAGGGTAAGCAACTTTCTTCTCTGGCAAATTGCTTATTCTGAAATCTATGTTACCCCGGTTCTGTGGCCGGATTTCGGTCGCCGGGAGCTACTCTTAGGGTTAATAGATTATCAGAAAAGGGAACGTCGTTTCGGCAGGCTCAGAAACGGTTAAAAGAACTAATGAATCGAGTAAGAATGCCATTGGTTGTCATTCCCATAATGCTTTTGATTATTCATTGGGGGGATATCCCCTTTTTTCTTTTGGTCCTTGCTGGAATTGTTGTAAGTCTTCTCGAGTTCTATCGTCTGGCGGAAAAGAGAGATTACCATCCACAGAAGTTTATTGGCGTGATGGGAGGATTTTTTCTTTGTCTCAGCTTTTTTCTCTTTCCGGGAAGGGTGTTCAGTGTAGGTGGAAGTTTTATAATCACCTTATTTTTGTTTCTTGTCCTGATTGAAGCGGTTTTGAAGAAAGATGTGAAGTTCGGAGTGGCTTCCAGCGCAATAACCTTATTGGGAATTTTTTATATCTCCTGGCTTCTAAGTCATTTGATCCTGCTTCGTAACCTTAGCCCTTATGGGGAAGGACTGGTATATCTTGTATTTATCACTACCTGGTGTGTGGACACTGGGGCATTTTGGGCAGGATTAAAGTTCGGTCGGCATAAATTGAGTAGTCTTGTGAGTCCTAATAAGTCCTGGGAAGGGGCGATCTTCGGGTTGTTGACAGGGATTGGCGTGGTTTTTGGTTGCCGAGCGCTATTTCGATTGCAATTCCTCACTCGCCTTAACCTGGACCTTGACTTTATTTCTCCTGTGCAGTGGTTGGTCATCGGGCTTCTCTTAGGAAGCGGCGGACAGATGGGAGACTTAGCTGAATCACTGGTCAAGAGAAATGCCGGGGTGAAAGATTCAGGGAACCTGTTTCCTGGCGGACACGGTGGAATGTTAGACAAAGCAGACAGTATAATGTTCAATGCACCCTTACTCTACTATTATGTTAAGCTATTTTTAGAACACTGAAGAAAATAGTACCCCATAGTTCCAGGCCGAAAAAAACTTTTTCGTAAAGAGGAGATTTCCAATGAAAAGTCAAGAATTAATTTATAAAAATCCAAAAAGACAAAAGAGACCCCCAATGCCACCTTGAAGGTGGTTTTAAGAAGCCTTTTGCTCTTTGAAAAACAGACTATCACCCT
>Ga0315312_1003389_pt1 | contig 10279 bp, 11 predicted proteins | sample TDP7_MG_FD_203629 | JGI IMG/M metagenome (GOLD analysis project Ga0315312, IMG submission 203629) | Freshwater sediment microbial communities from Lake Towuti, South Sulawesi, Indonesia - TDP7 | ecosystem: Environmental > Aquatic > Freshwater > Lake > Sediment | place: Indonesia: South Sulawesi... | reverse complement strand
AGATCCCCCAGCTGTTTGCTCTTTTCAATGTCCTTGTGGAGCAGTCGACGGCTTGGAAATGTACGTCGCAACTACTTACTCGTCTAAGAGGCCTGAACTTAGACTCATCTAGCCTTTCTGTTATTACGGGCTCCTCTTTCACCTCATGATAACCCACTGCTCGCCCCTTATTGACGTATTCACCAAGTTTTGTCTTCATCTCAGCTAGGTCTTTTTGGATTTTGTCGCTCATTTAGCATCTCCTTCCATAAAATTTGGAGCAGAAGCCCTGTTTACTCAGTTTAGAACTTCGCTTACTTATTACTTTTCACAAAGTTCAGTGCCTGTCCGGCTGGTTTTGTTGTAATTTTGTAACGTCGGCGGTTGGACATCCCACTTTCTGCTAGGGCCCCTCGGTCAGCCATTCGAGACAGGTAAGTTGAGACCGTGCTCAAGCTGATAGGTTCCTTGAACTTCTGCTCGTACACGGATTGAACGTCTCTAGACGTGAACCAAACTATGGGAAAGTGCTTCTCAACAACCTGATGAACCCTATCAAACTTAGAGAGTTTAGAGGCTGCATCCTCCCATTCGGGATTCCCTCCGGGTATGCCTCCGAGCAACTCAACGAGATCGAGCAGGCGGACGGCCTTTTCCCTTGTGATGTGCCCCTCAAAAGTGACTATGTAGCGGTTCCCGTTGCCGTCGAAGACTTCCACCCGCATTTTCCTAGCTGGCATGCCGAGCACCTGTTTAGACAAGGGCTTTAACAGTTAACAGTTCACAGGTTATAGAGATTTTGGGCGATTAGGAGGAGGTAGAAGCAGTTGAAAATTGCCTTTAAATCACGAAATAATGTAATTCTGCACCTTTTTGGTTTCACAAACTTCACAGATGCCCACGTTAGACAAACGCGGAGAGAAGACAAATCCTTCTCTGTTCTCCAGTAGAAGCCGAGGGGTCATCCCCTTAATCAGGATAAGACACAAAAAAGTCAATTTTTTGGAGAGGAGACGCAAAAATGGAACATCTGAGAAGTCAACTTCACATGTTTTCACGAGAAAGTTAACACCTTAAACATGAAGAATGTTAAGCCAAAAAGCTTGTCTCAGTTACCTCATTGAGTGCCGGAAGGCCAGACTCACAGGACGCTTCAGTCACTCACTTCAACAGAGCATTAGGAAATCATTGCTCCAACCCCTCAATTTCCACTGGAGCCTTACATACAATGGTAAGTCAAAAACTCATGGCTCTTAGCAAAATTTTTTACAAAACGCTCAAAAAGGTTCTATAAGAGCCCTTAAGTAGGTAACAGCGCACTAACCGTCGAGGGACTGTTCCTTACAAAGGAACAAATTAACACCACTTTTCTATAGAACTGTTCCAAAGGAAATATAGGGGTGTGAGTCCTAGGGACGGAATTTTGGGCTCAAAATGTTTCTGTTCCAATCTGATTTTTTCTAAATGGCGCGCAATCATCTTTTCAGGAACTCTTGTTCATTTCACTTTAGGGTTTTGATGCGGTGGGTTTACTTTTTTGTAGGGGAGTTCTTATCTGTCGAGTCGAAACTGAGCCATTACCCATGCATTTTGCGCAAAAGGAGATCCCCCCCATGAAAGAGCCCACTATGCTCAACGATGTCTTCGAGCGGTTTCTGAAGAGTACCCAGGTTTTCAGAGACAGGGAGGTGTTGCGGCATGATTACGTTCCTGACAATCTTCCTCATCGTGAGGAGCAGATTCGCTGTCTGGGGGAGATCGTTGCGCCTGTTTTGAAAGGTTCCAGATGTTCCAACATCTTCGTCTACGGGAAGACAGGCACTGGGAAAACAGCGGTCATAAAGTATGTGTTGAGTAGGCTTGCAGAAAAGGCACGGGAGTTCGGAGCTCCCATCAAGACTTGTTACGTAAACTGCAGGGTAGCTGGCACGGAGTACAGGGTCTACTCAAGCCTCTGTGACTCTGTAGGCTTGAAAGTTCCGTTCACTGGCCTGGCTCTGGGAGAGGTCTTTGATCGGCTGAAGGCTGGGTTGGATTCACGAAAACTCCTCTTGATGGTTGTTCTTGACGAGATCGACGCGCTCATAAAGATGCGGGGTGATGTGCTCCTTTACGAGTTAACGAGAATAAATGAAGCCCTCCATTATGGTAGGGCATCCATCGTGGGAATCTCCAACGACCTTCGGTTCAAGGAGTTCCTAGACCCCCGAGTGTTAAGTTCCTTAAGCGAGGAGGAAATAGTTTTCAAGCCTTACGACGCAGCAGAGCTTCAAGATATCCTCTGGGATCGAGCTCGAGTGGCCTTTTATGATGGTGTGTTGGGGGACGGAACTGTAGGCTTGTGTGCAGCCTTGGCAGCTGCTGAACACGGTGACGCTAGACGAGCCTTAGATCTTCTTCGTGTTGCGGGGGAGCTGGCGGAGCGTGAGGGATCCGAGACTGTTCTGGAGGAGCATATACGGAGAGCTGAGAAGAGAATTGAACATGACCGGATTGTAGAAGCTTTGAGAAATCTCACTCTTCACTCAAAACTTGTCTTGATTAGCGTTTACCTTCTCGGGAGGGTGAAGGCTAGCTGTGCCATCACCGGCGACATCTACGGCATCTACTCTGAACTTTGTGATCAGTCAGGGCTTGTCCCCCTAACTCAGAGGCGAGTGAGCGGTCTGATCAACGAGTTAGATGTAACCGGGTTACTGAACTCTCGGGTCGTAAGCATGGGGCGGTATGGGCGCACGAAAAAGATTCGCTTGGGTATAGCGCGTGGTCTTATTAGGGAAGTGTTTGCTACTGATGATAGGCTTGGATGTCTGGTCAATTATGAGCCTAGATGTTTGGCAGAAATTTCGGGTGGTAGGGGTTGAGGACGGAGGGTTCTCCAGAGAATTCCCAGACTATGCTGGTCAGACGCTTCTTGTTTGCGTTTTGTTACAAGGAGCTTGGATCGACTGTTTTCAAGCGGACACAATAACCGTGGACGGCTTAGACGCCTCTGACAAACTCATTGCAATGCTTCGCGAAATGCCCTTTGACGCGGTTATGCTGGCAGGAGTCTCCTTCGCAGGTTTCAACTTGGTGGATCCAACAATGGTTTTTGAAGAGTTTAGTAAACCCGTTGTTGTGATCTCAAGAACAAAGCCAGATAACGTAGCGGTGAAAAACGCCCTAATCCAACATTTCGAGGATTGGAGGGTTCGCTGGAGTGTCTTCGAGAAACTTGGTCCAGTACACAAGGTTGTTTCCATGGCCAACGAGCCGCCCCTTTACGTAGAAGTCGTGGGCGCTACATTAGATTGGGCGACAAAATTGATTCGTGCCTCCGCTACCTGTTGCAGGGTTCCCGAATCCGTACGAGTGGCTAGACTCATTGCGAGGGGGCTTACGCGTAAGGCTCTGCAAAAGGGATAGTTGTAACTCCTAGTGTTTGGAGGTTCACAACTGGAACTATTGCGGGGGTTGGCTCTAACCCCATCTTCCTTTGGTATTCGGTTTGACTCTGCCAAGCGCCAGAGTTCACCACGAGAATTCCTCTGTATATGTCGTGTTTCATCACGTGCACGTGTCCGGCGTGGAAGATGTCGGGCACCCTTTCTATGACCATGAAGTCTTGTCTTTCTGGCGCTATTGGGGTTCTCTGTCCGTATATAGGTGCCAAGTGTCTGCTTTGCAGGAGGAGTTTCATGGCTTTGTCTGGTGTGTGAAAGCTCACGTTTGGGGCAGCTCCAATGACATCGTCTAGGCTGCGTCCATGATATAAGAGGAGTTCCACATCGTGGAGACTGACCACTGCGGGGTCTCCGATGGATAACACTTTTCTGGCTTCGTACAGCGGTTCAGCGTAGTCTCGGGGTATGGCGGGTTGGGGCAACGCTCTTCTGGATGCATCGTGATTTCCGGGTATGATTATCACCTCGATGTAGTCAGGGATCTGTTCTATGAATTTAGCCACTGCTCGGTACTGCTCGTAAATGTCTTTTATCGCTAGTTCCTTCATCTGCCCCGGATATACGCCTATCCCGTCAACTAGGTCGCCGGCGATAACCACGTATTTGACATGGCTCGCTGTCTCTCTCAGATTTTTGTTTCCATACTTCCCGTTCAACCAGAGCATAAACCGTTCGAGTGCCTCTTGCATGAACATTTCGCTTCCTACATGTAGATCCGAGATGAGTGCCGCGTGAACTGGTATTGAGGCTTTGCGTGGGGTTTTTTGGGGCACGTCGGGTAGGAAGAAATCCTCGGCGATGAGAAGATCGTTTCTTCCCTTGATGACGCTTATGCAGATAACCTGATCCAGCAAAAGTGCCTGCGCCTTTTCCATCCTCTCTGAAGGCACGAGCACGGTGGCGCTGGCTCCTGGGTCGTCAACTGTTAGGAAAATCCTTTGTTTGCGTTCTCTTTTGTCGGTGATCATCCCAATGATTTTGACCTTTGAGTTTGCCGGGGCCTTAAGCGCCTCTGATATGGTTGTTGCATCTTTGGTGTCCACCCTCTTTCTTAGAAGCTTCTCTATTCTTTTGAAGCGATCTTGAAAATATTCTAGGTACTCTTCAATCGATCCTGTTGTGCATATCTCGTCCGTGGGATCTTCCACCACTTTCATGTCTGCATCTACGTCTTCTGCGTAGGCGTGGAAAACGGCTTTTCCCGCTTCCATGAGGGGTTGGGGTGTGGGTGGCTTCATTTCCTCCTTTTCAGGGAAAACGCGTTTCATAACCTCTTCCAAGACACTTCTATCGATGAACAAGGGTTTTTCTGGGAGAGTTTCAACCTTTTTGATGACTTCCTCCATCAACTGGACCGGATCTTCGGTCTGAGATACTGTTTCTAGGAAGTCGAAGGCTCCTTTTTCGAGCTGATACCCAGAGGCTATTGCAAAGGAGACAGCTCTTTGAAGTTTCTCGCTCACAGTTTAAGTTTCCTCCAGTCGGTCTCTTTTGGAATGACGATGATGTACCCCTCCTTTTCGTCTCCTATCAATTCTGTTTTTCCCTGTAGGTGAAGATGTCCTGTTAACGCTGCTGTTGCGGCGTCAATTTCGTGAGGTGTTAGGGCACGTGTTTTCAGGTTTCCTTCTAAACCCATGCGTATGAAGATTGTTTGGATTCTCTTCCAGTCTTTTGTTGGCATTTTTAATGCCTTGCGGGTGGATGTTGGGTGGACCTCGATCACGTTGAGTCCTCTTCTTTTGATTTCTTGAACCACGCTTATTGCTCTTAGGGTTAGTTTTTCCATGGCTGGGAAGCGTGGTGGGAAAACTGGGTACCCTCGCTTGTACATCTCTCTGTCCGCTTTTCTCATGAGTGTGCCTTTTTCTGGTAGGCTTAGGGGGGCATCTATTGCAATGAGGTTTGATCTGCAATCCATGATATGTTTTAGAATTTCTCCATCATGATAGAGGTGATAGGTGGAGACTGCCTTGTTTTCTAGCAGAGCCCATCCAGACGGGTTTGTCGCTATCCCTGCCAAATCTATGCCTATGATGATGGTTTTTTGCATTTCGTGGTTGCCTGCTAATTCAATGTATATATTCTCATTTAGATAAGAACTTGGGCTGGAGAGTAAGGGAAAAACAATCCATGACCAACCGCGCAAAAGAGGTTAAACTTATGAACCTTTTCTGACAATAATCTTTACTATGTCAACGATAGAAGAGTTCGAGCTGAAGATAATCTGTTTGCCTGAGAAAACCTTCGAGGTTTTAGAAATTCTGAAAGAGCAAGAGATCAAATTTGAGATAAAGGAAGAAAGCGCGTTTGCTCCAATATCACCGGAGGTATTGCTCGACATAACTCTGAAAATTGCCGTGCCTGTCCTCCTCCATGTCATCCCCGTTCTATTCAAAAAGCTCTATGATCGTCGTATTAGAGTTGAGTTTGACACCAGATTTGCATATGCCAAGAAAATGCTTGCCGATAAAAAACCTCTTCTATGCCAGTATCGAGAGGATCGTGATGACTACAGTAAATATATATTCAAGACAAAGGAATCTGTTTTCATCTGGGAATTTGATAGAGGTAATATAAGCTATAAGAAAAAGTGAGTGTGCAAAATGCCTGTACTGTCTGATGGAGATATCATGGACCTCTTGAAATCCAAAAAACTTATAATACATCCCATCTTGTCTTCCAGTCAGATTCAAGGAGCTAAAATTGACCTAAGACTGAGCAATGTCATATATCTAATCAAACATTTCGAGCAACCTTACTATGATCCCAAAACGATGGGTGTCGAAGTTGAATATGGAGAACAAAGACAAGTTAGCTTCGGAGAAAGAGGTTTTATTTTGCAACCCGGTGATTTTGCAATTGCGCCACTCTTTGAAAGGGTAAAACTCCCTAGCAACATCATCGGACGGATAGATGGGAGAAGTTCCTTAGGACGACTTGGGATAATAGTTCACGCTACGGCAGGGGGCATAGACCCTGGCTATTCTGGACAAATCACTTGCGAACTCTCCAACCTTGGAAAGATTCCGGTAACTCTTTACCCGTTATCAAGGATCGCGGCATTAACGCTTGAAACTATATCCAGTACGTCGCTGAACCCCTATGAAACACGCTCAGAAAGAAAATACAAGGATCAACTGTACACATTGCTATCACAAGATTATGAGTTCAAATATAAGATATTGGATGCTGTTGCAGAAAACTTATGACTTTATTTAAGATTCTGAATAGAACGTTCCCAAGCTTGTTTTATTTTCCACTTCTTGATGCTGTCAACCAAAACGTCATAATGTATGTGTCTATTGTATTTGCCCAGATTTGACAGAATCACATTTAAAAGTATGTTTGGATGTATTGCCAGAGAAATGCGATCACGAAAAATGAGGTTGTCTATTTCATCGTATGAGAAAACAAGGTGCGGAAATGGCGCGAATTTACTATTGGTCCTATTTTCAAACCCGACTGATTTGGCTGTGAGCACGTATTCCCGAAGCGTCTGCTTGAACGAATTAACCCTCAATAGGGGAAACCAACCAGAGATTTTTTGGTAAATATCCTCCAATTTTTCTTTTTTCTCTTCTGATAACTCACCGCTTTCTTCGTACTCTAATACTTTTTCACCAATCTTGGCCTTAAACGAATCCAGACAACGATGTACAATATCTGTATAGGTAGACCTTACGCTTTCAAGATAGCAATAGACAGAATATAACCTCACACACATCTCAGGATATTGGATCGTTTGGACGTATGGAACTCGTTCAAAATAGTCCATAAGCGAAAATGCGTACATCGGACCGACATAATGAATCGCCATTATGTCAGCGAAAATCTCGCTAATCCATCTCGAGTTCACGGTTTTGTTCTCATGTAAAATGGGTATTTCGCCCTTTGTTGGAGAGTTATGACTCGTCATTAGGGCTTTTTCTTTATCAGTTATGTGAAACACTTCATGGATAAGTAAAGGCCAAAGTAACGGGTTGCAGGCTTCTCCTTTGATGAAGGAAATAACATACCCAAGTTTTATTGGATAAGCATTCACAAAATCTTTGGTTTCGACTTGAAGCAATGACCCAGGAAGCAAAGGTTCTTTAGCGACTTTAAGGAGAGGCATAAGAGGTTCTACTATTGCTTTTTCAAAGCTATCATTGGTGTATTGATTACTGTCCTGCAACACGATAGTTACGTCGAGACCGAGCCTGTCAAACAAGTCAAACAGCCAGTGATAAAGTTCATAAGGCATACTTGGGTTTGCTTGCGTGGTAATGTCAGTATTGAAACGTTCAACTGTGCGATAACATCCACTAACTTGGTCAAGCCAATAGGAACGTATAATTTCCTCAGGCGGCAAAGTTCTGCCGTCTTTTCGCTGCACACTCGATAGTAAACTCGCTCTTTTGACTATACAATTAGTTATGACTTCTTTAGCAATTTTTAACCCATTGACGTAGTTCTGCCCAGAAAATCTTATGTTCTGTTTGACTCGGGGATATGGTATATTCTGGAGATTACTAGTAAGATTTGTTATCTGACTAATCAATTCATCTATATGGTCGACTAAGGATTCCAAAGGCAAGTTCGCATACCTTTGATTAGTTTCTTAAACAGAGATAGCGCAGGTACGAAGGTCATTATACACAGCACTCAACAAGCCGTGTAGTTCTTTTGCGTCTTTCAAAGCCTCTTCCAGGTCGTTTTCTGAAGCATCCTGCTCCTTAAATAGAGGAAGTTTTGCGAGCAAACGTGAGTAGACAAGTTCTATCGCGGTATTGTAGTGTTTCATTGGAGGAGATGGTGCCAGAGCACTAACTGAGAGCTGTATTTCACCCAGCGATTCTATGAAGTATTTGAGTTCCGGTGTTTTGATGCCATAGTCCTTCCATAATCCAATGCCAGTAATTCCACTCGCAACCGTCGATAATAACGACTCTAATCTAGAAAATGATGCCAAGTTCTTGACTCCCACCGTTTTGTATTCATGGCAACACCTATTAGGTTTTTGGGTACAAATTCTTTTTGTAGTTGATATCTGAAGATCAAATAAAGACCATCGCAACCTATTGCACGCGCGCATCGAGACGCGTGAGTGTATACAACCAAAATTTTCAACAAGATTTTTGTACATGTTCATGGTAATGTAGCATATTAATAGCAATAACATTTTTATGAAATTAAGGTAGAATGGCACTGCACGAAGGTCTGCATGTATGACAACATGCGCACTTTCTCTTGAGCAAAAAGAACGCGCGCGAAAAAACCTAGTGTTCCTAGTTTATAGCTTTTCAAACAGACAATCTAGAAGTTTATAAATTAGAAATACTGACGAGAACTAGGAGAAATAAATATGCATCTAGAGGAGATGAAGAGGGAAATAGAGACGCTAGTTTTGGAAAAGGGTTTTTACAATAAGCCTGAGGAAATTCCGAAGAAACTTCTTTTTGCATTCATAGAACTAGGCGAAGCAAGCGACGCTTGGAAAAAAGGTAAAAGCGAAGCAGAAATAGCTGAGGAACTGATTGATGTAATATTTTATGTTTTAGATGCAAGCCGACTAACATGTCCCTCAATAAACATGGACGAAATGTTTCTGAAAAAACTGGAAAAAAACAAACAGAGAACGTATCAGTACGGTGAAGGACATAGGTTAAAATCACCATAATGCTCCATTAAGATCTTTGCTTTAGTTACGAAAGATACACACGCAGGCAACCATGGAAGCGGACTTTGAATACGTCACTGACACGGACAGTGCCAAATTTTTTGCAAACGAAAATGACGCCAATATACTCTTAGTCTGAGAAATATATTCTTATTTAGACGAGTACATATTTCTATTGAGGACTTCATATGGACCTCCGTAGAGTTCAAAGAACAAGCAGCGGAACTTTCTTTGTTTGTTTGCCGAAGGAGTGGGCTGAGCGGACTGGAATTGATCGCAGCTCTGTCGTCGCCATCTCAGAGACTGCTGACGGGCGCCTAACGATAGATGCAAAGTATGGTGCGGAGCACGTTTCGCAGGTGGCGATAGTCAAGCCCACCCCTCATCTTGATCGTGAGATCATTGAGAAGTATCTTCTTGGCTATGACATCATTCGGGTTGAGGCCAAGGAGAAGATAAGCCTGAGTGATCGTGAGCATGTTAAACAGACATCAAGTCGGTTGGTTGGGTTGGAGATCATCGAAGAAGACCACTCTAAAATTGTTATGCAGTGCCTCTTGGAGCCCTCCGCCTTTCCACCCGAGAAGATTCTTCGACGCGAATACTCCATTGCTTCAAGCATGCATCGAGACGCCGTAACCTCTCTGATCGAGGGCGACGTACATCTGGGTAAGAATGTGGTTGCTAGAGACAACGAGGTTGACAGACTTTATTTCCTTTTGGTAAGGATTCTTCGCACGGTGATTCAGAATCCGGGTTTGAGTGAGAAGCTGGGAATCCTTCCCATTGACTGTTTGGACTATCGTTTGGCAGCGAGTCTTGTTGAGTCTATTGGTGACCAGTCTGCTGGGATTGCTGAGAAGATTGTAGAGTTGGGGGGTGCAAGAATTGTGGAGGAGCTTTCCAAGCTCATTCTGAATTTTCATAAGGTTGTTTACGATTCTCATGAGAGTGCTCTGAAGGCGATGTTCTCTCGTGATGTCTCCTTGGCGGAGTCCGTGGGGGCTGAGAGGGAAAAGATTGCGGGGGATCTTCGTGAGATTGAAAGGGTTGTTCAAACCCAGCCCACTGAAGTTGCTTCACAGGTTCTTGCTGCTGTTTCTTCGATGGGTCGGATTTACGATCACAGTGTGGACATTGCTGATTTGGTTATGTCGAGGCTTGTTTAAGATAGTTTAGCGCAAGCAGCTTT
>Ga0315312_1003388_pt1 | contig 10280 bp, 7 predicted proteins | sample TDP7_MG_FD_203629 | JGI IMG/M metagenome (GOLD analysis project Ga0315312, IMG submission 203629) | Freshwater sediment microbial communities from Lake Towuti, South Sulawesi, Indonesia - TDP7 | ecosystem: Environmental > Aquatic > Freshwater > Lake > Sediment | place: Indonesia: South Sulawesi... | reverse complement strand
TTCTGAACCAAGCCTGCCAAAACCGCAAAATGTCACTAACGGTACTGCGAAGGTTTTTGCCCAAATATTTAATGAAAAGGACCTTGCTGATGAAAATCTTGAATTTATATCAAAATATTATGATTTAGTGCTCCTTGCATATCCATTCAAAGAGGTAGTAACAAAACTAAGGTCAGTCAATCCAGAATTGATTATCTTGCTTTTCAACAACCCATATTTTGCTTTCGGAGAAAGATTCTGGCAAGGGCCTGCTAACAAGAGCCTTGAGGAAATCGCCGGCGACTGGCTGCTCAGAGACGAATCAGGAGCGCTGATTTATTATGGTGGCCCTATATACGAAGGATTGGAGATTGAGCAAAGAGTTCCCCTTATGGATATCAGAAACACTGACTGGCAGAAATACTATGCGGCTCAAAGTCGCAAATACGTTGACGCCGCAGAAATGGATGGCCTTTTCGTGGATACTTTGGATGAGAGCATCCCTCTTTTCGCCCTTGGTCCAGGCAACACTTTTCCCAAAGATTACACGGAAGCTGGCTGGAGAGATTCAACTTACCAGCTCCTGCAGGAAATAGAGAATGCCTTTGCCGGCACAGATGCTAAGATACTTTTCAATGGAATTAGTAGGCCGCCAGAATCTCAAGAGGAAAAACGCAATTGGGGGATACTTCAAAGGTGTGATGGCGCCGGCATAGAGGCTTTCAGTATTTATTTGCCCATGGACAAAAATGACTCGACAAAACAATGGTTTTTTTTCGAAACCATCCTAAAGGATGCTTATTCGGCTGCTGAAAACAAGAAGATGGTCATCCTTGAGGTCTATGCAGACAACGATACACAAGCGACACACCTTTATGCGCTTTGTGCTTTCCTTCTCATACAAAACGAGTGGACTTATTTTTACTATACATCAATGAAGGAAGCCGGCAGCACTCGGTGGAGACCAGAATGGTCTATTGACATCGGTCAGCCTAAAGGCATGTATGACTACCGAGATGGAGTTTACCGCAGGGAATTCGAAAAAGGTACAGTTTGGGTCAATCCTCAGTCATACAAGAAAGTCATTGCTCTGCGCGGCACTTATATTGATCTGTCGGGAAAACAGGTTCAGGAACTGTCACTAAATCCGTTTTCGGGAACCATCTTGTTCGTATCCGGCCCCTAATTGATTATTGATTAATGATAATTGATGATTGGAAAGGATATTAGAAATAATCAATAGAAAATAATCAATAATTATGCTGGACCTGGTAATCTCTATTGTCAATTACAAAAGCGGACATTTCCTGCGCGGATGCCTCGAGTCGCTTAGCAGAAGTGTCGACCTTTCTGGTTGTCAGATATACGTCGTAGATAATAACTCGCAGGATAATTCCTGTGAATTTATCAAATCCAGCTTCCCATCTGTCAACATAATACGCAATTGCACAAATGTAGGATTTGGCTGTGCTCACAATCAGGTCATAAAGTGCACCAATTCGAAATACATTCTAATTCTCAATCCAGACATACACGTACCGCACGATGGTGTCGCAAGGATGCTTAGTTTCATGGAAGAACATCCGAATGCTGGTGCTGTCGGCTGTAGACTACTAAATTCTGATTTTTCACTACAGTACTCATGTAGAAGATTTCCGAATTGTTTCACTATCCTGCTGCGAGGCTTAGGGATAGATTTATGGCATCCTGATGCCAGAATACTGGCGAGTTATTTTCTGTTGGACTTTGACCACAAAACACCAAAAGAAGTAGATTGGGTGACGGGAGCATGTATGCTCCTGCGAAGACAAGCGCTTGAGCAAAAAGGTCTATTTGATGAGAAGTATTTTTTATACTATGAAGACGTGGATTTATGCTACAGGATGTGGCCCGACTGGAAGGTCATCTACTATCCTGATGTACATATGGTCCATCATCATCTGCGGCAAAGCCACAAGCTGAAGAACGCTAAACAGCTCTTAGCTCACATCACGAGCGTGTCGAGATTTTTCAAGAAATACGGACTTTTTCCGCGGAGACAACAGGCTTTTTCTCAGGAACAATTTCCGTATTGAAAAAGAGCCGTTCCTGTAATAACATTTTCGATTTTCAATTTTCGATTTTCAATTGGCAATCGAAAATCGGCAATCGCAATTTGCGCTCAGCGCTATGTATAAACAGAAATTTATCAAGATATTGAGAAACTCGAGAATGTTGAAAACAGGAGAAAGAGTTATACTCCTTTATAATATTTTGCGCAACCTATCCTCTAATAAAAACTTTCGTCGAGAAAATCCCTGTTTTGCATTGCCGCCTTATGATCTAATGCAGGATGCATACGGTAGTGTTGATTATAAAGGTTATTACTCTTCGGGTATGAGAGCTGCAAAAGAAATTTACAAGATATTCTTGTCTTGTCTGCCTTGCCTTTCTACATCTTTAAGAATACTCGAATGGGGATGTGGACCTGCAAGAATCGTTAGGCATCTTAGACATATTGACGATTCAAGACAGCTTGAACTATATGGAACAGATTATAATGGAAAAGCAATTAGATGGTGTCAGCAAAAAATTGAAAATGTTTTATTCCGATTCAATTCGTTAGCTCCTCCACTTCCTTTTGAAGATAACTTTTTCGATATATTATATAGTGTATCTGTATATACCCACTTATCAGAAAAGATGCATTATCCTTGGCTTAAAGAAAATCTGCGAGTTGTCAAACCAGGTGGTATTATCATGATGACTTTACATGGCGATAACTTTGCCGATAAGCTGCTTGAGGAAGAAAAGATTCTATACAATTCAGGAAAAATTGTTGTCAGAGATAAAGTGAAGGAGGGATCTCGTTTGTATGTTGCATTTCATAGTCCTCTATTTGTCAAGCAGCATTTTTTTAGAGGACAAAAAATCGTGTATCATAATCCCAATCCCGATCTATCCATATCAGGAGGACAAGATATTTGGGTGATAAGCAAATGAGATTTCTCGCTTCTCGATGATGGTCGAGTATCCAGTATCGAATATCCAGCCTCGATCTGTAACTAGAATCGAGTATCCAGCATCTATAATCGAATTCAATGCAAATTCGCGAGATTACCAATGAAGAAGGTTTCTTGAACCTAAGAAAAGACTGGGATAACCTCTTGGAAGAAAGTCCCAGCAAAAGCATATACATGTCGTTTGAGTGGATGTACACTTGGTGGCGGCATCTCGGAAGGGGACAGCTGTTCATACTTGTGGCTGAGTCAAATGGGAAGCTTCGCTGTATAGCGCCGCTTATGCGAACCTCGGAGCGATTTATGGGCATCCGTTACAGCCGAATACGATTTATCGGCTCAGACGCTACCTGCACCACGAATAGAAACATCTTCGATAAGCTGTTTTCTATCGATAAGAGATACGGATGGTCCGATCTTCTCGATTTTCTGTACAGGGCTGAAGATGTCGAAGGCCTAATAGGAACGCTAAATTATCTCAAACAGCAAAAAAGACGATGGGATGTCTTGGACCTGCGAGAGCTCCACAGCGGAACTTCGAGCATTAAGCTTCTAAAAGATACCTTCAGCGACAGAGATTCCCTTTTTAATGAGGTAGCTGCCACCGTAGCCGTTGTGTCACTTGAGTCCAACTTTGAAATCTACAGAAAAAGTCGAAAAAAAAACTGGCGCAAGAACATATCACGTGCTTATAACCAGATTAATAGATTGCCTCAGGTCGTCTTCGGTAAATATACCAGCCCATCGCAGGTTGCTGATATTATGCCGGCTGTAATTGACCTGGAAAATAGAAGCTGGCAAGGTAGCTGTCGTATTGGCGCCTTTTCCCAGAAAAGCACCAGAGAATTTCACCAAGAACTCGCTAATTCGCTCGCCAAATGCGGAAGATTTGTACTATATACTCTGGAGTCGGCTCGCAGAATAGTCTGCTATCAATACGCGCTTAAGTACAATGGTCAGATATGCTTACATAATATAGCTATGGACCCCGACTTTAAGCACTACTCGCCAGGTTTTTACCTGCAAGTGAGGATCATAGAAGAAGCTTTTTCGCAAGGCCTGAACTGTGTTGTGCTCGGAAGAGGACCAGAGGATTACAAAAGCAAACTCAAGAATGCCGAGGAGGATAGAATTTGGGTCACTGTGTTCAGCACGCGGGGTATTGCCAGAGTGCTTGGGTGCCTTGAATTTAAAGCGCGTCCGACGCTAAAAAATCTCATTCGTAGCAATAGAGCTGTCGACAGAATCTGACAAGGCAAAACCTTGTCTCGAGCGAAGCCGAGAGATATGACAGGAAGGTTACTTCGAAAAAGTGCTGATTTTGCAATGTTAGGCAATCATACACCAAGGAGGTTCGTCAATAAAATGCTCAGTGTTGCCTCCAAATTCCTTGGGCTTACGCGGTCGCTCGGTTATCCATCCCATTTGATGATCGAAGTAAGTTCAGCCTGTCAGCTTAAATGTCCCTTATGTCCTCTGGGTAATGGGACATTGGCGAGGCCCCGACAACTTATGAAAATGCAAACGTTTAAGAGGATTGTGGATGACATAGCTGACTACATTTACCACATCAATATCAACGGGATGGGTGAGCCTTTATTAAACGAGAATATCTGTGAGATGATCAAATACGCAAAAGCAAAGAATATCTACGTTGACCTATATACCAATCTTCAAATCGAAAATCAAGATGTAATAGAGGGACTTGTGCACTGTGACTTGGATGCCATCCTCATCAGTTGCGACGGGGCAACTAAGGACATCTACGAGAAATATCGTATAAATGGCGACTTTGATAGACTCTTGAATAATATCAAAGTGCTGGTCGAAAAAAAGAAAAGCAGGAATTCAAGCAAGCCCCAGGTGAACATCCAGTGTATCCTCTTTGAGCATAATGAAAACCAACTACCGCAGATGGCCGAACTCGTCAAATCCTTGCAAGCCGACAACCTCATCATCAAACGGCCCTTTCTTTTCTGGGGCGGCCAGAAGGACGCCTCAGTGTTCTTACCTAAGAATGAACAAGTTAGCATGTACCGAAGGCATGAGGCGAAACTGCGATGGCAGGGTAAGACAAAATCCAAATGTGATCTGCTTTGGGCTTCCTCTGTTATTCTGGCCGATGGAGCTGTTGTTCCATGCTGTTTTGACTATGAAGGTAAGGTGCAATTGGGAAACATCAACCAAGATAGTTTCACAGTCATCTGGAACAACCAAAGTTATCGCAATTTCCGAAGACAGGTCCAAAAAAACTGGCGAAAGATTCCCATCTGTAACAGCGACTTTGAAGCAGGTTGCCCGAACATGCACATCCATCACGACGATTGGCTGATCAAGGTAGATACTGAATCAGATTATCAGGTGATCAGGTTATCAGGCGACCAGGTTTCCTGATATCCTGCTTTCCCCTTCGGACCCCGCTTTGCGGGAATCCTTCAATTGATCGCTTCAAGTAGAACATTCGATCTAAGAATCGCGTTAGCTGCCCTTGTGGGACTATCTCTGGGGACACTTATCTTTCTGTTAGGAGCCAAGAGTTTAGTCGTTCTATTGGTGGGCCTGCTGGCACTTCTGATACTTGCCAATCCGCGGCTGGGCTTAGCACTTACTATTATTGCCGCTATCAATTTTGGAAGCTTCGGCAGATTCGGTTCTACGGAAATGTTAGTCTTCCTGAGCGTTTCAAAGCTATTGGGCTTGCTAACGCTTGTGGCCTGGATTTCATATACGCTGCGACTGAAAAAGAAAATCTCCTTCATAGAACAAATGCTCACTGGAGCAATATTTATCGGCTGGTCTCTAATTTCAGTTACGTATGCTGGCCACAGACAGGAAGCTTGCGCCGACTTCTTGAAGCTGCTGGCGGGCTTCGTCCTTTATTTTCTCATCGCAAATCTTATTGAAACTCCACGACATCTGCGGCAATTTGTTCTGGTCATCATGCTGAGCGGCCTAATCGCCTCTGTGCTGGCGGCCATTCAATGTATCTATCCATCCTTACAGATTACCGGTGAGACTGCCATAATCGAGTTTGGCAAACACGAAGCGGCAATAGCTAATCCTGAGGAGCTCCATGCCGGCGAGTTCACTAGACCGACCGGCGGGCTCGGACATCCCAACTGGCTATCGGTTTTCCTCGTTAGCATTCTGGCCTTCAATGTCTATGTCGCCAAATCAGATGCTAAGATTCCTATCAAGCTGTTTGCACTTATTGTGCTGAGTTTTGAGTTGTTGGCATTAGTCCTAACGCATGACAGGATAGGCTTTATTGGAATGGCTACCGTCTTTTGTTTGCTTTTGGCCAAAAAGGTGCTTGAGGGACCCCGCTCTGCGGGAACCCAAATCACACCATTTAGAATTGCAGCAATGTTGTTTATTGTTGGGTTGTTTCTTATTGCAGTGCCCCAGACTTACCGGGAGAGGGTCCTGTCCATTAAGCATTATAAACAAAGCGCCTCGATTTCAGCCAGATGGGAATTACAAACAGCAGGGTTTAAAATTTTGCTCGATAACTGGTTATTCGGTGTTGGACAGGGCAATTTTGGCCCCGTCTTTATGAAAACAAATACCGATGTAGCTGCAGATGCATACTGGTTGATTGAATCGGCCAAATCCAATTACCAGGACTACTGGATGGGCGCCCACAATATGTATTTGGAAGTCGCGGCTGAGACTGGAATAATTGGATTGTTCACATTGCTATTGTTTCTTGCGACAGGCATACTTGACGCGCATAGAACCGCAAACTTATTGTCGATTGCCGATTGTCGATTTCCGATTGTAAAATGTAAATCGCAAATCGCAAATGAGTTGGGTCTGGCCCAGGTTCTTCAAATCTGTTTAATTGCTTTTTGTATAGCTGCTGTATTTGTGCATGCGCAAGACCAAAAGATATGGTGGATTGTTATGGGGCTTTCAGCAGCCACGAAGAAAATAGTCGTAGAAAGCACTGGTGGGCTGAAATCCACCCTACAGATAGACAGACCATGAAACGCAACATCATGGTGATCAAAAGTAACTACGGCAGATTCGGTGGCGCTGAGACAGTTCTGTCTTCAATCTTAAAAAGCCTCGATAGAAGACGCTTCCATCTTACATTCATAAAGCTAACCCATGACAGTGACTATAAGCTGTCGGCCCTGCCAGATGGAGCCGCTCTCGGGATAGATGAAAGAGTGGTTCACTGGAAGAATTACTTCTCCGGGCTTGATGCAGTCAGAAAAATCAGAGAATCTATCGATAACTTAGACATCGACCTTGTCTACACACATGACATGCGAGCCGATCTGATTGGTTACGCGATGACGCGGCTTGTGCGTATTCCGTGGGTGGCTCACATCCACGGCTGGTTAGGGCAGACGGGGAGTGTCAAAACAAGATTCCATGAATGGATAGACCAGAAGCTCCTTATGCGAGCCAGCATAGTGTTGAGCACATCTGAACACTTTCGCTGTATAATCCAGGCCAAGTGTAAGTGCCGGGCCATTGAAGTAGTACCCAATTGTGTCGATCCGGATCGCCTAACGCTCTCGCAAGCACAGGTAAAGGACATCCGCCAGTCCGTCTTTGACGGAATGCCAAACAGCTCAGGAACCATTATTGGAACTGTGGGACGACTTCATAGAGGCAAGGGGCATCAGATTTTGCTCCAGGCTGTTGCCCAACTACGACATGACCATCCCGGCTTCAAGTGTCTCATCGTGGGCGAAGGTCCTTACCAGAACAACCTGAGACAATTGGCAAGACAACTTTGTATAGAAAACTCCGTTGTGTTTGCCGGCTACCATGAAAACATCACCAGCTATGTAGGCGCCATGGACCTATTCGTGATGTGCTCCTTTACAGAGAGCTTGCCGATGGCCCTGCTCGAGGCGATGCTGTTAGGTAAACCTGTTGTGGCAACCGACGTCGGGGATGTAAGATACGTGCTGGATTCCGGCAAAGCTGGAATTCTGATCAAACCTGGCCGGGTGGACGATGTCGTTAAAGCCGTCAAAATCCTGATACAACAACCGCAACTGCGACAACAATTAGCCGAAGCAGGCAAAAGGCGGGTCTTATCTGACTACTCTGTACAGCATGCAGTAAAAAAGATCGAAAGCGTCTTGTTTTCAGCTTGCAGCCGATGAGGTCCAATAAGATTAACGTACTATACGTCCATTCATCCTCGCAGCTATGGGGCTCGGATAGATGCCTGTACCATATGCTCAAACTGATTGATAGGCGGAGGTATCAGCCTTGCGTTGTCCTGCCATGCAAGGGTCCATTGAGCGAGAGAATCGAAGCTCTGGGCATAGATATTATTTACCCTCCGTGCATGAGCATTGTATATCGTTTTCGCAATCCCGTGCACTGCTTTTTTTATTTCGTAAAGCTTTTTATTGAGATAATCTGGCTAACAGAATTGTTCAAGAGACGCCGCATAGCTCTGGTTCACGTCAATACAAGCTCCGTAATAGGGCCTCTGATAGCAGCGAGGTTATGCCGTGTGCCCGCCATCTGTCATCTAAGGGAAATACGCGTGTCCCCGAGGCTCATCGGGCGAGCGCTGGCAACCATAGTCAATTCGCTCGCTAATCACGTCATTAGTATCTCCAAAGCCGTAGCGGATTTTGCAAACACGGGCTGGATCAAACCTCTCTCATTAGAAATAATCCACGATGGGCTGGATTGCGATGAATTTCCGATTTCCGATGGCTTCGACAAGCTCACCACAAGTTTCCGATTGCCAATTGAAAATCGAAAATCGAAAATCGCCAATGTTTTAGGCATACCACCGGACTGCAAAGTTGTTTCTGTGATTGGCCGAATTACCTTCTGGAAAGGAATACATGTTTTCATCGACGCAGCCAAAATAGTTCTAAGAAGGCATCCTTCTACATATTTCCTCATAGTAGGTGCGAGCGACACAAAACAAGCAGCCAAATATCAAAAACGACTCAAGGACGATGTGCGCAAACTTGTGGTGAGCGAAAAAAAAGCTTGCCCTGAGCGAGGGTTCCCGCAAAGCGGGGTCCCAAGCCGAAGGGCCGAACCATCAGCCCCCTTGCCTTCTGCCGAAGGCAGAAAAGGGGGCATCATCTTCACTGGATTCGTAAACGATATTACCGAGGTCCTGCATAGGACTGACATTTTTGTGCTGCCTTCGGTGTATCCGGAACCTTTTGGAATGATAGTAATAGAAGCCATGTTGGCAGGCAAGCCTGTAATCGCCACTTCGCATGGCGGACCTATTGAACTTATTGAAGACGGCAAAGAAGGATTCCTCGTCAAGCCCAACGAACCCAAGCAACTTGCAGAGAAGATAACCGTTCTAATTAAGTCACCGAGCCTGTGTAAAGAGATGGGCAGGCGTGCGCACTTGCACGTCGCCAGAGATTTCCAAATGCGCAAAACCATGGACTCAATACACAGGACGTATAATAGAATGGTCGGGCATATCAGGAGGGACCCCGCTCCGCGGGAACCCACATCAGAAAATCAGGACATCAGGTAACCTGATCGCCTGATAACCTGATCACCTGATAACCTGATCACCTGATAATCTGATTTCGGTTCGTCTATGACCACAAAGACTTTGACAGCAACGGTTACATCATTTCTGGACTTGCGTACCTTGAAAGAAGTTGCGCTGGTTAGTTTCGGCCAATTTCTGGGCGCCGGTTTTGGTTTGCTGGCGGTACTGTTGACCGCTCACATTTTAACTGTAGAGGACTTCGGCCTTTTCTCCATATTCCTAACAACTGAGACAATCGCAGTGGAGCTTACCGGTAAAAGCCTTGACTGGGGCGTCGTCAGATTTTCCTGTTATTATTTAGGTTCCCGCGGAGCGGGGTCCCTGGAACAGTCACGCTCGAAAGCCCATATCCTCCTGGCGAAGGTCTTTGAATTTCGTCTTTTAACATCGGTAACTGTTTGTCTATTAGGATTGTTGCTCGCTTCACCTATTTCACAGCACATTTTCGGTACTGACAGTTACAGACTGCCGTTAGCGCTGGGTCTGATTGCGGCCATTGGGATGTCCCTGTGGTGGTTCGCGCTTGCGGTGCTACAAACTTACCAGTTGTTTGCTCTTCATGGCCTCGTTAATCTCATAAACGGTCTGACAAAAGTGACGGCCATAATAGTGCTCCTGTTTTTGGGCCTACACAGTTGTGCGATTGTACAAGTAGCTTACGTTGCTATAGCCTTTGCCACATTTGCAATAACAATTCTGCTAATCCCAAAAGATTTCCTATGGACAACAGGCTATCAGACAGGCCTTATGTCCAAGTTCCTGCACTTCAGTAAATGGCCGGTCAT
>Ga0315312_1003386_pt1 | contig 10285 bp, 7 predicted proteins | sample TDP7_MG_FD_203629 | JGI IMG/M metagenome (GOLD analysis project Ga0315312, IMG submission 203629) | Freshwater sediment microbial communities from Lake Towuti, South Sulawesi, Indonesia - TDP7 | ecosystem: Environmental > Aquatic > Freshwater > Lake > Sediment | place: Indonesia: South Sulawesi... | reverse complement strand
CTATCGATGCCAATCGAACCCTGTTTTCAAAGTCCAGTATCGCTGACTGAGCTGTTACGTAGGCATTTGCGGGAGAACCAAAAGGACTGAAATAGGAATGGACTTCACCGGGTCCTCCGCCCAACGAAAACATGTAGTATAAATGGTCGCTCGTCTGGAAGTGTCTCCATATCCTCAAGAAATCCTCGTCAGCCGCTTCCTTGACAATCGGTTCAAGCCTTCTAACCGAAGTATAGTAAGCCCACTGCATCGTGTTTCCAAGCCAACCACTCGTATCTCTTTCTAGGTCAGCCCAAGAGACCGTTCCGCCGACCTCTGGTACGTCGATTTCGTCGACGGCGGCATACCTTTCAGTAACCTCCGAAGGTGTGGCCATCGCGAGATGTGTCCACTTTAAGATCTGCTGTGGCAGGTACTTTAGAAATTCATGGATCCCTGTTTCAGGCCAGTGATGTTCCCCGAAGGTCTCATAATCTGGGAAGATGTTTACGCATTGGCCAGGGGTCTCTGCCAGCCAACGTGCATACTTCTCTGCCGTTAACGGCCACTCATTCCACCATCTGGCTGAGAACCTGAAACCAACATCATCCGTCAACTTGTAATTTCGTAACAACACCTTGATCTTCTCGCAGCCTTTCGGTGAGTAGAGATGGTTCGGCGAACGCCCCTGAAGTATCTTCTCTGCTCCTTCGGTGAAGATTCCTCTATAGCCAAGTTTCTCCATTGTTCTCGCAATGGCGTTGTTATAGAGCAGTTCGGTGTTCTCGAAGACGCTCGGCGTACAACCGAGTAGATCTTTCATTGCCTGTTCGCCCATTCTAATCTGCTCGATGAATTCTTGCCTATCAGGATAGAGGCCGGCCAAAGAGTGATAGTAGGTCTGGCCCAAGAGCTCCACGCATCCTGTTTGTACGAGCTGTCTGAAGGATTCTAGGACATCCCTTCCGAACATCTCGCATTGCTCAAGGAAGACACCCGAGATGCTGAATGAAACCTTGACTTGTCTCTTTTCTCGCTTGTATTCGTCAATCAGATCCAGAAGTATCTGGTTTGCTGGAAGATAACATTTCCTAGAAGCCCTCTCGAAAATCTCTCTATTCACCGAGCGGTCGAAATAGTAGTCGAATAGATCTTCCTTCTTCACCCGCCTGAAGACCTTCTCTTCCCAAAAAAAGTTCCGTCTAAGTCTATTAGGTTGGTGAACCTCGAATACGAACACTATATCAGTCAATGTGCCGTACCTTATCCCTCTGATTGGTATATCCGTGAACGTCTACTTTAATCTAGTTTTTCATCGACCCGTATTCGGTTCTGTGTCGTTCTGAAATAGTCGTCTAGTCCTCGAAAGATCCGCGAATCATTCATGTTGTCTCGGGAAAAGCCTCTACGAGAAGACTCCTCTAGGCTATGACCCTACCGGAATATTCTTGTTTTGGCACACGAATATGCGGGTATACCTTGGTGTCTACGAGTTGGCATCCGGCCTCAATGGTGACATCATCAGCGACCACCGAGGTTTGTAGAATCCTTGTCGCCTGAGCTTCGCTAGATTTTACCGTTGAGTGTCTTCCCACGATGCTTCCTCTTATCTCTACGTTGTCATCAATTATGGCGCGATCCATTATGGCAGATCCCTCGATGGTCACGTTTCTCCCGATTCTTGCGTAATTGTCTATACAAGAATCCGCTATTCTTGTGCCTTCCCCTATCTCACAATGCCTACCAATGAGGACTGAACCTTCGAGTTCTATTTTTCCCTCTTTGACTTTTCTCATTAGGTATTTTCTTCTCTCAATAGATTCGACGCTTTCGCCTTGGATCCAAATAGCAGCTCCATTCGAGATCCTCCCTCCAAAGTCTTGTAGGCTCTTCAGTTGGCCACGAAGCATGCCATGCATGGCTTCGAGGTATCTCTCTGGTGTACCAACATCGTACCATGCTCCTTTCAAGGTGTAGCCGTAAACGGGTCTGCCTGACTCTACAATGTACGGTATTAGATCATAGCCGAAATCTAGTCGTCCATTCTCTATCATGGTCTGGACTTTCTCTTCCTTGAAGACCTCTCTAAGTTTAGGAGAGAAGAGATAGAGACCCGTATTGGCTAGATTCGACGGAGCCTCTCTCGGAGAGGGTTTCTCGACAAATCTTGAGATCCTCATATCTTTGTCGATCTCGGCTATCCCGTATCCTGTCACATCTGGGACAGGCATCAAACCAATAGTCATGAAAGCCTTTCTACTCTTGTGGAAAGTTAGCATTTCATCTAGATCGATCTCAAATATGTTATCGCCCTGTACGGCGAAAATAGGGTCCTTGATGTCGTAGTATTCGATATTCAGCCTCGCTGAGTCGGCGCTTCCGAAATCTTCAATATTCGGCTGATACTTAATGTGAACGCGAGGGCTAATGTTATATCTGGCTGAGAAACCGATGCCCGACTCGAAGTGATCATGTATGCTCTTGTAGTTCGTGTATCCCTTTATTCCGAAGATGAAATTCCTTACTCCCTGGCTCGCCAGAGTAAGAAGGGATATCTCAATCAAAGGTCGGTTCACAAGTCTGATGCATGCCTTGGAAGCTTCCGCTGTAAGGGGCAGTAGACGTTTCGCAACTCCGCCAACCGGAATTATGACCCTCAGAGAATCAGGAGCGTAATCTACCAAAGGACTGTCCCTCCGACTGATGCCTAGAGAAAAAAGGAGAGAGGTACTCCGCCTCATGCTAGTGAGTCCAGAAGTCTTCTCTCGGTGACTATCCCCACGAGGTTTCCCTTTCTAGTCACCCCTAGTCTCCTTATTTTTCTATCGCGCATCATCCTAAGTGTGTCGGTGACCGATTTGTTAGACTCTATCGATATCAGTGGCGCGGACATGACTTCCTGTGCAAGCGTTTTGGTTGGGTCTTTCCTAGATCTTACAAGTTTCGCAATCACATCGCGTTCAGTTACTATTCCAGCCGGCGTCCCCGCACTCATTATTATGATCGCACCAACATTGTTTGAGGTCATCTTTTCCACGACCGTCGCGACAGTATCCGTAAGATTTGCAGTGACAGGCGGACTCCTCATCACGGATTCAACTGACGCCTTTAAACCCAAGAATTCTCCCCCGTTTATTGAGTTAGTTTGTTCTCCCTTAAATTTCTTTGGCATAGTTCCACTAGTTGAAGAGACGCGTTCTGGACAGAAGGTTCCTTCCGATGCGGGATGCGACCCCCCATCTATACTTGGCGTGGGTTCACCCCAGCAGAAGATTGGTAAAGTCGCGGCCTGAAAGAGCAGGGATTAGTATTATTCTATTCTACGATCTTGATATCTCGAAGGTTGCTGAGGTTCATCTCTCTCGCGGTCTTGACGATCCCAAAATCTATCCTTGTCCCGGGGGATAGAATCATTGCCTCTATAGAGTTCAACCCCATCTGCATCGCTCGGAGAGACCTTGCGTGTCCGTCCAAGATGTAGAACTTGCCTTCGTATTCTACGCAAGCTACTGGTACCAGTAATTCTACTATCGTCTCGACCTGTCTTTTCCGAGTTTGAGACTGGGTTGGAACGATATCCCTCAAGAGTACATCTTCTTTTTTTATGGTGAAAGCTACGCCATAGAGAGCCTCATAATACTTCAGCAGGGTCAATATCTGGGACTACGCTTTCAAGAGACTGTTATCAATTTCCGCGACATCTTTGATTGGGAGGTTTTCCAGCGGATTCTTGGGCTGGTCCCGATAGATTCTGTCCTTTGGGAATTTTAACACGTAGGCTCTTATAGCATTCTTCATCATTTTCTTGGATATGAAGGAGCGGTGGTGGCCGTCTAAGATGAAGTAGTCTCCGCCGCGTTTGACAGCAATTATAGGGATGTCATAGCCTTCTTTTATTCTCTTCACAAAGACGAGAGCCAGCTTATCTTTTTCTAGGAACTCTTCAGTAGGATAGAGCCGATCCAGTGAAACATTCTCAAATTCGACGCTGAGTTCAACTCCGTAAATCTCTTCGAGACTCTTTTTTATATTCTCGATGCGTAGGGGGAGATCTTCCAACGTCAGGAGCTCTATCCTTCTCATATGCTTTTCGACCCACAAACATGAACATCTAGACTCTAGTTCAATCTTTTACTTAAGCGAGAATGAAAAAGCTTCTGGAAAAGCCTGCCGATCAGATATGCCATACTCTGCCAGCTCTGGAGATTTCTAATCTGTTGACAGCAGGTAATCTCTCCCTTGATATTTGCTCCTATGATGCGTGAGACGACTCTCCTATATCGTCTGGCCAGCCTCGCGCCTCGTCTATGAGATATGTCGCAAGCGCTCAAAGTTCACCTGCCTCTTCTCATCTTTTTGGCAGATTACGCCAAGACGCAGAGTTCAGATGAGAGACGACCATAAATTCACAGAAACCTTGCCGGCTGACCTATGTTCCCAACACTATTTTAGATTGGAACAGAGAACATACTGATAGACCAAGTGTCCGACTATATGTCCAGACATCGTTTCGTTGGGCGAGATATTGGTCGAGATAATGCGGAGAGATGTCGATACAGCTCATAGCGTCAACGGGGTTTATATGGGTCCATATCCCAGCGGTGCCCCGGCCATCTTTATAGACGCTGTTGCCAACCTGAGAGCAAGCACTAGCTTCATAGGCGTGATTGGATGCGATGACTTCGGTAAGCTCCCCTTGAGGCATCTTGGAAGAGATGGTGTCGACATCAAGAGGATTCGGGTTGCAAAGGGCTATACTACGGGTACAGCATTTGTCATGTATCACTCTTCGGGTGCCAGAAGATTCGTATTTTATCTCCGTCATTCAGCAGGACAACTTTCACCCGATGATGTCGAAGCCGATCTAATCTCAAAACGTAAAATCCTACATGTAATGGGTTCTTCTCTGGCGGTAAGCAAGAGCAGCGGGAAAGCATGCTACAAAGCCGCTGAGATCGCGAGAGATTCAAACGGCATCATCACATTCGATCCAAACCTTAGACCTGAACTCCTAGGGATTGAGACCATACGGAAGATATGCAAGCCTCTCATCAAAGCAAGCCGGGCCATATTGCCTAGCAGAGAGGAGGCAACAACCTTAACGGGATCGAGAGATCCTGCTGCGGCAGCTGGAAAGCTAATAGGCCAAGGCCCAGAAATTGCCGTCATAAGAATGGGAGCCGGAGGTGCGCTTGGGGTTAAGAGAGGAAACTGTTCACGAGCCATCCTTCGAAGTCTCAGAGCTCAGAGGTTGATCCAACCGGTGCTGGCGATGTATACGATGCCGCTTTTTTGTTCGGCCTTCTCAAGGGTTGGCCTTTGGCTAAGAAGCTGGAGTATGCAAGTGCAGCGGGAGCAATAAAGGCGAAGAGGCGAGGACCGATGAGTGGACCCTCCTCAATCAGAGAGATTGAGGAATTCATGAAGAGAACCTGCAAGAGGCCCATCAAATGGCTAACCCGCTAACCCGTAAGATCTGAGTCTTGGCGCTTAATAAAAGATTTATCTAATAGCTCATATCACATGATAGACTCAACCCTCATGGTTGGATCTTTATGCCGACGATAAGTGAGCTAGAAAGAGAGTATGCCGAGAGACATCCCAGATCGAAGCAGCTTAACGAACGGGCTTCGCATTGTTTTGCAAACGGCGTTACGCATGACGCGCGATATGTTAGGCCGTTCCCTATCTATATGGTCAGGGCAGACGGAACGAAGAAGTGGGACGCGGACGGGAACGAGTATATAGATTACATAATGGGTCATGGAGCCTTACTCTTCGGATACAACGACGAAAGACTGAGGATCGCGATTGAAAATGTTCTCTCAAACCTGCATATGGGTTCCTGTACGGAGTTAGAGATCGAATGGGCCGAGATGATAAAGAAACTCGTTCCGTGTGCACGAGATGGATTGGTCAGGGCCTGGGCGTGCGGAGGAGAAGCGATCATGATGGCAGCAAGGCTCGCAAGAATCCACACAGGCAAGGACAAGATTGTTCTGAATGAAGGTTGCTACCATGGAACTTGGGAGGAGGTTAACTATGCTCACATCGGACCTCCGAATGGGCTGTACAATGTGCGTGGAATACCAAAGTCCACAAGAGAAAATGTGGCCATCGTACCTTATAATAAACCTGAAGAGGTCGAGAAGGTATTCGCGCAGGGAGATGCGGCCTGCTTCATTCTACAGGGAAACGCGCCATACACTAAAGAGTACATGCAGAGTATAAGAGAACTCACAACCAAGTATGGCGTAGTATTCATATTGGACGAGGTCGTATCAGGTTTCAGATATGCTGCAGGGGGTGCCCAAGAGTATTACGGAGTTACTCCTGATCTCTCCGTTCTCGGAAAGATTGTGGGAGGAGGTGCTCCTATCGGAGCCATTTGCGGTCACCGGGACCTGCTTCAATACCACGAGTTCAGGGAGCACGATGCCTACTGGAATCGTTTCGTCAGGATCTCTGTCGGCGGAACATGGAATGCACAACCTCTTTGCATAAGTGCCGGCTTGGAAGCGATGAGACTCATTGAGAGGGAGCGCGATCTGATCTATACTCGGCTTTATGAGGTATGTGACACGTTGACCAAACAGATTAACGAGGGAGCCGAAGAGATCGGTACAGCCATCTCAGCGTCCGGGACTCCGCCTGAGAGGCCCATGGTGAATATAGGTTTGCGGTTTGGGCCTGGATCCAGCCCCATGGCCTCATACGCATACTATCTTTCTATGGTGAGTCTTGGAATCTATCCCTTCGGCGGTGGGAGCCGCCTCATACCATGCGTGAAGCATTATGGCACCGATGTGGAGAAGACTGGTGAAGCCACACGCGACTCTATGAGAGTATTGAAGGAGAATGACCTCGTTCCGCGCGCACGTCCCTGATTTTCGTCTGAAAAGAAAGATCGGAATAGTGCGACGCTAAGATGAACGGTTGAGGCATAAATTTTGCGTTGTACGCCGACAACCATTAGCAACTGGCGACAACTGTTCGTCGATGACACCTTACTTGAGTACTCGAGCGGGGTTTCGCTGAGGATCAATCCTCCGTTAAAGACAGGTCGGGTGCTGAGGTCCGACAGGCCATGGGAAGGCCATCGGATCGGTGCCTACGGGACGGTGTTAGAGGATCAGAATCTCTATAAGATGTACTATGACGCTGTGGACAGAGATGGGAGAATCTTCCACTGCTACGCTATATCTGAGGACGGTATCCACTGGAAAAAGCCGAACCTGGGTTTGGTAGAATACTTTGGCTCCAGAAACAATAATATTCTCCCTCTTCCGCCTTGCGGAACAGTCTTCCTTGACTATACAGCATCTTCGACCCAGCGGTACAAATACGTGACATATGGTCACGGTAGGTCAGGCCATATGAACCAATATGGTATCCGCGTATGGTGGTCCGAAGATGGGCTAGGATGGAGGGCAGGTGAAGACTACGCCCTACCGCTCAATGCTGATACACAAAATCAAGCCTTTTGGGACGAGAGAACTGGGAAGTATGTCGCTTATTTGCGCGCCTGGGACTCATGGCCTTATACTCCTGGCGTTTCACGGAGATGTGTAGCACGAGCGGAGGTTGAAGATATACTCAAGCCCTGGCCTTACGATCCTCGCAAAGACGTATCCTACTCTATAGATAACGCCCCAAAATGGCCTCCTCCAACAACGGAATTGCCCATTGTTTTCAAGTATGATGATAGTGATCCGGAGAATTCCGATCATTACAACCCTTGCGTAGTAAAATATCCATATTGCAGGGACGTATACTACATGTTTCCCAGCACATATCTCCATTTTCCTGACCCGCCTATTGGTAAGCGAAGCAACGATGGCCTACTGGATATCCAGATTGCAACCAGCAGAGATGGAGTACACTGGAATAGGCTGACGAGAGATACCTATGTAAGACTGGGAAGAAAAGACGAAAATGATAGTGGACAGATGTACATGCTCGTGGGCATGATCCGCGTGGGGAGTGAGTTGTGGATGTACTATGCAGGTTACGACTACACCCACGGGGCTCACGATCCAGAGACCATGCACTACACCGGCGCTATTTTCAGAGTCACCCAAAGATTGGACGGATTCACATCCATCGATGCCGGACTAAGGGATGGAGAGATAATGACTAAACCTATCGTTTTCAGCGGCGGCAAGCTAACGCTCAATGTCGATGCGTCGGCAAGTGGTGAAGTGAGGGCGGAGCTCCAGGATGAAGATGGAAAACCTATACGCGGCTTCGAGCTGGGCTGCTGTGACCCAATTCATGCCAATGACTGTGAGGAAGTCGTCACATGGGATCGTAAATATGATATATCTCACATTTCAGGTAAGCCCGTTAAACTTCGTTTCTTCATGAGGAACACCAAGCTGTATGCATTCCAGTTCAAGTAACCCTGCTTCGTTCGATAAGAAACTTGGGGAACTCTTTCTTCCCTTTTGTTTATGAATGCCAAAGTAACTGGGATTCCCTTCTCCCGGACACAATGTATAAATCTGACTCGTACGATGTGTAGGCGGAGAAAGGATTCCAGGGTATAGAAGGCTTGAGGCATGGTCTCAGCACGTCCTTTTGCAGACCTGATAGATGAATGCGCAAAGGTCTTGGCAGAGGCAATCAAAAGAGCTTATCCCGGGTTGCCGGTGTCGGCGCTGGCACTGGATCCGCCTCCTGACCCAAGATTCGGCCAGTTGAGTTCCTCAATCTCTTTTGAACTGGCAAAGAAAGCTCATGCTTCTCCCATAGAGATTGCGAAGAAGATCAGGGAAGAAACAGATGTTTCGCAGTGCAGATTAGTTGATCATGCTAAGGCTGAGGGCAGTGGATACATCAACTTCTACGCCAATTTTCCCGCACTCTCATCGCTCACGGTGGCCTCGACTAGGAGTCTAAACGCTGAATACGGTTATATAAGAACTGCAATCGCTGAGAAGATAATCGTCGAGCATACGAGCGTCAATCCTATCCATCCAATTCACTTCGGCCAGGGTAGGAACTCAGTCCTTGGCGACTCAATAGCCAGACTACTTCAGGCACGAGGACATGAAGTCCGTAGACATTACTACATCGATGATGTTGGACGCCAGTCAGCGGTCATAGCTTACGGCTATGCTAAGTTAGGAAAGCCGGAGCCCAAGGGAAAGCCAGATCACTTTATAGGAGCGATCTACTCAGTGACCAGTTGCCTCCTCGAAATAGGCAGGTTGAAGAATGAGCTCAAAAGAAGCGAACAGACTTCCAAGAGTGAAGATGTAGCCCAACTGCAAAAGGAACTGGACGAGTGGATGGCCATAGCCGTCGAACTCGAGACGAAAAGCCCTGACATTTTCAACAGGCTGCTTGACGCTGTAAAGGAAGAGGTCATAGACCCCGAGCTGAAGGTCGCTGAACTAAACCGCAGGTATGAGGCAGACCATGAAGAGACGAAGATGCTAACTAGACAGGTGTGTCAGATTTGCTTAGAGGGCTTTAGGCAGACCTTAGGAAGAGTCGGAATAGTCTTTGACTCTTGGGATTGGGAGAGCGACCTGATATGGAGCGGTGAGGTTTCCAGCAATTTAGAGAGGCTAAAGAGGACCCCCTACGTCTCAGAGGTGGGAGGCGTATACGAATTTGACGCAGATGAAGTTGCACATGAGTTGAATCTGAAGAGTCTTTTCGGATTGAGGGAGGACCGCGAAGTTCCGTCCCTGACTCTGGCGAGGGCAGACGGCACAACCCTTTACACAACTAGAGACGTTGCCTATAGCATCTGGAAGTTCAAGCGGGCTGAGAGGGTGATTAACGTGGTGGGCGTCGAGCAAAAGCTGGCTCAATTGCAGCTCAAGCTAGCCCTTTGTGCACTTGGATACTTGGATGAGGCTAAGAGGCTTACACACTACGAGTACAATCTCGTGAGCATTCCAGGCTACCGAATGTCTAGCCGGAGAGGCCGTTACGTAACATTCGACGAGGTTATAGATGAGGCTGCGAGAAGGGCATATGAAGAGGTTTCGAGGCGTTCTCCACAACTGCAAGAGAAAGAGAAGAATGAGATCTCGAATTTTGTTGGAGTAGGTGCCGTGAAGTTTGTGCTTCTGGAGACCGATCCAACGAAACCTGTTATCTTTACATGGGATCGAGTTATCGACTTCGAGAGGAACAGCGCACCATACTTACAGTATTCGCATGCAAGAGCCTGCAGCATCCTTAGAAAGGCGAACGAAACCTCTCCGGAGAAAGCCGACTACTCGCTCTTAAAGGAACCGTCGGAACACGAGTTGATCTTCATGGTAGCCCGGTTTCCAGAGACCTTCGT
>Ga0315312_1003385_pt1 | contig 10287 bp, 8 predicted proteins | sample TDP7_MG_FD_203629 | JGI IMG/M metagenome (GOLD analysis project Ga0315312, IMG submission 203629) | Freshwater sediment microbial communities from Lake Towuti, South Sulawesi, Indonesia - TDP7 | ecosystem: Environmental > Aquatic > Freshwater > Lake > Sediment | place: Indonesia: South Sulawesi... | reverse complement strand
ATCCATATGGTGTTGCTGTTGACTCAGGCGGAAACGTATACGTAGCAGACACTTGGAACCATAGGGTTCAGAAGTTTAATTCTAGCGGTGGCTTCATCCTCAAGTGGGGAAGCTATGGCTCAGGAGACGGACAGTTTGCGTACCCATATGGTGTTGCTGTTGACTCAGGCGGAAACGTATACGTAGCAGACAACGGCAATAGGATTCAGAAGTTTAATTCTAGTGGCGGCTTCATCCTCAAGTGGGGAAGCTATGGCACAGGAGACGGACAGTTCAAATATCCATGTGGTGTTGCTGTTGACCAAGACGGAAACGTATACGTAGCAGACAGTCAAAACCATAGGATTCAGAAGTTTACCTCCACTGGTGCTTATGTCACCAAGTGGGGAAGCCAAGGCACAGGAGACGGACAGTTCAACTATCCATCTGGCGTTGCTGTTGACTCAGGCGGAAACGTATACGTAGCAGACGGTCAAAACCATAGGGTTCAGACGTTTACCTCCACTGGTGCTTATGTCACCAAGTGGGGAAGCCAAGGCACAGGAGACGGACAGTTTCAAACGCCATCTGATGTTGCTGTTGATTCAAGCGGAAACGTATACGTAGCAGACACTGGCAACAATAGGATTCAGAAGTTTAACTCCATCCTCGGGTGGGGAAGTCTTGGCACAGGAGACGGACAGTTTAAAGGGCCATATGGTGTTGCTGTTGATTCAAGCGGAAACGTATACGTAGCAGACAATTGGAACCATAGGATTCAGAAGTTTACCTCTGCTGGTGCTTATGTCACCAAGTGGGGAAGCTTTGGCACAGGAGAGGGACAGTTTGACCAGCCATGGGGGGTTGCTGTTGACCAAGGCGGAAACGTATACGTAGCAGACACTTTCAACGATAGGGTTCAGAAGTTTACTTCTAGTGGTGGTTTCATCCTCATGTGGGGAAGCCAAGGCGCAGGAGACGGACAGTTTAGCGGGCCAGTTGGTGTTGCTGTTGATTCAAACGGAAACGTATACGTAGCAGACAACGGCAACTCTAGGGTTCAGAAGTTTACCTCTGCTGGTGCTTATATCACCAAGTGGGGAAGCCATGGCACAGGAGACGGACAGTTTAAATTTCCATGTGGCGTTGCCGTTGACCAAGGCGGAAACGTATACGTAGCAGACACTAGCAACCATAGGATTCAGAAGTTTACTTCTAGTGGTGGTTTCATCCTCATGTGGGGAAGCCAAGGCGCAGGAGACGGACAGTTTAACCAGCCATGGGGCGTTGCTGTTGACTCAAGCGGAAACGTCTACGTAGCAGATTATAACAACCATAGGGTTCAGACGTTTACCTCTACTGGTGTCTTCATCTTCAAGTGGGGAAGCTATGGCGCAGGAGCCGGACAGTTTTCGTACCCAACTGGTGTTGCTGTTGACCAAGGCGGAAACGTATACGTAGCAGACACTGGCAACCATAGGATTCAGAAACTACCAACCGTGTTAGTTATTCCAGAGTTTCCATCATTCCTCATCACACCACTCCTCATAACAGCAACACTACTAACACTCATAACCTACAGAAGAAAAAAGCTCCACCAACCCAAAAACTAATTCACAATAGTGAGGTTCTGTTCCCCCCATCCTTCCTTTTGGCGCAAGCAGTTTTTCCGAGAAAAACACTGTTTTCAACATTCCACCTTTATTAGGCTCCAAATATGAAAAGGCGACTTTAGCCTCTCCTTTTTTGCAACGGTGTTTTCCGAGAAAATTTATATGAGTGGCTTAGGAATGTTTATTATTGAGAAGATTTTTTCGGGTGGAATAAAAATATGAAAAGGTTGCCTAAACTCTCTCTTGTTGTAATTTTGGTTTTGTTTCCTCTAGCAATGATTCCCCTAGTTTCTGCTACAAATGGGGTCACCTACATATTTTTATTGAAATGGGGAAGCTATGGCACAGGAGACGGACAGTTTAACCGTCCATGTGGTGTTGCTGTTGACTCAGGCGGAAACGTCTACGTAGCAGACGTTTACAACCATAGGGTTCAGAAGTTTACTTCTGGTGGTGTCTTCATCCTCAAGTGGGGAAGCCATGGCACAGGAAACGGACAGTTTAACTATCCACGTGGCGTTGCTGTTGACTTAAACGGAAACATCTACGTAGCAGAGAGTGACAACTGTAGGATTCAGAAATTTACGTCCGCTGGTGTTTACGTCACCAAGTGGGGAAGCTATGGCACAGGAGACGGACAGTTTAACGTGCCATGTGGTGTTGCTGTTGACTTAAGCGGAAACGTCTACGTAGCAGACACTCTCAACCATAGGATTCAGAAGTTTACTTCTAGTGGTGTCTTCCTCCTCAAGTGGGGGAGTCCTGGCACCGGAGACGGACAGTTTAACCAGCCAGTTGGTGTTGCTGTTGATTCAGGCGGAAACGTTTACGTGGCAGACAATCTCAACAAAAGGATTCAGAAGTTTACCTCTGCTGGTGCTTATGTCACCAAGTGGGGAAGTGTTGGCACCGGAGACGGACAGTTTAACCAGCCATGGGGTGTTGCTGTTGATTCAGGCGGAAATGTTTACGTGGCAGACACTGGCAACGATAGGATTCAGAAGTTTACTTCTAGTGGTGTCTTCCTCCTCAAATGGGGAAGCCCTGGCACAGGAGACGGACAGTTTAACCGTACACAAGGTGTTGCTGTTGACCAAGGCGGAAACGTCTACGTAGCAGACACTCTCAACCATAGAATTCAGAAGTTTAACTCCATCGTCAAGTGGGGAAGCCTTGGCACCGGAGACGGACAGTTTTACACTCCTTGTGGTGTTGCTGTTGATTCAGGCGGAAACGTATACGTAGCAGACACCACCAACCATAGAATTCAGAAGTTTACCTCCTATGGTGCTTACCTCACCAAGTGGGGAAGTTATGGCACTGGAGACGGACAGTTTTACCTTCCTTGTGGTGTTGCTGTTGATTCAAGCGGAAACGTATACGTGGCAGACACTTGGAACAATCGGATTCAGAAGTTTGACTCTGGGGGTCGCTTCCTCATCAAGTGGGGAAGTTATGGCAGTGGAGACGGACAGTTTGTGTGCCCATTTGATGTTGCTGTTGACTCAGGCGGAAACGTATACGTAGCAGACACTGATAACAATCGGATCCAGAAGTTTACTTCTAGTGGTGTCTTCCTCACCAAGTGGGGAAGCCAAGGCACTGGAGACGGACAGTTTTACAGTCCTCATGGTGTTGCTGTTGATTCAGGCGGAAACGTATACGTAGCAGACACTTGGAACTATCGGATCCAGAAGTTTGACTCTGGGGGTCGCTTCCTCACCAAGTGGGGAAGCCGAGGCACTGGAGACGGACAGTTTCAGAACCCATATGGTGTTGCTGCTGACTCGAATGGTTACGTTTACGTGGCAGACAGGGATAACGATAGAATCCAGACGTTTACCTCAACTGGTACCTACATCCTCAAATGGGGAAGTAAGGGCAGCGGAGACGGACAGTTTAACATGCCACAGGGTATTGCTGCTGATTCAGGCGGAAACGTATACGTAGCAGACACCATGAACCATCGGATCCAGAAACTGCCACGCGTGTTAGTTATTCCAGAGTTTCCATCATTCCTCATCACACCACTCCTCATAACAGCAACACTACTAGCACTCATAATCTACAGAAGAAAAAAGCTCCACCCACCCAAAAGCTAATTCACAATAGTGGACTTCTGCTTCCCTTTTGGCGCAAGCCATTTTCCCCGAAAAACACTGTTTTCAACATTCTGCTGTGATTAGGATCCAAATAGAGGCTCCCATATAGCCTCTCAGAAGGCTTGTAAGGTGGTGGACATTTATTAAGGAGGGATGAAAACTTTTGTAGATAGCCCGGTGGTGTAGTGGTTAAGCATGGCGGGCTCTGGACCCGCTGACGGGAGTTCGAATCTCCTCCGGGCTACCATAATACCCTAGTCAGGACGACATTCAAACTCTCGGCTCAGCAATGGTTGGGGTAAAGTTTTATTCCAAACCTAAAGGTAGAGATTGCTTGGTGCGCGAAATCGAAGGCTTATAAGGATGCGACGCTCCTACTACGTCGAATGAGTGATTCTGATGGTTGAGATAAAGGAAATGCCTTATGATAAGAAGTATTCGAGTGTGCTTAGTTACATGAAACTTTTGGACGATAATGTTTTGTCTTTCGTAGAGAAAGAGTTGGGTGCTCAGAAAGTCGCTGAGCTTGGGACTATTTGGCAGAATGTGACACAAACTATTCGTGAAGACGCTACTTACGAAGAGAAGTTTAACACAGCTTACGGTAACTGGGTGCGAAAATATTCGAGTGCCTTCAATTTTGTAAGTGACAATCTGGGCGAGAACGGCGTTGAAAAGTTCAAAGACAGGGCCGTTGAAGCACTGAAACGGAAAAGCTCCGGCCCAGCCCTTATCCTGCTGAAGCTAATGAGGGCAGTTTCGCCACAAACAGCTTTTCGAACATTTGCCAAGCAGATGTCCTATCAATGGCAAGTGCTTACGCCCCTCTCCGTTTCGGAGTTGTCTGGAAACAGACTCGTTGTCCATACGAGTCATTGCAAACTACTTGACTATCCTGACTCTGAAGTCTACTGTACAGTCAGCTGCCAAGAAGTCACTGCTCGCTGGCTAGAAGACCAATTTAAACTGAAGATGACAACGAACCGTCAAGGCAAGAGTTGCACAATAACCATCGATAGGAAGTAACTAGCTCAGCACGCTTCTTCATGCTCTCACTCCTAGCTAGCCTGCTAGCTGTTCCAACCGATATTTTTCTAGTCAACCCGTCATTTTCGCTAATTCAAGATGAGAAATTTAGACGAGATAAGTCACGTATCCCGGGCTACCATAAGATTTTCTTAAGATTTTCTACTAAGAAACGGGCATAAACTGTGCTCCTCAATTATCAATCCTAATTATATGCCCTTTTGACTCTTTGGTAAGACTTATGCTTTCTGTTTAGACTTCCACGCGTACCAGACAATCAGCACCGAAGCCACAACTGCTGCAATCAACATCAGTACCACATAACCTTTCGGAGCCACCAGTTCCTCAACCAGAGTAATGACCATGAGAACAGCATATACCCCACCGACAACGATGTTTAACCAACGATTCACCGAATCCTTCAAAGCCAAAGACAGAAAAACCATTACCAAAGGAACCAAAATGTCAATTACCGCCGATGCTACCAACAATTCGGGACCCACTTGCATGCCCTCTATCGTTCCCTCCTCCACCAGTTCCGCCAATACACCAGGCTCCATAAACAATAATACCGCGGAAGCCAAAAAAGCCATTAACGGAAATAGCCACAGCGCTGCAATCTTTATCTTCCAATCTTCCAGAATTCTTCACCTCCTTATAACATTGTTTTAAGCATCTGTGATTCCAAAGCATATAAAACTTACATTTTGCCGATGAAAAATGCCTGAAAACGGAAAACGCTTCAAAAAGAAGCCTGCGTATCTGGTTTAGATCCCAGCCCGCTCTCCCACCACTATTAGAAGCGCTTATTCCTTCAAGCTTAGAGGAGTCTAATTCGACGCTGAAATCTTCTTTTAAGTTCCTTTTGGAACTGCTTTCTCGAAAGGAAAGCAAATGAGGTTTTAACCCCGATATTTTAAACCGATATGTGAACCTATCCCGGGCTACCAAATTCTAGAGTGTAATTCACACTGACTTGCCCAAGGGGATTTAGCCGCATCTCTTTTTTCTCATGTTTTAAGTGTGAATTGTCTTCACGTGCTATTACTTTATTAACTAACTACTCTAACACATGAAAACCGTGTGAACATGTCAGTCAAGGTTATAACACTCTACTACACTACTAAACTTGACAGACTCATTGGTGCCAAGACGGTGAGAGGCGCATGGAAGAGAATAAAGTAAGAGCATGGTACGACAAGTCAGTGGACATACTCTACCTGCTTTTTAAAGAAGGACCCAGCCACGAAGTAATAGAGGCAGACCCAGATGTACACCTCGAACTGGACAAAAATGGAAAAATCATGGGCATAGAAATCTGGAACGCAAGAAAAAGCGGTCTCATAAAGCAAGTGGCAAAAGCCATAACTGAAACAGCTTCATAAGAGCAAAATTGCGACTTCTTGAAGCCCTGAAAATCTGAGATTCCAATCAAGCCTCTCAGATCTGGGTGGATGTGACGTTGGTTTGGACGTAGATCTCCCTCCGGTCGCAAACATGCAAAGACACCTCCACGTTTTCAGAAGGAATCTCTGCAACAAAGGACATGAAATATGTGCCGTCACCGTAGTCAACGAGACTGTAGTTGTTCTGAGGACCAGGGACAATCCAACTGCTCGAATTATTGTAGTATAAAGTGATGTTCTTAGCGAGAGCGGGAGTTCCTTCATTCAATAGGTTGCATGTAACGTTAACCTGTTTGTTATTGTCTTGAACCTGTCTATATGTGCTTTCAACTAAAAGAGTCGCGGTCACATTTATCACATACTCTAGGTTGACATCCACCCCCCGATCTAACAATTTAAGAGTGAAGTTCCCATAAGCTCCCGAAACCCCGGTTCCATTTGTCCCCCAAGACATCCAGATGCCAGACGCGTAAGGGGAAGTCTCTCTAAGTGTGAAGTTTAGGATACACTTTCCAAACTGGTACTGCCTTCCAACGAAGGCAGACCACTCTTCGAGGTTGGTTCCAAGAGTCTGGTTTAGCCCTCCCTGAGAAACATTTGCCAAGGACCCCACCACAACATGGCTAGACCCCAATCTAACGGCAAGAACAAAATCGCCGAAGGAGTTCCTGTTCGCCTCATCTATGACCTTTCCCAAATCATAAACGTAAACTTCAGTTGACAATAACAGCAAGGCTATGATGAGAACACCCACAAGAAGCATCTGTCCCGAACAACCTCTTCCACTCATTTTTTTCACCCGACCAAAGCCAACTGCAACCGAACCACATAAAAATGGCACTCTGAACTTTGACTAACGCAAGGATATTCGACAGAAACAATCTTTTGTCCTTTCAAACCGTTGCCTATTGTGGAATCATTGATTTGATGCATCGCATCGTCATATATCGTAACGTTGTACGAAACACCAACCGGTAACAAGATCTTAAGATTCTCCCTTATGGCTGGCCAATTTCTTTCATCGATAAACCTTCCAAGGGTGCCGTTGCTGTCCAGTTCTATCAAAGCCTGCATTCCAGAAGCCGACAACATTTTTTCGTCATCAAAGTTTGTGGGTGGATAAAACTTGATGGAGATAATTGAGGCTGAGAAGATGACCAGAACCGCCAAAAAAGCTTCCAACATTCTGACTTGTCCTTTCTTGTTGAACATAACTATCTAGACCCCACAAATTTTACGGTAAATTCGTAAAGAGCAGAGTTTATGGTCACGATATAGGTCAATGGAACAACTTTCGCCGCGGCGCCCAAGTCACTCAGATCAGCTCCAATTTCTATTGGCAATTGAGGATACGACACCCACTCGGCGAAGATTGACGATGCGTTGACTCCTGTAATCGCCATTATCATCGGACTTGCATCTAGAAGGTGGGGAACACTGTACTCCGCCGTTTGGTTGTCTCCTGCAGTCTGCGTCATTTCAAAGGTGTAGTTGTAGGTGAAAACTTGTGCTCTCAAAACCTGTTCGTCAGGGTATGAAAAAGACACGTTTAACGTGTAGTTTAGAGGGCTCAATCTCATGAAAGTTCCATTAGGCTCGGGAGTCGTTGACGAATTGTGACTGAAAGGGTAGACGTTGAAAGTCACGATTTGGGTTTCAACCCTGGCAAAAGACACGAGAAGAGCTGTCCCATTTGCCAAGTTTGGAACAGTAACGCTCACGGAACCGTTGCCACTAGAAGAGGTCGAAGAAACCACATTGTCGACATAATCCCTTGAAATCACATAGCAACTCAACTGAGCTGAAATCGGCAACTCCGACTTCCTTGTTACTACATCAAAGGTGTAGGTTGTTTCGTTTCCTTCTGTTGAATTTGAAACCAAATCCACAGAAAGGTCAAACAGAGGCTTGATCTCCATTCTTAAGCCAACGTCACGAACCCCAAAGGCTTCTAGAACCTGGAGATAGGTTAGGGAGTAAGCGTTTTCGTCATTTAGGCGTGAAACCTTGTCAATGTCAAGTTGGTAAGGGTGTGGAGAATTCGCAAACGCCAAGCCAAAACTGTTCGGAACAATTTCTGGGTCGGATCCCCAGTTGGAAGGCGTTCCGGGGTTTAGGAGAATATACTTGGCAAGGTGCTCGTAGCGTTCAACGTCATTATTGTGGGAAAGTTCGTTCAGGTATGGGGTCAAAGTCATCGACGTGATGGCCATGGCCGACGAAGCTAGCATGATCATGATTGAACAAGCTAGAATGATGTCTATTGAAGAAGCTGGCATCTACAGCATCCCTACCATAAGACTTGTCATGAGCCTTCCAGAAATCAAGAACGACAAGTAACATGCGACCACGAGAATTGCCGAATACTTGAAACCCGCCGCAAAGGAGCCTTCGCTGATTTTCCCTATGAAGAAGCCTGACAGCCAGCACTGAAAGATGATTCCAGCAGAAAAGAGGTCTACGTGTAACTGTAACGTTAGGAAAGGCGTTTCAAGCAAGCCTGGAAATGATATGTGGGTCAGCATATAGATCATGGACGTGATGGTGAGGGCCATCAGAATGCTCCAAACCAAAGATAGGATGATGTAGGGCTTGAGCATGGCCCGTTTGTTTTTCTCGATATCTCTATTCTTCTCGCTGTACTCAGACAGAATCTCAAAGGCGGTTGTCGAGCCTCCGCCGACCTCTATAGTTTCAACCAAGATCAAGAAGTTGACGAGTACAGGCCAACTCTGGATTTCCCTCTTTATGTTTCTGAAAATCTTCCTGAGGGAGACTCCCCACTCCAGTTGATCTCTGATTAGTCTCAAGTGCTCAGAAAACTTTCCATGCCCCTTCCTCTTTGAGGCGTGTATAATGCTCTTTTCAGGTGAAAGACCCGTCTTCCTAGCCTCAGTTAAATCCCGGAGAAAACTTGGCATTCCTTCTTCGGCTGAAAAGTTCTTTTTGGCGATTCTGTGGTAGCTTATTGCTGAAGGTATAGAAATTATTAAGAGGCATATTGATACGAGGATTTGAAAAGGCAATACTCGTGTTATGAACCTAAGTTGAGGTACAAAAATCACTGCGAGGATTAAGCCTAGGGTGCCGATTATTGGAAACAATGCTCTGTAGTAAGGCTCTTTAACGTTGATAAGGGTGCCCTTGCGCATCTTGTGTGCAATCGCCATAAATATGAAGGAAGCCAGCGGCGTTGCAAAAAAGACCAAAATATAGGCGTCTGCTGATGTCCTTGGCGACGCAGCGCCCAGTTGCAAAGCGAAGGAAGTTGAGTAGACTACTATAACAAGGAGGTACACGCAGAGGGTTACGATTAGCATAACGGAAAAAACCTCGACCAGAGTTCCTAGCTTTTCGATGGAGCGGTTTTCATCGGCGCTTCGCATCTCGAAGATGGAGCGCAACTTACTGTTAAGGAAGCTTACTAGGTTACCGCCACTTTTTACGGCTGAAACATATCCTGCCAAAAAGTCACGATAGAGCTTTGACTTTGTTTCCTCGGCTTTTTTATACATAACAGTGAGCGTGTCGTACCCTAAGACTTCAACTTGCCGAACTACGTCTTTCGCTTCCTTTTGAATGGTGGGGAGGACATTGATGGAACACAGTTTTTTCCAGCTTTCGAGGAGTGAGACTCCACTCGCTGCCATCACAGTGAAAATCATAGCTACGAAAGGAAGTTCGCTGTCAATTTGGCTAGATTTTTTACCCAGCAGAAGACTCAAGAAGTGACTGATTCCGTTTCTTAGGTTAAGCGACACCATGCTCTCACCTGCTAAGTTCTTCAGAAAACTTTTCATACGGGGAAGGAAGGCTGTGATAATATTTGCTCAAATAGCTGTTGAGACTGTGGTAGTCTCTTATGTTCCGTTCTGCCATCGACAGCAACACTTGTCTGCGATGTTCCAGTTCACTCATTAACCTCTCTGTGGACACGGTCAGACTTCTAGCTATGTTCTTAAGCAGAAAACTGTTTGACAAGTCCTCAAGGAAGGTGTCTGTAGAAGAATCCCACGAGAATACGTCGTGAATTGTGTCTGCATTTTTTATCTCTGAGACGCGAATAAATTTTCTACTAGACAGTTTTTTTCCAGATTTTTCGAAGATGGGTGCTCTGACGTGTTTCACCACGATTGCACAATTCATCAAAGGAATGATTGC
>Ga0315312_1003384_pt1 | contig 10289 bp, 9 predicted proteins | sample TDP7_MG_FD_203629 | JGI IMG/M metagenome (GOLD analysis project Ga0315312, IMG submission 203629) | Freshwater sediment microbial communities from Lake Towuti, South Sulawesi, Indonesia - TDP7 | ecosystem: Environmental > Aquatic > Freshwater > Lake > Sediment | place: Indonesia: South Sulawesi... | reverse complement strand
CTTCCGAGCTTTCACCCCCCGGGGTCACCCCCACGGGGCGTCGGGTATAACTATCCGGCCAAACAGTCAATTGCCGGAGCCGGACTTTCACCGGCCAGACACGCAGCATTATGGGCTGCGAACAGAGGGCGCGGAGATTTTATAAAAGCATTTCCTTCATCCCTTTAGCTTTAGGGGTAATAGATACACGGATGGAACGGCGGTCCTCGGGATTCTCCTCCCTCTTAATAAGCCCCGCTTCGGCCATCCTATCCAGGACGCCAGATAATGTCGCGCTATCCACGACAGTTCTTTCTGAAATTTCTGCAGGGCAGAGCGGCCCTTCATCCGCAAGGACCGCTAAGATGAGATGCTGGACAGGGGTCAGCCCAAAGGGTAAGAGTTTTTTCTTTAATAAACCGTGGGCTCTCTGGTAAGCCTTGGCCAGAAGGGAAACGAAACAGTCTTCGTACTCCGCCATGTTTTTTCCCACAAATTATTGAATTTCGCATAAATAATGGAACAAAGATCGGCACCGCATTTCCCCCCCTCACCTTTATCCTCTCCCCCCGATGGGGGGAGAGGGGAGGGTGAGGGGGCGGACCAAGCTGAATGGCGTTCGATTACTTTTGCGAATCCCAATAATTTGTGGGCAAATAATATTTGGGGGGAAATGGAATGTCAACAAAATTCTTGGGGTCTGTCCCGAGTTTGTTGCCGGAATGGGGGTACATGAAGGAATAATGGGTGGAGAAATATCTGCGAGATGCCCGGAAAAAATTTTCTCTAAAATCGAATTTTTCAACTCCCTTCTAATGTGCTGAGTCGTAAGTTCATTGAAAAAATCTCGGCTCTCCGAAGGCCCGGGCGAAGGCTCGCTTCGCTGGCCAAAATAAGGCGCTGGTTCCCTTTTAGCCAAAGATGTACTTACTTAGAGTGTTGCCAAAATGCCAGGTTCTTTTTTATTTACTTTGGTTTATCTATGTTTGCCCGGGTTCCTTTGCGGAATTCAAGCCCGCGGAGCTTATTGGAGCTTCATCCCGCCGATTTTGGCGGCGCTCATCGACCCTCCACCCGGGCCATTTGTAATTTCTAAACGAATTTCTGATTCAGGACACTAATTTACTGATTCTGCACAGAAGCGCCGTATGGGGCCAACTCCCTATCTCCTCGCTCACGAATGGGTCTTCGTCGGGGCAAAGGTTGTTGGAGTTTGATTCAAATGCCCCGAAAAGCGATGGGGCCTTTGCCTCTCTTTCGGGGAACCACCAGCCATGCTCAATGTGCATCATTTTTTGTTGGACAGCTTCGCTTATTTTTGCTACAAACTTCGCGCTTCCATGATTGTTTTCCACGACGATCCATTCGCCATCTGAAACGCTGTACTCCTTGGCAGTATGGGGATGGATCATGGCGTAAGGATGTGGTCTTTGTTTCCTTGCGGATTCAATCTGCCTAAGCTCCGAATGGTACATGGGCATAAACCTAGTCCCCGTCAGAAGTATGAGGGGGTACTGCTCAGCCAGTTTCGGTTTTGACAACGGCGATTCTGGCGCCTCCCGATATACAGGCAAAGGATCAAGGCCAAGTCTTTCGAGTATCGTTGAGTATAATTCCACTTTGCCCGTATTGGTAGCGAAGCCGTAGCGTTCATATTTCTTGTAGATTTGTTGGGCAGAATAAATATAGCGCTCGCAAAGCTCGGTGAAACTGAGCCTTAGCGGTGCCATCCTGTAATTCAGGGCATCTTCCATCGTTTCCCATGGCCAGTATTCAGCCTGACCGAGTCTGCGACCAAGCTCCTTCCAGAGATAATAATCATCCTTTCTTTCATATAAGGGCTCGACTACCTTAGGATTCGCTACGATCCAATTGGCAAACCCGTGCATATCCTGGATATCCGCCCTTTCAAGGGTGCAGGCGGCCGGGAGTACAAAGTCCGCCAAGGCTGCGGTCGGCGTCATGTAATAATCCATCACCACAGCAAGATCCGCTTTGGACAAAGCTTCATGATTCCGTTTCGGGTTTGCCAACGTTATGATGGGATTACTGGCCTGCGAGATAAAAGCCTTTACAGAATACGGTCTTCCCGTAAGCATTGCCTCAAACACAACCCTTGCATGAGCCGAGGCGCCGAACGATGCGACCGGCGGAAGGGAATACTCTCGCGGAAGTTTTTCGGCTGCCTTTCTGATCATCTCCCATCCGGGATAGGCCATGAGCCTGTATCTCTCAGCACCAAGCTGCTTTGCCTTTTGGGTCTCATCCAGAGCATCATTCAATTCCATTTCATAATCCGAAATCACAGGCGAGCCGTTTCTTCCTACCAGCTCTCCCCCTTCTATATCGATATTGCCCGTGATGGCGGAAAGAATAAGCCTGGCCCTCTGGGCCTGTTGAGCGTTGATTCCCTGCTTGTCGATACCGAGCCCCCAGGGAAAGACTGCGGGCTTGGTGGTAGCAGAAAGCTTACCTGACGATAGGATCAAATCTTTTGAGACCCCCGTAATCTTTTCGGCCTCATCATGGGAGTGTTTTTCCGCCCAAGCGGCAAGTTCTTCAAACCCATAACACCATTTTTTAACGAAGTTTTCATCGAATAGCTTTTCTTCTATGATCAGTTTGATCCAAGATAGCAAAATCATAAGATCCGTGCCGGGTCTCAAAGGCAACCAGATATCCGCAAGCTCAGCTTCAGCATTTTTCATGGGATCGGCGACGATGAGTTTTACACCTTTGGCCTTTGCTCTTTTTATGCCCGCCCAGGCAGGATGAGGACATGAATCCTTAGGATGCGAACCGAAAAGTACGATAAGAGCGGTATTTCTTACATCTGGGAAACATGGCGATCCATAGGTAGTCCATTCCACCATCCAGGAGGGGCACCTGCATATGCTTTGGGCACCGGCAATGTTGGGTGATCCGAAAAGATTAAAGAACCTTTTGATTGGCCATCCATAGGTTCGGTAGGTTCCATGAAAAAAAGCGAGTGATTCCGCTCCGAACTTGTCCTTAATCTTGACCAGCCTGTCCGCAATTTCATCCAGAGCTTCGCCCCAGGAAACCCTTTTCCAATCACTGCCCCCTCGATCGCCCACCCTTTTCAGAGGATAATTCAATCGGTCTTTATGGTATAGGTGTTCCAAGATCGTCTTTGCCCTACTGCACATAAATCCTCGACTGATGGGGTGATTCTCATCCCCCCTGACCGATATGGCCTTTCCATTTTCAATCTTCAACTTGAGTCCGCACCTCTGATGGCACGGCCCACACCACCCTCTTTTTTCCATAAAATACCCCCCCAAGAAAAAGCGGAATTTTTCCGCTGATAGACTCTCTGGTTACCCCCCAGCGAAAAATATCTTGTTTCCCTGGTTAGGATTAAATTTTGCCTTACCCCTTTCCGGGATGATTCAATCGTGGGAGTGTATTTATAGCAAAGCGCCTGGATGAAATCAATATGCGGAGGCAATCGCCACCCTTCACTTTTAGGCTACAACTTATGTCCCCTCTTCATAATTTTATGGCCTCCCCTCTTAGCCCATGAAAATTTCAGGAATTCCCGGAATGACCACTTTTCATCATATTTTCCTGGCCACCCCCCATCTTTCGCATAGGGAGGGAAATCATTTCTTGATAGACCTGAGGCGGACTCGGGTGCAAGGCTGCTGTCCTCGCCCGCATAAGGCACTTATTGCTCCTGAGCACGGGCCGGGGCTCCCGATGGCGGAAGGAAAGGAGTTGCGCCATCGAGTCGCCCGGCGTCCCTTGGCGGAGAGGAAGGGGAATCCTTCAGGAGAGTCCTTTCCCGCCGATGCGGGCTGCGGGCATCTTCCCCGCGCCCGAGTCGAACATGACCTAAGCACTGATTAAAAACTGGGGGTGGCAAGTCATATTTTCCCCTTGTCAAGGGGATGGCAAAATTCTAAAATTGATCACTTTCATATTTCAACGAAAAAGTCCGCAAAAGGAGGCCCGAGCGATGAGAACCTTTGAAGACTATCTTAGCAAATTGGGCACGATGAGGCCAAACATTTACATCGACGGGAAAAAGATCAACCGGAATGATCCCCAACTGATGGGACCCATGAACAACATCAAACTCACCTTCGACCTCGCTCGGGAGGATAAGTACAAAGGCCTCGTTACGGCTACCTCCCATCTTTCCGGAAGGGAGATTAACCGCTTCACCCACATTCACCGCAGTGTGGATGATTTGCTGAGGAAGCAGGAGATGACTCGAACCTTATGCCGCCTGACGCCGGCCTGCATCCAGCGCTGTATGGGGGCGGACATGCTCAATGCTATGTCGGTCTTCACCCACGAGATCGACCAGGCAAAAGGTACAGATTATTATCCCCGCTTTCTGGAGTACTTAAAATACTTCCAGGATAACGACTTAGTGGGCTGCGCCGGGCAAACCGACGTGAAGGGCGATCGCAAATTACGGCCGCACCAGCAGCAGGACCCGGATCTATACCTGCGGGTCGTGGAACGGGGGAAAGGTGGGATTATCGTGCGGGGAGCGAAAGCCCATAACAGCATCGCTGCCTATGCGGACGAGATTCTGGTCACTCCCACCCGCCTTTTGACCAAGGAAGAGGCTGACTGGGCGGTGGCCTTTGCCATCCCGGCAGATGCTCCGGGTATTCGGCAAGTGGTGGTAACTGCCTCTCCCCGCCAGCGCAAAAGATTGCAGGCTCCCGTTGCGGAATTTGGTTCCTGTCATTCTCTGACCATATTCGATGATACCTTCATCCCTTGGGAGCGTGTCTTTATGTGCGGGGAATGGGAATTGGGGGGCCGGGCAGCCTCCCTCTTTGCCCTTTACCACCGACATAGTTATACGGGGTGCAAACCGGCCTATACGGATCTCCTCATGGGTAGCACCGCTTTAGTAGCAGAATACAATGGCGTTGAAGGCGCGCAGCACATCAACCATAAACTGGCGGACCTGATCAGCGTGGCGGAATTAGTTTATGGTGCTGGCATTGCGGCGGCGGTGAAGTCTAAGGTCAGTTCTTCCGGTACCTATATACCGGATGTGGTTTTCTGCAATGTAGGAAGGCGCCATGCTGGCGAAAATCTCTATCACGAATACCAGATCTTGTGCGACGTGGCCGGTGGCCTTCCAGCTACTCTGCCTTACGAAGAGGACTTCTACAATGAGGAGGTGGGTCCGTTTCTGCATAAATATATTATGCGAAAATCGGGCATTAGCGCTGATAAACAGCACCGATGTTTCCGCATGATCCACGACCTGATTGGTTCTTCTTTTGGCGCCCACCGCCAAATCGCTGGCCTGCACGGAGGGGGTTCCCCTATCATGGAAGTCATCGCCATATTGAGTAACTATGATCTAAAGAAAAGAAAGGAAATCGCCCGGTACATGGCCGGGATTGAAAAGGAACCCAATATTTGACCCTAACCAGGGAATATTGGGTCACTGGCAATCTGCTCAGGCCCGACGTCCCAGATACCCCTGCGCTCTCACCTTAAGAATCAGCAGCTTTCAACAGAATTTGAATCATAGCTTCTTGAGCACCCTGAGATAGAAGAGAGGATTCCAGATGACGCCATGATTGTATTGCTTTCCGATTATGACAAAGAGCTTGCTGAAATGAATTTGCGCCTTGCGGAAGCCAAGTCATGATGGTAATAAGGGACCAAAGCCTCAGCGAGCACTGGAGTTGCACTGGAAAGCTGGAACGATTATTCCGTCTTGGGAATGACTTCTCCTGTCTCCGGGTTACGGTATCCACCCTCAACTTTAGGCCAAACAGTTCCTGTCTTGGGGTCCATTACCCCGCCAAGCGTTCCCGGCAAAAACTCACCCGTTCGGGGATTTACTACCCCTTTTTCCTTGGTTATTGTGGAGGGACTGGGCGGCGCTGGAGGAGCGGGTTGCGGCGTCGGCCCTGGCTGTATGGGCGAGTAGGGCGGAGCAGGTGGGAAGACCAACTGACCTGGAGAAGGTAAGAAGGGGGGAGAGTTTTGGGCCATCGCCAGCCCGCTCAACCCCTGAAAGATGTGAAACACCAGCGTTATCAAGACAGACACAGTTATCGTGGCAAGAAGGATGAACCTTTTTTTCCTCCTCCACCTTCTCATTTCTGTCCCTCTATTATTATATTATAAATCTTTTGCGCTGGTGGGACCAGGGAAATCCGGTTCATCCACTCAAAACTCAGGCCGTAAGAAAAGTAGGATCTGGGGATACGCGTAACATGGATGGATAATCATGGCTCAGCTTTTCCATACTTTCCTCTGAGGGGAACATAGAGTACTTCACATATGATCTCCCTGGTGAAGCCTTCTTCAGTTTTTTTAACCAAAACGAGATTCTGAATTCCTCTTTCAATCACAGGGGCAATCAGCTTTCCTCCCTTCCAGAGTTGCTCTATCAAGGGAGAAGGTATTTCAGGACAGGCCGCAGTCAAGCATATTCTATCATAAGGAGCCAATCGGGGATATCCGAGTCCACCGTCTCCTTTTATAAGGACCAGATCCGTGTATCCTGCGGTTTGGAGGTTTCTTTTGGCGAATTCAAAAGTCAAAGGGTCGATCTCCATGGATACAACCAGGCCTTCCGACCCCACGATTTCCCTGGCCAGGGCTGTCCCATAGCCAGATCCAAGACCGATTTCAAGAAATCTGTGACCCTGATTCAGACCCAGAGGCTCGTAAAAAAGGGGATAACTATGGGGGCACGAAATGGTGGCCTCCTCACCCGGAAGTGGGAGAGGTACTTCCAGGTAGGCATAATCCCTGTAAGGATCCGGGATGAATTCTTCCCGTGGAACCATCAGCATAGCCTCTTTGATACGCCCCGACTTGAGATATCCTTGTTTGACTAACTGCCTTATCTTTTCGGCTCTTTCGGTGGAGAATTGTTCCCTGGACTTAGTAGGTTTCTTCGGGGGTGGAATGATCCAGCCTTTCACCTTTACCTCTTTTCGGATTTCGCTGAATTGAAGGCAAACTTTTATTTCATCACCTTGGGCAGAGAATGGGATAAAAGTCCCGACGTCTATTCCTTGAAGAAGGAATATGGGTTTATTACTAAATCTTTCCCTGGAATCAGTATTATGTCAAAAACAGCACCGGCCGCCAAGCTTCTCGATAAAATTCGCCATTCATTATATATCATAATTCCGATAATTCCATTGATGCGCAGGCCAAAATTTTTGAATTTTGTCTCATAGATCGAGACTGGATCCAAAAGCTGGTGGAGAAAATCTGAGGGGCAAAACTATGATGGGGGTTTAAAAACAACCCTGGGGATTCTTAGGAGAATTAGTCCAAGAAATTTTGGCTGTGGCCAGCCCTCGGCACACTAATACAAACGCAGGAAGTATCTTGATAGTAGACTCCCTCTCCCTTGACGGGAGAGGGTTGGGGTGAGGGTGAATGAACCCCATTTCACTCTAATCCCCCTCACCCTGGCCCTCTCCCGCGAGGGGAGAGGGAAACGATTTTGAGTCAAATGATTTAATGCGTCTGTATTACTAAGCCAGCGAGGTGCTTCTGGAAATATTTGAAATTGTTTTCCCATTTGTGGTAACAGTATGGGGCAGGTGAGCGAAAGGAAATTTGTGGCAAAATCAGAACATTACAGGGAGGGGAAAATGGAAAATAAAAAGAAACTGGCGGCGCCGTGCGGTTTATACTGCGGCGTTTGCGCGATCTATATCGCCCACAAAGAGAATAACCTCAAATTTAAGGAGAGATTACCGCAGGTTTATGGGGTGAGTTTAGAGGATATTCACTGCGGAGGATGCCTCTCCGATGATTTATTTAAATACTGTCAAGTCTGTCCCATCAGGTCTTGTGTAATGAAAAAAGGCATTGAGGGATGTCATCAGTGTAATGATTTCCCCTGTAAATATATCGAGGACTTCCCCATCCCCGTTGGTAAAAAGGTAATTTTCCGTTCCATTCCGGTGTGGAGAGATATGGGAACTGAGAGATGGATGGCCGAAGAGGAAAAACGTTACCATTGCCCTTATTGTGGTTACAAACTTTTCCGGGGCGTCAAAAAGTGCCGCAGCTGTCAACAGCCGGTGGATGTTGATTAACCATTTTTTGTTCTTGACAATTGAAAGCTTCTTCTCTCCGAAAAGGGAAAATCTTAGCTCTCCTACCATCCGCTAACGACACCTCTACTTCAGCTATATTTCCTGGGGCTCAGTTTCATTTTTACCTGCGGCAGTCATCCGTTAGGATCGGAGTTCTTAGTTCAAAAAATTCAATTGACAGGAGGATAGGATTTATATAATTTGGCAACCTGTAGCCCTGGTGCGCCGCCAAAATATACGTTATTCAAATTTACCAGGAGGGAATGAAACGATGGAACAAAAAGGACCAACTCGCGAGGAGGCGTTAGAAATTCTGCATAAATATAACCAAAGCGATAGCTTGCGTAAGCATGCCTATGCCGTGGAGGGAGTGATGCGCTACATAGCGAGAAAGCGCGGGCAAGACGAGAAAAAGTGGGGAATCATCGGTCTCATTCACGATCTCGATTACGAAAAATTTCCCGAACAGCACTGCTCCAAGACGAAAGAAATCCTAAAAGAACATGGTTGGCCGGAGGAGTATATCCGGGCCGCCGTTTCTCATGGATGGGGCATATGCTCAGACGTGATGCCGCAAAACGAACTGGAAAAGGTCCTGTACGCGGTCGATGAGCTTACGGGACTTGTGGTAACAACGGCCTTAGTTCGCCCCTCTAAAAGCGTGATGGATGTAAACGCGAAGTCGGTGAAAAAGAAATGGAGCGATAAAAGGTTCGCGGCAGGTGTGGACAGGTCGATTATCGAAAAGGGTGCGGCGATGCTGCAAGTGGAACTGGATGAACTTATTGAAGATACCATAAAAGGAATGCAGGAAGTGGCAGAAGCAATCGGATTAAAAGGATAGGCCACCTGAATTTGCTTTAACCGGGATGGCCGCTCTTTGGCAGCCTGAACATTTACGTCATGGGTTTGTACAAAAGTGACCAGAAAATTCTAAAGGGCAAAGCGCCCTTCCTCAAGAAAAAAATTGGCAAGAAATTACGGCCAAGAATCCCCAGCCAAAATCAATCAAAAACAATCAATTAACCCAAACCCAGTGTAATCTCGCCTCATTTCTATTGCCCCAGATTCCAGATTCCTGCGCGGCATAAAACTTGCTGAAAAAGGAAACAAAGGGGAGAGAAATATTGATTAAAAATGGTTACACGGTTTGGATTGCCCCGCATAATTCTGCCAAAATAAAAGAATATAATTTTTCTTCGCTCACCCTGAAAATTGTCGCTACTCTTCTGGTCATCCTCTCCGTGATTTTCTCGCTCATTCTGTATGACTATGTGACCTACGGGAAGAAAATTACCGGGCTGCAACAGCTGCGCTCCAAAACCAATTCTCAGCAGGCAGAGATCCACTCTCTTACCGCGAAGATCTCTATCTTGGAAGAGCAGACGAACAAGCTGAAAGAAATAGAAAAACAGATGAAGAGGGATTTAAAGCAAGTTCAGGAGCTCAAAAAAGCCAAGAAAGCATACTCCATGATTCCTAAGAAAGAGATCTATCTCGGATCAAAAGGAGCTACAAGGGAGACCGCTTTCATCAGGGAGGATGAGGTCTCCTTACTGGATGGTGAGAGACCGCCATTGATTAGCCACCTGCGCCAGGATCTGCTGAAGCTCCGAAAAGAAGCTTACAAGAGGGGGCAAAAATTAGAAGAATTCCATGAGTTGCTCAGAGCCCAGAAATCGATCCTCCTGGCCATTCCTTCCCTATGGCCGGTTCTTGGCCGCATTACCTCAGAGTTTGGAGATACTCGCCTATCTGTTTCTTCGGGGGGAACAAGACCTCATAGAGGAGTGGACATCGCTGCGCCGCTGGGAAGCCCCATCGGCGCCACCGCCGGTGGGATGGTCAGTTTTGCCGGAAGAGATCTGGAGTGTGGCCGCCTGATCTGCATCGATCACGGCCACGGGTTTTCCACCCTGTACGGGCACCTGAAAGAAATCTCAGTCAAAACAGGAAATAAAATCAGAGAGGGACAGACCGTCGGAACTGTAGGTTCGTCTGGTAACAGCACCGGGCCTCACCTCCACTACGAAGTGCGCGTCCAGAGCAAACCAGTCAATCCCGCCTACTATCTCAACCAAACAAAATAACTCCCTCTTTCCCAGCGGCGATTAAAGGGGAGTTCCTCAGATTCTGCCATAAGGAATAGGAACAAGAAACCTTTTTGAAGTCACCACGTTAAGGGGGGGTGTTGAGGATTTTGAAAAAAAAGCTTGACATCCTCTTTTTTTG
>Ga0315312_1003382_pt1 | contig 10289 bp, 11 predicted proteins | sample TDP7_MG_FD_203629 | JGI IMG/M metagenome (GOLD analysis project Ga0315312, IMG submission 203629) | Freshwater sediment microbial communities from Lake Towuti, South Sulawesi, Indonesia - TDP7 | ecosystem: Environmental > Aquatic > Freshwater > Lake > Sediment | place: Indonesia: South Sulawesi... | reverse complement strand
CGGGGAACTAGTCCTTCTCGACGAAAAAGAATATGAAATTCGCAGGTTTACCGACTGGAGCCTGGTCTCAAGGGAACCTAAGCTAATTGATTGGGTGCCTGAAGTAGCTGAAAAAGAGGGTTACCCCCATTTTATGCTCAAGGAGATTCACGCCCAACCCTCCTGCCTCAGAAGCACAATCAGGTTACAAGAGGAATATTTAGAACTGATGACCACCTTCCTCGACCGCGCCAAGGAACTCTTCCTAGTGGCATGCGGAACCTCCTACCACGCCTGCCTCGCAGCCTCCTACATGTTCTCAAAGATGGCCTTTCTGGCAACCCACCCCGTCAACGCATCAGAATTCGTTGAACAAATCGGAAAATCCGTCAACATCGACAGCACCATCCTTGCCATAAGCCAATCCGGGGAAACCGCAGACACACTAGCCGCCGTGGAGTACGCGAGAAGCCACGCCGCCACCATCCTAGGACTAACCAACGTCGTTGGATCAACCCTAACCCGCGTTTCCCGTATCTACATTGTCCAACAAGCAGGACCTGAGATAGGAGTGGCAGCAACAAAAACCTTTACAGCCCAACTCTCTGTGCTGGCCCAGCTGGCGTTACGACTAGCCAAGAAGAGGGGAAAGGTTTCCCATGTGGAAGTGGAGCATTTTGAAGAAAAACTGGAGCAAATCCCTGACATCGCTGAAACAATTCTTAAAACCCAAGAGGAAAAAATAAAACAAATTGCTAAAAAATACCGAGATAAACCTTGCTTCTTCTTTTTGGGACGGGGAATAAGCTCAGCCGTAGCCCTTGAAGGCAGACTGAAGCTCCTAGAGACAAACTACATTCCTTCAATAGCACATCCCGCCGGAGAAAGCGAGTACGGCCCCATCAAATTAATAGAGCCAGGGTTCCCCGTGATTTTCATCTGCCCAAAGGACGATACCCACAAGGAAATCGTAAAAGACATCATGAAGATGAAAGCTCGAGGGGCATCCATCATCGCCATCATGGAGAAAGGAGACGAAGAAATTAAGGCCTTGGCTGACGATTACATTGAAATAGTGAAGGACATACCCGAATTTCTTTGCCCTATCCAGTGTGCCATTCCGTTGCAGCTCTTCGCATATTACATGGCCATTGAAAGGGGACTCGACCCAGATAGGCCCAGGCATCTAACCAAGGCCGTCACAGTCAGATAAAGTTTGAACGCTTATAACCAACAGGAGAAAAGGGGAGACTTACCCTTTTTCCTTCCTACCCATTTTTTCAGGCATTGGCCGCTAGCGGGGAGCATAATAGTATCGGATTAAGCCGTTCACGGCAACTAGGATGCCAGCCACTATTAAGAATGTAGGCCATACCAGCCATCCGCTAATTGTGCCTTCACTGTAAAGCCAAAGTAGGTAACCCAAGAAGACTAGGGCGATTCCCCAAGAAGTATCATTAAGCAACTTTTGCCAAGGCCACCCTGCGACTAAACGCATTCCGGCCGTTAGAAAGTTTAGAATTCCAAGCATGGTGAAGAAGATGGCAGCGGCCGTAGACAGGTAGGGGGACGGGATAAATTTGCGTTGCTCTGAGAGGGTCTCGAAGAGGGCCTTTATTTCTGAGGGTATTTCAGGGTAAAGGAAGAAGGTTAAGCCAACTATGATTAAGAATCCTCCGAAGGAGATCAGATCGAAAAGGGCTTTATCTCGTCTTCTTTCCATGGGAACCACCTTTTATTGTAGGTTGATTGGTTCAATTAATATGCTTTTCTAACCCTCGCGAAACGCCACCACATAAATGTTCTCCTATATTGGAGGTCTTACTTTTTTCCTATTCAAAACAGGCAGCTTCATCCATTTTTGGAACTCGGGGCTGAGCGGTTCGTTCTCATAGAGCTGTCTCCTCTGATATTCCAAAAGATTATTTTCTTCCCCAGCGAACTCTGCGGCCGTAACCACTATATGACCTGCCTTCAAAGCTGCATCAAGTATAGGTTGAGATAGCTCTCGCCATCTCTCGTGTCGAAGAATGTGGTGTTCCAGAATCGTTGTAGGTACAGTTTTAGCCACCTCTTCTAGGTTTCGCATTCCACGTTGCGCATCCTTTTCACTGACATGGAGCCCAGCCAAGTAGAGGGGCGGTCCACCTACAATGACCAATTGTGGTTTTTCGGCTAGGATCAACTTCAAGGTGGGATCGTGCATGGGGCCTTGGACGTCCGACGTGAACAAGGCCTTCTCATCTTCGGTTTCGATGGTGGTCATTAGAAGCCAGCCGAGGGGCGAGTGTTCGGAACCATGGAAGACGGGCTCCGAAAACTTGATCTTCGTGTTTCCAAACTCAAAGGTTTTTCCGTCCGCTATTTCCAGCCTTTCTGCGTGTTTTCCTCCAGTTTTTGCGAACATCCATCCCCGGCGTCTCTGACTGAAGTTGACCATGGCACGGTAGTTCTTAACGAGAAGCGTTTTTCCCTCGTAAATTTGTCTCGCAATCTCGGCCGAAGACCAGTTATAGCACCAATCCTCAAAGGAAGGAGTGTGATGATCAAAATGATAATGACTCAAGGTGACCACTTCAGCCTTGTCCGCAGCTCTCGCTATTCTTTCACGGCACTCAGCCATAGCCTCGTATTCCCTGGGATGGGGAGGAAAACCAAAACGATTAGGACCCAAAGAAACCCCAGCGTCCAAAAGAACCTTGACGTCCGGAGTTTCCACATAAGTGCACATGGACCTAACGCCGAGGCTCTCCGCCGCCAAAGGAACAACCCTGATTCTTCTGAGCATTTCTTCAGCGCACCGTTTTTAATTTAGATGTTTATGGTGTTTGTTAAATGTAGATTATCTGATTATTAATTGTGTTTATACATAAGCAGCGGGTTCCACACTCAAGATCCACTTCATTTCGTTTTCAGAGGGGCCAGAGCTGTCATCACCCGCCAAAATAAAATAATTTAACGTATCTTATTTAAGCTTTACAAAGTGGCGATGGACACTAACAAAACAAAGGAGTTCAGCATACTTTAAAAACCACTAAAATTTAATCTTGATGAAATAACCATTCTGGGGCTGAGAAACCATGAAACTCCGCGCAGGAAAGGTTCCATCATCCATTCTCCAAGAAATCGTGTTTAGGCATTTAGGGGCCAAACGTAGCGATGTTATCTTAGGGCCCTCCATCGGGGAAGACGGCGCCCTAGTGGAAATTGGAAACAAGGTCATGGTTTCCTCCATGGACCCCATTACCGGAGCCATTGAAAGGATAGGCTGGCTGGCTGTAAACATAAGCGCCAACGATGTAGCCACCTTTGGGGTTCATCCATTATTTTTTTCTTCATGCATCTTGTTACCAGAGGGTTCAGGGAAAAATGTTATTCAAAGCATATGCGACCAAATCGACCAAGCGGCAAAAATGCTCGAAGTCGCCGTCATCGGCGGACATTCCGAAGTTACCCCTGGACTAGAGCGCCCTATAGTTATTGGATGTTCTATGGGAGTGACGGAAAAGGGTCGTTATGTTACCTCGGGCGGAGCGAAACCAGGAGACCGCCTTATTCTTACTAAGGGCGCGGGAATCGAAGGCACCGCCATTCTGGCCGCTGATCGGCGTGGCTTACTTAAGAGAAAATTTGATGATTCCTTTCTGAGAACCGCTGAAGGCTTCTTCAATTTAATAAGCGTTGTCAGGGAGGCCACCTTAGCCTTTGAGGCTGGGGGCGTCACGGCTATGCACGACCCTACAGAGGGAGGAGTTGCTGGAGGAATACATGAACTGGCGGATGCTTCAAAGGTTGGGTTCAAGGTTTTTGAGGAGAAGATTCCAATAGCTCCGGAAACCCTGAAAATCTGCGAATTCTTTAAAATCGACCCACTGCAGCTCATCGGCTCAGGTTCTCTTCTCATAGCTGCTCGTCCCGGTTCAACCAGCAAAATCGTCAATGTTCTAGCCTCCAACAATATAGAAGCCTCTGTTATTGGCGAGGTTTCAGAGTCGCCTGAGGACCGCATCCTCAAAAGGAGGGATGGATCAACGGTTGAACTTGTGAGACCCCTCTACGATCACCTCTGGTTAGCCCTAGAAAGGTAATACTTCCATTTTTTCAAAGAACAAAAACCATAAATCAATCGCTTACAACACAAGTTAGGGGCAAAGCCATGGCATCTTTGTCTGAACGCAGGTACTTCAGCGTTTTCAAGGACGAAAGCAAACTGGACATTAATTATGTACCGTCCAGTCTCCCCCATAGGGAGCAACAGCTCAACTTTTTGAATCACTTTTTCCGCTTTGCCGTCGAAGGACCTGGGAAGATGGCTCAGCGTGTTTTGATTACAGGAAAAATTGGAACTGGGAAAACTGTTCTGTCCCAGCGTTTCGGCATAAACATAATGAGGGAAGCCCAAGAAAAGGGAATAAACCTCCATTACGTTCACATTAACTGCCGCGAGTGCAAGGGAAGTCCCTTCCAAATCCTTCAAAGAACAATCTTGGAATTTTATCCCCATTTCCCCCGACGCGGATACTCGGCTGAAGACCTCTTAAAAATGCTCATGGAAATCCTCGATGAACAAAACGCCTACCTAATTTTGGCCATGGACGAATTAGATGCGCTCATCCGCAGTGCTGGTTCCGATCCAATTTATAGCCTTACCCGCGTCCAGGAAGGCCGCCTTGGGGCTCCTCAGAGGCTGTCCCTCCTTTGCATTCTCCGCCAGCCCGAGCACTTGGACCTGCTTGACCCCAGCACTAGGAGCACCCTGCAACGCAACCTCATTCAATTGGAGGAATACTCAGCGAGCCAGCTTAGAGACATCCTAAGCGACAGAATAGCCCTTGCCTTTAGAAGCGGAACCGTTTCTGAGGAGACTTTGGGCTTCGTTGCTGATTCAGCGGCTTCGGATGGAGGCGACGCGCGTTATGCCATTGAACTTTTGTGGCGGGCCGGCAAGTATGCGGATGCTTCAGAGTCGTCGACAGTTTTGCCTGAGCACGTTCGTAAGGCGGCTGTGAGCATTTACCCGGTTGTGCGGAAGGACATGATTTCCTCCCTTGGGCTCCATGAGAAACTTTTTCTTCTAGGCGTTGCGAGACACCTCAAACAGACTGGAAATGCTTACCTTTCCATGGGAGACGCAGAAGAAGCCTACGGCGTGATTTGCGAAGAACACGATGAAAAAAGGCGAGGGCACACGCAGCTCTGGAAATATGTAAAAGAGCTTACCGCCCTAGGCATAGTAGAAACGGAAATTTCCAGCGTTGGAAAAAGGGGAAAAACCACCCTTATCAGCCTACCGAAGGTGCCTGCCATCGATTTAGAGCGAGAGCTGAGCGCTATGCTCCATGCCAAGAAAAGGTAGGGAAATTATATGTCAATTGAAGATATCCTTTCTTCAAGGGGTCGGGTGAGAATCCTTAAAATCCTAACGGATATTGGGGAACTAAACATTTCTGAGATCGCTCGACGCGCCGGCCTTAACTACACCACCACAAATCAGCACTTGCAGGCCCTTGAAAACGCTGGCCTCATAAGGCACAAGAAATTTGGAAGAATCCGCATCTTTCGCTTTGACGAAGAAAGTCCTCGAGCGAGAATGATTATGAAACTAATAGAATCTTGGGATGCAAATAAATAAATCCGAATTAAGCACATGAGTAGGTAAGGTTGCACACAAGATGGCCCGTAAAAGTTTTGGTCAACAGATAGGCGAATTTGAGAACGCCTTAGAGCAGGTGACAGCCGCCATCCCCCGCGACGCCATGTTCGAGCGAATGCCTCCCGAGGAACTCTGGAGCAAAGCCGAAGCCCCCGTGACCCACCTCAAAAGCCTAGTTGAAAGCTTTAAGGCATACCTATTAATTCTAAAGCCGGAAAAGGCACCTACCATTGAACAGCTCTTCGAAGCCATGACTCAACCCCTAAACGCCTTTGAAGAAGCCCTATTTCAGAAGTCAACTGATCCCATGGCTAATACGAAGGCCGCCCTTGAACAATTAAGAAAGGCCATAGTAGGCGGTTATGATTTTCTGATTTTGGCAAAGGAAATCAGGAAGGCCCCCTCACCTGCCATAAAAGAAATTCTAAGGCTTAAGGAAGTCTACGGGGCAAAGGATTATATATCTTCCATTCAGGTGCCCGAAACCCTTCAAATGAGGTTGATAAGCCTAATTAAACGCGTAGATGCACTGAGCACCTCCTTAACCAATCTCGAAAAAGCATTAAACTCAGTTAAGAGGAATCTTCATGATCTCCAGGAGGAAAGCCAAAAATTCCGCTCCGCTCCCGTCGAAACCTACGCCCAAAAGCCCCCTGAAACTGAAACAGAGGGACAGTCCTCTTCCTAATTTTGCTGGTTGGTGACCTCCATGTCCATGGTAGACGTGACAAGGAAGCCAGAAGTTTATCGAGAAGCCACGGCGAAGGGCTCAATTAAGCTAAAACCTGAAACCATAAGGTTAATCAAAGAGGGAAAAGTGGAGAAGGGCGACCCCCTCCAAGCGGCGAAGATCGCAGGAGTTTTAGCCGCAAAAAACACCAGTTCCCTAATTCCCTTATGCCATCCCCTTCCCTTAACCCACATAGAAATCAACACCGAAATTGTCGGTTCAACGGTAGGGGTGGAGACCACCGTTAAAACAAAGGCACAAACAGGCGTTGAAATGGAGGCCCTCGTTGCGGCCTCGGTTGCTTTGTTGACCATATGGGACATGACAAAACAATATGAAAAGGACGCCCAAGGTCAGTATCCCCAAACCGTCATTCAAAGCATACGCGTAACAAGCAAGGTGAAGGGACCCAGTAAATGAGCGAAACCGCAGCCAAGCACAAAGCGGAAGCACCCAAAAGTCTAAAATTCACGGTCATTGTTTGCAGCACCTCCCGTTACGAGAAACTTAAATCAACCGGACGAGTTGACGATCCATCCGGCGACTTGATTACTCGACTTCTAAAACAGAACGGGCACACCGTTACCTCCAGGGTAATAGTCCCTGACGATCCGTCTCTCATCGAACAACATGTAAAGGAGGCGTTAAAAACAGGGGAAGCGGAAGCAATTATCACCTGCGGAGGAACTGGGATAAGCCCTTCGGACGTGACCATAGAAACGGTTCAGCCGTTTCTCGAGAAGGAAATTCAAGGTTTCGGCGAGATTCTCAGGAAGATCAGCCATGAAGAAATCGGTTCGGCGGCCATCCTCACCCGCGCTATCGCAGGAGTATTCAAGGGAAAAGCCATCTTCTGTATTCCTGGCTCTCCCCAAGCGGTTTCCCTGGCCATGGAAAGGCTCATACTGCCCGAGGTGGGGCACATCATAAAGCATGCCAGAGAAAAATAGGAGCTGAAAAGGTTTAAGTCGCGCCGATGTCCATCGGTTCATCAAGTGTTGTTGAGCCAGCCCGTTTCGAGGTAATAAAATGATTTGCGACGATTACGGAAGACCTACAACCAACCTGAGGATATCGGTTACGCAAAGGTGCAACTTGAGATGCCCGTACTGCCACAGGGAAGGAGAGACTACACCCTCAACTGAAATGTCGGTAGATGAAATCTTTAGAATAACCCAGACGGCTTTAGCCCTAGGCATTTCTCGGGTTAAGTTAACCGGAGGCGAACCCCTCCTTCGCTCCGACATCCTTCAGATCGTAAAGGGCATAGCCGAGCTTCGGGGTCTACGGGATTTGTCCATGACCACCAACGGAACCCTATTGGCGTCTCAAGCAAAGGAGCTCCACGAAAACGGTTTGGCACGGGTTAACGTAAACATCCCTACCTTAAATTCTAAAACTTACAGGGAGCTGACGGGTGGAAACCTGAAGGATGCCTTAGACGGTACAAGGGCGGCTGTGGATTCGGGTCTTTACCCCGTTAAACTGAACATGCTTGTTTTAAGGGGTATAAACGAGGAGGAAATTCCTAAGATGATCAACTATGCGAAGCGCAGCGGAACCATTCTTCAAATCATCGAGTTTGAACCCGTAAACGTCGACCCCGCCTATTATTCACGTCATCATCAACCCTTAAACGCCGTTGAAGAAGATTTAAGAAAGCAGGCTTTACAAGTCAAAACCCGCCGAAATATGCAAAACCGCAGGATATACTTCTTGCCTGAAGGCAAGGTGGAAGTTATACCGCCCATCGAAAACACCGAGTTTTGTTCCCATTGCACCCGCCTTCGAGTTACAAGCGACGGAAAGCTGAAGTCCTGCCTCATGCGAAACGACAACTTAGTTGACATCCTCACCCCTCTCAGACACGGAGCTGATGAAAAAATATTGACCCAACTTTTCATAGAAGCCATTAAGAGGCGTGAACCATATTATAAGGCAAATAACCTCGCGGACTAGGAGGGAAAGGACTGTGCCGTTTACGCCTTTTCACTTGGGTCCTGCATTACTCATCGGTTTATTGCTTTTCCCAATCTTAGATATACCATCTTTCTTAATATCGAGCGTAGCCGTAGACATTGAACCGTTCTACCTCATGTTTCAGCGTTCCCTGTATCTTCATGGATTTTTCCACTCCTACTTGGGCGCATCAATCATAGGCATCCTCGTAGCCTTAATCGTGTACGCTTTAAGGAACGTTTTACACGGAATCTTAGTGGCTTTCAGGCTTCCGCAGAAGTCTTCCTTTAAGAAAATTATGTTTACGTCCTTGTTCGGCGTCTACTTCCATGTCTTCCTAGATTCGTTTTTATACACTGACATAAGACCCTTCTATCCCTTGGAGGCCAATCCGCTTTACGGCGTCATCCAATCACGAATAATATACCATTTCTGTGGAATCTCATTTCTTCTCGGTTTGCTTCCTTACATCTACAGACTAGTTAAAGGAGTTTCTACTAACTTTTAAGCCTACTTTTCAGAAAGATACTCAACCATTTCTTCATCCAAGTCTAACCATTTTGCCAGGCCAGCCGCCATTTCGGCATTGTTTTCGAAGATAACCCTCAAATAGGGAAGCACTTCTTTCATCGCTCTTACTGAGGAGATGTGGCATTTTTTCCTTATTTTCATGCCAATGGAGGACCGCATATTCCTTTCCCACTTGGTTCTTGCCAAATTCCGTATCCTCTCTGGAAACCTGAAGGGAATCCATTCATGGGGCATCCTCTCCATGGACAAGGCGACCCCTGCAGTCATGAAGTCGTACACGTATCGGAGTAACTCCCAATTACTTGTAGACCAGATTCTTCCGCGGTAGAGGTCGGCTAGGGCCAAGGCGTCCATGCCCTTCGCTAAGCCGTGAGGATCCTGCAGATGATGGGGAGCGTTTTCGTAGATCCATTCAAAGAGCATGTCAGGGTCCACGTCGGCCGTGTCAATGGCCCTTTTCGCTTCTAAGCAGTTTTTCGAGTAGAAGATGAACCTCAAAACTTCGAAGATGACCTCCTTTCTGTCTCTTGTAGCAAGCCAAGCCACATCTTCATACGTTAAACTTTTGCGGCCTTGGGCTAGGGCCTGCAAATCGTTCACCGCAGATCTGATGTCCCCTCCATTTATGTTAACAATAAACCTCAAGGCTTTTTCCTCCGCTCTGATTCCCTCGCGTACACAAATCTTTTCTAGATGCTTTATGACCTCGTATAAGGAGGGTTTTTCAAATTTTATGAGGAGGCAGTACCTGCGAAGGGTTGAGAATCGGCGGTCGTAGGCGTCGTTTGCAATGAGCACAATGGGACATTGCGTGCCCTTTATAATTTCTGTGATGGCCCTGACCCCACCCTTGTCCGCGGTTCCTGTTATCCCGTCCATCTCGTCAAGCAAAATTAGGCGCTTTCTTCCAAACAGCGTAGTATATTGTGAAGCCCTTCCAGCAAACCTTTGTATGGCTTCCGCGGTTCTGTAGTCACTTGCATTCTTTTCAACGAACTCCAAGTTCAGGTCTTTAGCCAAGGCTTCAACACAAACGGTTTTGCCAACACCAGGAGGCCCGTAAAGAAAGGAGGCTCTTTTCCTAGGAACAGCCTCGGCCCAAGAATTAACCCACCCCACAAGTTTACGGATGGCCTGCTGATTTCCGATCACTTCTGACAACCGTTGGGGCTTATGCTTTATCGTCCAAGGGGTGAACACGTCAACTACCCCTTCTCATTTCGTATCCTGCTTCGGTGAGCTTGGCGAGCAGGGCGCTTAACTGAACCTCGTCGTTGGCCCCCTGAATCAATCTGAAGTCCGTTTCTCCGATGGCTTCGGCGAGCTTGATTTTCCATCTTTCAGGTATGTTTAAACGGAAAATTTCTATGTGAATTTGCCGAATAATGTCGCTTCCAGCCACGCCATACCTAAGGATCATCTCCCTTAGCTTTTCTC
>Ga0315312_1003380_pt1 | contig 10292 bp, 7 predicted proteins | sample TDP7_MG_FD_203629 | JGI IMG/M metagenome (GOLD analysis project Ga0315312, IMG submission 203629) | Freshwater sediment microbial communities from Lake Towuti, South Sulawesi, Indonesia - TDP7 | ecosystem: Environmental > Aquatic > Freshwater > Lake > Sediment | place: Indonesia: South Sulawesi... | reverse complement strand
TATCCTGGCCAACGAATGGCTTGACAAAGGTGCTGCTGTTGTAGCTGACCTGGATGGCGATGATGATGTTGATGCCAGGGACTTTGCTGTGTTGGCTGATGCCTGGCTCAACGAGCTACTCTGGCCATAGCCGTATAGCACAACCCCGCCATAGTGATGGCGGGGTTAACTGGTTAGCCCTGCCACTTGTGGCAGGGTCTTATTATGACAACGTGGGGCCTGTATCGACTATTCGCTACAGGCCCCTGTTATTTTGGATACGCCATAATCACGGGTACGCCCCCCCCGCCCAAGGGCGGGGGCTAATTAGCCTCGGCCCTTGGGCCGAGGGCTACGCTGATTATCTCGGCAATTGCCAGGCATCGAACTTGACAATCTGCCGCGAAATCTTATAATAAGATTATGTAAGAGACTGCCCTTACGAACCTTAGGATTTTAAATTGTCTTATGAGTCCAGGCCAACCGCTTGATACGCACATAAAGCTGGATCACGAGCCGGAGCTGCACAAGTACTTCAGGGCGGCTATCAAAACGCAGGCAAACGACCTGCACCTGAAGGTCGGCCAGCCGGCAAAACTGCGCCACAAAGGGCAGCTAAAAAGCACCACAGGCGAGATAATGACACAGGAAAAGCTCGAAGAGATGATCTTCGAGATACTCAGCCCTATCCAGAAGGAGTTCTTTGCTCAGCACGGCACGCTCGATTTTGCCCACGAAATCGGCGATGAGCACCGCTTCCGAATAAATGTATTTCGCCAACGCGGTTTCATTAGCCTGGCAGCCAGACGGGTCAGCACGTATGTGCCATCATTTCAGGAGCTGCACCTGCCGGCAATAATGGAAAAAATAGCCGACACAAATCAGGGTCTGGTACTTGTGGTAGGACCTACCGGCTGCGGCAAGACCACCACCATTGCCTCAATGATAGACTACGTGAACCGTACTCGCTCGTGCCATATAATTAGCATCGAAGACCCCATCGAGTATCTTTTTAAGGACCAAAAGGCAATAGTTTCGCAAAGAGAAATCGGCATCGACGTGCCGGACTATGAGGATGCTCTAAGATATCTGATGCGGCAGGACCCAGACGTGGTATTCATCGGCGAAATGCGGGATGCCAAGACCGTGACAGCCGGTATGAGAGCTGTCGAGACCGGCCATCTTATTTTCGGAACGATGCACTCGGCAAACGCTTCGCAGGCGGTGCATCGACTGCTGGACTTGTTTCCGCCGATTGAGCGAGAGCTTACCAGGCAAACTCTGGCCATAGCCATCAAAGCGATCGTCAGTCAGGTGCTGCTGCCCTGCATAAAGGAAGATATAGACAGAATCCCTGCGGTGGAAGTGCTGCTGGCAAATCCTGCGGTAAAAAAACTGATCTCCGAGGGACGCGAAGGTGATCTGCCCACTGTTATCCGCAGTTCTGTGCAGGAAGGCATGCAGGACCTTACCGACAACCTTTGTGAGCTGATCAAAGAGGGCTGGGTCGATCCGAAGGATGCATATAAATATGCCCCCAACAAAGAAGAGTTGAAAATGGCGCTAAAGGGCATCAGAACTACCGCCGAAGGTATTTTATGAGGAGACCAGGTTAACAGGTTATCAGGCAGTGGTTATCAGGTTATTAGGGTATCAGGGAAATGAATGCAGCGTCGCTTCTTCTTGCTGATATCCTGATTCACTGATATCCTGCACCCTAATTTTCTGGTATCCTGATAACTTTTTAACCTGATACTCAGTGGCTGATGACCCGGTGTCCTGATTTCCTTACATGAGGATAACGATGCCAGATTTGATAATAATGGCTATCCAATATGGCGGCTACATATCTATAATCAAATTCATTATCTTTTTGGCGTTTTTTTTCTTGTGGCTGCTGCTAATTCACTGGGTGTACCAGGATGCCAAAGCTGTGGAGGCGAGCGCTGCTTCCTGGGCGGGCATACTCTTGGGCGCAGCGGCAGCAGCAATGATAATCTGGATGCTTGTGCCCATCTTTATCGTCGGAATGTTACTGTACGCGGTCGCGGTCGGCGGAGCATCGCTGGCTTACGTGAAGCACCGCGACGCCAGAGTTTTGGATTTTGACCGCGTCCTTACTGTCGAACACATCAAAGGATTGCTTGCCGGCAGAGGCAAAAAAATAGAAGAACTGAAGGGCTTTGTTTTTATAACCGCCAACAACAACGAAGTCCCCACACCTGAACCTAAAACGCCGGACTTCTTCGGCTTCAGAGCAGCTTATGAGCTGTTCAAAGACACCACCTGGCGAAGGGCAAGCAGTGTCCTTCTTGCCCCAGGACCACAAAATTATACTGTCACTTACTACGTTGACGGCGTGGCGCTGACGCAGCCAGCCATGGCCAGAGAGCAGACCGAATATCTGATTCGATTTCTCAAGCACCTGGGCGATCTGGACGTTAATGAAAAACGCAAGCCCCAAACAGGGAAGTTTAGAACCCGCCAGAACAAAGAAAATACCGACTGGGAACTAACCACCGCCGGTTCCACCGCCGGAGAGCAAGTCAGGCTCAAGCAAATATCCAAGCAGACTCTGCTGAGGCTAAACGAGATCGGTCTGATGCCGGACCAGTGCGAACAGCTAAACAAATTTTGCGGCCTTCGCCAGGGTGTATTCATAGTATCCGGCCCGCCAAAAAGCGGAATAACTACTGCTTTGTACGCCCTGCTGCGAAATCACGATGCCTTCATGAACAGCATAAACACTCTGGAAAAGCGGCCTTCTGCGGACCTGCCAAACATAACTCAAAACGTCTTTACGCCCAGCGACACCGGCCCGCCGCCCCGACTCGCGTCGGCAGACGCGGGGGCTGGCACGATGACTTTTGCCAAGAAGCTGCAGGCAGTGGTAAGAATGGGCCCGGATATAATTGGCGTTGGCGACTGTGAGGACGCTGAAACGGCACAGGTAGCCTGTGTCGCAGCCAAAGATGGGAAAATAGTCTATGTCGCGCTCAATGCCGACAGCGTAGTGCAGGCGCTGGGCAGATGGATGAGACTTGTTGGCAGCCGAACTCTTGTCGCTGAGACCCTGCTGGGTATCAGCAACCAGCGGCTGCTAAGAAAACTCTGTAACGAATGCAAACAAGCGTATGCGCCGGATAAAGAGCTGTTCAGAAAGTACAACATCTCCGCAGAAAAAGTCAAAGCTCTTTACCGCGTGGGCAAGGTGATATATGACAAACGGGGAAAGCCCACGCCCTGCGGAAACTGCCAGGAGACGGGCTTTGTCGGTAGAACCGGCGTGTTCGAGATGATCATCATGAATGATGAGCTAAGAAAGGTCGTAAAACAATCAAAGTCGCTGTCTGAAATAGGCATGGAATTCAGACGGGCCAAGATGCTTTATCTGCAGGAGCAGGCCCTGCGAAAAGTAATCAACGGAACAACGGCAGTAAACGAAATGCTCAGAGTGCTGGCAGCGCCAAAAAAGCAGCCAGTGAAAACCCCGCAGGAGAAACACTGACGGACACTGAAAAGAACACGGACAAACACCGAAGTCTCCGTGATGGTCCGCGTTATAGTCCGTGTCTGTGGAGACATCGCAATGTGGATAGCTAATTTATCGGTACTTTTAATTATTGCCGGCTGTGTCGCGTACCAGTATCTAAAAGGTACAGTGGTAAAAGCATTCGCAACGATAATCTTCACGATTTGTGCGGGCGTGGTCACCTTCGCATATTTTGAGGCCGCTGCCAGGCTTTTGACCGGCTATGCGCCGTCAGTGGCACCGTGGTCGCAACTGCTCTGTTTTGTGCTGCTTTTTGTTTTAGTCTTTGCCGTCCTGCAGACAGCCGCCATTCAGCTTATGCGCCAGCCCCTCAGGGGCCAGCCTGTCGATTTCGGCACCTGGCCGGAACGTATTGGACGCGTGGTATGCGGCATTTTCCTGGGCCTTATTGTTTCCGGACTGGTGCTTACCGCGCTTCAGCTCGGACCTTTGTCACCCAACTATCCTTATCCGCGTTTCCAGGAGGGCAGTCGCAAGGTTCTACTTAATGCTGACGGCCTGGCAACCGGACTATTCAGCCTGTTAAGTAAAGGCAGCTTCGGCGGAAAAGCAAGTTTCGCTGCATTGCATCCGGACTATCTGGATCAACTTTTTCTGAACCGCGTACTCATCTCTGAGAACATACCAATCGTCACCGATTCTGACGCAATAGATGTGCCGGCCAAGGCCGCCGCCTGGCCTGCTCCGGACGCCATAAGAAGCCAGGTAGAAGACCTGCTGTCGCGTCTGGATTCTCTGCAAATGCCAGGCAAAGGGACAAAGCCCATGCTTTTGCCGGGCTGGCAAAAAGGTGACTACGACCTTACGGTCGTGCGAATAGGAATAAATAGAAAAGCGCTAAAGCCGAACACGCCGGCAGATGCCGGGCTCTTTGCGCTGCCCCAGTTGAGACTGATCTGCAAGGAAAAACGCAGCGGCCAAGACCCTCTGCTCGGAAAAGGCATAAATATCTATCCCATCGGACACCTGAAATCAGCTAACGAGCTGCAGACCAGCTTCCTGATACAACTGACGCATGCTGACTTCGGCGATCAAACCAGAGCGAAATATATTGACTTTGTCTTTTGTGTGCCGAGAGGTTTTGTGCCGGTGCTGGCTGAGTTCAAACTAAATAGCGTTGCCGAGGTGCCGACTCCCGTTGCCTCTGAGGCGGCGCCGCAGGTAATACCTTTCGTTGCCTCCGAAGTCAAGATCGAGTCAGCAAAACCTCAGAGGCGTGCCCCGCGAGAAGCTGAGCAACCATCCAGAAAGCCAAAAAGAGAGGGGCTGAGCGACTTCGAATAAGACAAAGCCAGCCTGTACCAGGCAGGCTATTTTACCGCCGAGAGCGCAGAGGACGCTGAGGTTTTCAATTGTGATTTTTCCTCTGCGGTCTCAGCGCTCTCTGCGGTAAATTCTTGTCGATCCTTCGAGCCAGCTCAGGATGCGTTTACTGCGCTACTTTAGCCGCAGATAGCTAATTCTTCCAAATCCAGCTCCATAAGATGGTCAAGATAAGCCGAGAGTTCCTCTTGCGAGAATTTGTCAAGGAATTCGGGTTTGGCGCTTCTATTGATCTGGCAAATACAATCAATCAACTCCTTTTTGTCCATATTGGCACATATCGTCAGACAGCGTTTTTTTCTTTAGCCAATCAAACAGGATTATTTTTGTACGTTATTTGAGTGTCCAATAAAATCAGCCCCAACAATTGAGAGAGGAAAACCCAGCACTAATTGCCTTCCAAATTCAAGGGCCAGTAGTATTAAAACGGCAATTAGTGCTGGGCGAATCTCTTGCATGTACTTCAAAATTGAAAATTAGACAGCCTGACCAGCTCCTGGATGCAGCCAAAAGGAGAATGCTCATCGCGTGTAGGTGTGCCTTGACACTATGTGAATGCGCCCATATACTCAGACCATTGGAGAGCATAAAATAGGTATGAGACCAACCGTCACATTCTTAAGCAAAGAACTTATTGAACAAATTATAGGCCAAGCCCGAGAAGTTCTGTGCACTTTGGGCGTAACCGTTCACAACGACCGAGTCCTCAGACACCTGGCAGACTGCGGTGCTCGAGTCGAGGCCTCTACTAACAAAGTTTTCTTTTCGGACGTGCTTATCGATAAATCTCTGCGAGCAGCACCCCGCTCATTTAAGCTTTACGATGTGCTCGGCAGCCAGACGCACGATTTTTCAGGTTATAATGTCTATTTCACTCCCGGCTCTACTGCGATCAATATTCTTGATTACGAAACACAAAAGCTGCGAAAGCCAACCACGCACGATTACATTCGATATGCACAACTTGTGAGCCAGCTCAATAACATTGCATCGCAGAGCACAGCAATAATTGCGGCGGATGTCCCCGCACAAATATCCGATAGCTACCGGCTCTACCTTAGCCTGCTGTACTGTGAAAAGCCCGTGGTCACCGGTGCGTTTACCATTGAGTCATTCCAGTTGATGAAGGATTTGCAGCTTGCAGTTCGCGGCTCCGAGCAGGAACTGGCGGCCAAGCCGCTCACGATCTTTTCATGCTGTCCTACATCGCCGCTGAAGTGGAGCGAAGCCACCTCACAAAACTTGATTGATTGTGCACGGTACTGGATCCCTGTTGAGCTTGTCTCTATGCCACTATCAGGGTTTATGGCACCAGTAACCCTTGTAGGCACTCTGGTTCAGCATACCGCTGAGACTTTGAGCGGGCTTGTCATTAGTCAATGTGCTAATCCAGGAACGCCAGTTCTTTATGGCGGCTCACCTGCCATCTTTGATGTACGCTATGAAACCACACCCATGGGCGCTGTTGAAACACAAATGATCGACTGCGCCTACAACGAGATCGGCAAATACCTTGGCCTTCCAACCCAGGCATATATATCACTGAGCGATTCAAAGATGCTCGATGCCCAGGCAGGGCTTGAATCCTCTATGGGAGCAACCTTGGCTGCGCTATCTGGTATTAACAATATTTCAGGACCCGGTATGCTTGATTTTGAAAGCTGTCAGAGCCTTGAAAAGCTTGTGCTGGATAACGAGATATGCGGCATGACACTACGGCTTATCGAGGGCATTGAGCCCAGAGAGGATTTTCCCAGCATCGGCCTGTTTGAGGAGCTATTGCGTGAGCAGCACCTTCTGATTTCCAAGCACACCCGCCGGTATCTGAAGCATGAGCATTATTTCCCAGGCCCGGTCATTGATCGAGCAAGCAGGGCTTGCTGGCAAGAAGAGGGCAGCACGACTCTTGGAGAACGCGCGCATCAGGAAGTTGAAAAGCTCATACAAAGCTATGAGCCGTCGCGCCTGGCAGAAGACAAAAAACACGAGCTTACCAAGCTTATGAAACGTGAGGCCCGGCGATACGGTATGAACAAACTGCCTGCCGCCTCGACTCGCGTCGGGAGACGTAGGGGCAGGCCCACAGGTTAATATGCCAGAATCCGTCTATTTACCACCTGATGATATTGTGCCCGATGAATCATCCGTGCTAAAGGCACAAAAGCTCCCGGTGGATACCACCGAAGATTCTGTCCGGCAGCGTTTTCACTGGCTTTACACAAGCGCTTGCGCACAATTTGTTCGTTATGCGCGGCCTCGGGGTCTTATCGCTGGCATCACCCACGAATCATTTTCACAGGTTTTCAATGGCGAAGGACTCAATGAAACGCCCAATCCTCTTAGTGACATTTTCCCCAAGGCAGAACAGATAGCGCTGTTTGCAGTGACGCTTGGCCAGGAGGTTTCAATCGCTATAACGGATTTGTTTAACAGTAATGATTTTGCGCTTGGATACATGCTCGACGCGGTCTGTTCGGAGGCCGCTGAGCGAACAGCCGATGCGATTCAAAACTATTATGCGCACGTTCTTGTTCGGACCAAGGCATATAATTATCCACCACATATTGTACGCTACAGCCCTGGCTTCTGCGGCTGGCACATTAGCGGACAGAAAAAGATATTCGAGTATCTCCTGCCCCAAGAGATTGGGATAACGCTTAATCAGAACTATCTAATGCAGCCGCTCAAATCCATATCAGGCGTTCTTGTGGTGGGCAAACCAGAGATTCACCAGTTTGCCGCTGCGTATCCTTTTTGTGCCACTTGCACGCACCGGTCGTGTCGTGAACGAATGAGGGTAGGGTGGGCTTCAGCCCACCGATAAGTGGATGGTGGGGCCAGCCCCACCCTACGGGAGGTTCAATGGAGCTATTGCACACGATTGCACAGCAACTTGAGCAGGGTGATGATGAACAGGTTGCTGCATTGACCAGGCAGGCTATCGAAGAAGGATTGCCCGCAAAACAAATACTGGATGACGGACTCATTGCAGGCATGGCTATCGTGGGCAACCTTTTCAAAAAGCACCAGATTTTTCTACCTGAGGTGCTGCTGGCTGCCAAGGCCATGTGTGCGGGCATGGAACTACTCAAGCCGCTGCTTATTAGGGATGCTATCCCCACACTGGGAAAGGTAGTGATCGGCACAGTCCAGGGGGACATCCACGATATTGGGAAAAACCTTGTAGCCATCATGCTCAAGGGAGCTGGATTTGATATTATTGATCTGGGCAAGGATGTTCCGCCTCAGCGGTTTGTGGATACGGCAGTCAGAGAGCAAGCACAGGTCATTGCCATGTCAGCGCTACTGACTACAACCATGCCCGTGATGAAGCAGGTGATTGATTTGATACAGATTACTCAACCACCAAAGCCAATAAGGACCATCGTTGGCGGAGCTCCCGTTTCGCCCGAGTTTGCTCGTGAAATCGGCGCAGACGCCTATGGCTACGATGCGGCACACGCCGTCGATGTCGTCAAAAGCATAATAGCAAAAGGGTCCCCGCTCCGCGGGGGTTAAGCGTATGAAAACCATCTTGGAGCGAATCAAAAATGGTGAAATCCTCGTCTCGGACGGGGCTATGGGCACCATGCTCATAGAGCGAGGCCTTCAAAGTGGAAAGCCGCCGGAGTCTTTGAACCTGACTAATCCTGAAATTCTTGAGGACATAGCCCGGTTGTATCTCGATGCCGGTGCAGACATTATCCAAACAAACACTTTTGGAGCTTCGCCATTGAAGCTTGCTGAGAATGGGCTCCAGCAGCAAACAGAGGCTATTATTGAAAGTGCCGTGAATGCGGTTAGGAAGGTTGTCGGAGATCGTGCCTATGTGCTCGGCTCATGCGGACCAACTGGAAGGCTCTTGAAACCCTACGGTGACACCGATGCAGAGACTATTTTTGAAAGTTTTGTTCGGCAAATCACAGCACTGGTCAACGCCAGCGTTGACATTGTGTGCATTGAAACCATGTCCGACATTCATGAGGCTATGTTGGCGGTCAAAGCCGCAAAAGATGTATCTCCAAACACACCAGTGATTGCAACCATGACTTTCAGTGCGACGCCTCGAGGTTTTTTTACCATCATGGGAAACGACATCAAACAGGCCATCCAAAGCCTCCATGAAGCAGGCGCAGACATTGTTGGCTCTAATTGCGGAAACGGTATAGAGAATATGGTCACAATAGCAAGCGAGATCAGACGCTTTACAAAACTGCCAATTATCATTCAATCAAATGCGGGGCTTCCTGAAATAAAGAAAGGCCGGCTATTCTATCCGGAAAGCCCAGAATTTATGGCATCAAAGGTGCCAGCATTGATTGCCAACGGCGTGTCAATAATCGGCGGCTGCTGTGGCACCACCCCCGCACATATCCGCGCAATCCGAAAAGCTGTGGCGTCTATGTCATAAGCAGCACTGATAAATAAAAGTGAGTAAAAGTGAACTAAAATTCGGAGTGTCTAAAGTGCCTAAAATGACAGCTTTTGCTGTCATTTTAGGCACTTTAGACACTCCGCACTTTAGGCACTTGTGGGGTTGGCAGTGAGCATCGAGGCATACGCAATTTGTTGCTGTTTCAAATTTTTTCCTTGATAAAAGTGTTGCCAATCTGGTATAAATATGGATAAATAAGTCGTCGTGCGTATTGCGTATTTCGTAGTGCGTGCGTCGCAGGACGCGTCACGCATGACGCACAACAAAGCGAGGAGCTGCTACAATAGATAGTATAGTACGTAGGATCATTACCTGAAGTTTGTGCCTCGCAGTTAGATTATTGGCATTTGGATTAGCAGCTCATAATGAGCTTTTGAAGGAAGGAGGTGGCCAATTGCAAATCGTTTGTGATCGTGGCCAAAAAAGCACAGTCATTTTTAACAGTTTCTGAAGGAGGAATATTATGTGTAGGAAGCTTATTTGTTTAGTCCCTCTTGTTTTGATGCTGGCTCTGGTTGGTAATGCCTTCGGCCAGCTCGGCAAGGGTAATATCCTGTTCGAGTACTATTACCATGGCGACACTGGGAATGGTTGGGACCTCAATGTGCTGCTGAACTACGCGGGCTATCCGGATAATCCTGATGCCAGCGAATGGCGGACAAGTTTCGAGGGCCAAACCGACTGGCGGGATGGCTACGGCACCCGTGTTCGCGGCTATCTGTACCCACCACAAACCGGCGACTACACCTTCTGGATTGCCAGCGATGATCAGAGCCAACTGTGGCTGAGCACCGATGATACGCCTGAAAAGGCGGCGCAGATTGCCAGCGTCCCTGGCTGGACTCCTTCGCGCGACTTTGATAACACCGGCGGAGGTTCTGGCGGTCCAGAGCAAAAGTCCAGAGCGATCACCTTGCAGGCCGGTAAAAAGTATTACATCTGGGCGATCATGTCCGAAGGCGGCGGTGGCGACAACTTAGCTGTTGCCTGGCAAGGGCCGGG
>Ga0315312_1003379_pt1 | contig 10294 bp, 14 predicted proteins | sample TDP7_MG_FD_203629 | JGI IMG/M metagenome (GOLD analysis project Ga0315312, IMG submission 203629) | Freshwater sediment microbial communities from Lake Towuti, South Sulawesi, Indonesia - TDP7 | ecosystem: Environmental > Aquatic > Freshwater > Lake > Sediment | place: Indonesia: South Sulawesi... | reverse complement strand
AGTACGTTCAAGGTTCTAGGCAATACTAAGGACGATCTGCAGCGAATCGAGTGGCTTTACGGCAGATGTCTTCGAAGCTCGTTCAGGTCCAGAAGACTGTGACAGCCTCTTCATTTCTTCCTTTACAGACCATACCAGAAGCTGGCCACTAGAGAGGTTCGAGGGTGGCGAGATCCCGCGGCGACGCAACTGGAACACTTGTCAACTCTGTTATCCTCTTCCTTGACTTGAGCAGCTCTTCATCTCCCGTCACCATGTAGTGAATGGATTGTCCTTCTTTCAGCAGGCCGAGGAGGCAAGCCACGTGCAGGTTATCGAGAGTCTTGAGAAGGGCTCTTGGCGCCAGGTTGAAGGCTTCAATGAACATGGTGCTCAAGCTAATCTCAGTCTCTCCCAAGCGGAGGTTGACAAGCGCGTCTGGCACCCTGACTTTCACGTCTCCGCGTCTGAGCATGAAGAGCAGTATGCTGTAGACCTGCTTGTCGAAGTCTAGAGAGGAAAGAGCCGACTCCACTTCGCTGGGGAGTTGGATCTCTCCGCGAGCTCTGAGTCTGGATATTACGGACGAAAGCTCGATGAGGCCAATGTGCGATGTGATTCTTGACAACTCCCTTGAAGTGAGGATCGACAGGGATTCAGCATGGTAGGGGTCTCCTCGATGATGCGGGGACAGGATGATGCTTGTGTCTAGGTAGACGGTTTTCACAGGCGTTGTCTTCCCTCGCTTACTATCTCCGCCGCGGTTTTCACCGACGTTATCCTGATCACATCGACTCCTCGAGACGCTAGCCGCACCATCAGCTTGACAACCGGGTCGATTCCGGAGAGATCAGCTTGAGGGAGGGCCGCGATCTTCTTCTCCATGCCTTCCCTCAGAATCCATCTTATGGCTTGGCTCCTGTTCTTGAAGACGCCAAGTCTCACCAGCATGTCGAGCTTCTGGACGTCCTCCTTTTGGAGTTTCACGGGTACGATCGACAACGATGACCACGGGAAGTATACGGCTTGTATTCTTATAAGTATTCATATACGCCCAAGCCCAACACCTAGTGCCTTGCGTGATGAAGCGGGGTATCCGCGCCCGCACGCCCAGACCTCGCTTCCGCCTGAATGGGAATCGGGGCATCACACGGATGAGTCGTGCTTCGAACTTGACGTGGACATAGATGAGCTTTTTCGCGTGGACACTAGGGGGCCCCTTGCAGATGCTGGCTTGGCCCACGGTCGTTCTCAGAGATTCTGCTGAGCTCAAAGAAACGGTTCTGAGCAAAGAAACCGACCAGACCGCAGGAATAGCAGAGCGCTCCCACCTTTCGTGGGCTGCCCGACTCGAAATAGACTGTGAGGTCGCCAATTCCACAGTTTGGGCACGGGTTGTGAAGGGTCTTCTCGTAACCTCGGTCAAGCCTTCTCTCGCTTGCAGGCCTGATCATGTGACCGCCCCTTCTCATCATACCATTCCTCTCCGATTTCACCACCACTGCCGCAGGTACTGGTTTCAGACTGATGCTTGACAAAGAGCAAAGAAGACATGGCAACCTTTGTGATCAAAGAAAGAATGCCATTAGCATGCTGTGACTGCCACGTCGGATGAGGCTGTTCGTATGCCTGGCTCAAGGAGCCTCATAGGCGTGCGGGAGGCGCCTGCGAGCAAAACCTCTGGGCGATGCCACGATAGACCTCAGCTGAGTCCAGCACATCTTCGACGCTGATGTACTCGTCAGCGGAATGGGCTACTCCGATGTCTCCAGGGCCAAAGATGCACGTTGGAATTGAAGCAAGCTTAGCTAGAACGGCGCCGTCAGTCCAGTACGGAAGCCCGATTATCGGAACTTCCTTGCCTGTAACTTCGACAAGTGTTTGCTGTAGTAGCCGAACGATCTTCTCGTCTCGTTGGGTCTCCAGAGGTGGCATGTCATATGGGCTTCGACTTGTGGCGTTGAAGTCCGCATCTTCCTGTTTGATGCTTCGCAAGACTCCCTCGATCTCGTCCATCACAGACGCGGCTGACTCCCCTGGAAGCGTACGCCTCTCAAGCCTTAGCAGACAACGCTCGGGAACTATGCTCCAGTCAGTGCCGCCTGCTATCGTTGAAGTGTGGATCTTCGGGGCTCCCAGAAGCGGATGTACCCGAGTTCCAAGGTTATCCTGGAGCTTCTCAACTCTTGACACAACCTTCGCCGCGTGAACGATGGCGTCAACGCCTTTTTCGGGAACCGAGCCGTGTGCCGCCTTTCCTTTGATCTCAATTTCGATCCAGACAAACCCTTTGTGTGTTGTGCCTACCCTCATCTCGGTCGGTTCCCCAACAACGGCTGCGTCAGTCCTGTACTCTTCGACGAGCTTCCTGATGCCAACGCTCTTGTACTCTTCATCCACGACGGCGCTGAAGATCAGATCTCCATGCAATCTCAACTCTGAGTTGACTAGGGCTCTCAGTGCCCCGATCATGGCCGCGAGCGATCCTTTCATGTCGCATGCGCCTCTGCCGTGTAGCCTGCCGTTCTCGACGAATGGCTTGAACGGGTCGATGGTCATCCCGTCCACGCCCACCGTGTCCATGTGGCCGTTGAGCATCAAGCTCCGTCCGCCGCCCGAGCCCCTTAGAACTGCTATCACGTTCGATCTCCCATCGGCCACAGACTGTCTTCGAACATCGAGATCGCCGATCGAGCAAAGTCCATCGTAGATGAGGTCCGACAGCGCCGACTCACCCGGTCCCCTTCCCAGCGTAGGGTTCACGCTGTTCGTCGCCACCATATCCTTCAGCAGGCCCACAACGAAATCACGCTCAATTCTGTGCGCGGTGTCCATACGCATCAGAGCCCGGTCTTGGATAGGCCGTGGATTACAAGGTTTCTGGAACGCTGTCGCCAATCATGTCCTTGACCTGAAGACGACTAGGCCGGTCAAGCCGATGATCGCCGTAGCCGACAAGATCGAGCTGTACTCGAACGCCGCGCTCACAGAGAACAGATCCCAAAGTGCCCCGAAGACAAGGTTTGCCACGAGCGAGCACACGCCGATGACGAGATAGTAGACTCCGTACGCGGTTCCTTTCAGCTCATTCGAGACGAAGGAAGGAACCAAGGCTCGCTGCAAAGTGTCCGAGATCCCGAGATAGGTCCCGTAGATGAACGCGATCGGAAAGGCGAGCAAAGCCCCTTCGGTTATCAATAACCCTGCCAATGAAGAAGCGAAGAAGATTCCGAATCCCGCAATCAGGAATCTATCTTTCCCGTACTTGTCGGCTAGCAGGCCTGACGGGAGACCCGTCAATACGGTGGCCACGTTTAGCGTTGCGTAGACGAGAGGAATCGTCCCACTATCAACGCCAAGACTGTCAGCTTTCACCAAGACGAATGAGAAGTTGTATGCGCCAAGCGCGAAAACTCCCATCACTACCAGAAATGCGCCGAATCGTTTCGTGAGAACCGTTTTCGCATTCTTCAATACGTTTGTGGAGGTTCTGGCTCCTCTTCGATCTTGAACGAAGAGCAGGAGAACAGTCACCGATACGAACCCTGGGACCAATGAGATCAAGAAGAGGCCTCTGACACCGAAAGCCGGCAGCAACAAGAAGGCTAGGACTGGGCCGACGATCGCTCCGATTTGGTCAGCGGAGCGATGCAGCCCAAACGCTCTTCCGCTCCGTGCTTCTTTGACTGATTCGCTGATGAGCGCGTCCCGTGGAGAGGTTCGGATGCCCTTCCCGACCCTATCCGCGAGCCGCACAGTTAACGCGTCACTCCAAGTTGTCGCGACCGCGAACAGAGGTTTAGCAAGCGTTGAGAGCCCGTAGCCGAGCAGGATAAGGGGCTTCCTGCGCCCGATTCGATCCGAGATCATCCCTGAGAAGACGCGAAAAATATTGTTCAGGAATTCCGCGGCGCCCTCCATCAGTCCAAGCAGCTCTTTGGTTGCGCCGAGCTGAGAGATGACGAAGAATGGCAAGACACCGAGGATCATCTCCGTCGAGATGTCTGTGAACATGCTTACAATTCCCAGATTCACGACGTTCTTGAGTCCAAGCTCTTGTGGAGGCTTGGTCTCCTGAGCATCCTTTCTGGCGATCAAGTTACTTCGCTCCGCGGGTGACGCGGGCTTGGAGACACGATGTCGGATACGAGGTGCTTATCTTCCTTCCTGCACGATGCAAGGTCTTCCAACGTCAGCGACTGGCTGGGCCGAAAGAATCAGGCGAAGTACTTGCGTAGCTCCATTGCCACATCCTCAGGGGAATCAAAGACCTCGCTTTCATCTAGGAAGTACTGAAGCCCCCATACATCGTTTACATTGTGGCTTTGGAACCCGTATCTCGAAGCGGTCTTCAGGACAACCGCGCCGTATGGAGAGTCCGCACCGAACGGCGAAGAGAAGACCAAGGCGTTGAAGCTTCGGATTCCAGCCTGATCGTAGAAGCTCAGCACGCGCGAGAATCCGTACGTCACACTTGACAAGGCGTTACTGGAAGCGCGTGTCAGGTCAGATACGTCACGAGCGATTCCCCAGACCTCGTCAGAGCCGGTTGGAGAATATGCCATGATCCAGTTCGATGTGCCCGAAGGTCCGAGATAGCGTTCCTTGCGTGTTTTCTCCTCAGCTATGAGATCCTTCCAGTAGTTCGAGCCGTTCACGTTCCAGTACTCCCGCGCTCTCAGGTCGACTTCCGCGAGCATGTTGAACGGCTGATCGCTCGCCAGCGCCTGCATGTGAGGATGCACAACGGTCGAGCCAGCGGGGGACAGACAATTCATCAGCACTGCGCCGTACCTGACCTCAGGATTCTTCTCATGCACTAGGCGGAGGTAACGCGTCGACGCTTCCAACGCGTCAGACAAGATCTTCTCTGTGAGCTCCTTCGGCCTGAGATAGTGGCTGTTCGCGACAACGGTCACGGCGTTGAATTCGCTATGCGCGAAGAGGCTCGGAAACGTCCTTGCCTCGCCGACTTGGATGACTCCTTCGCGCACGAGCCCCGCTGGGAATCTGGGCGTCGACTTTCCAGCCTTTTCCGGACAGAATGGACAGTTTTCTCGTGTCCGGTCGGCGGTCTCAGCGAGCGATGACTCGTCCGTCTGGAAGTATTTCTTGACGTAGTCGCGTCTGCCTTTCAGCACAATACCCCGTCGACCGGTCAGCGGATCCCGCCTATGTTCGACCACTTGCTCGTCAATTTCAAAGTTCTTCAGAGGAGAATGAAGCCGGGCGAGCCTCCTTTCGCATGCAAATTCCATGGGCGATACGGTGCCTACCTAAACCAAAAGAAGCTTCCGTCGAGAAACGCCGCTCGGCATCAGTGCTCGCGCTGGGCCGAGTTTGTTTGAAATACCTCCATGTTAGTCATGGATTCAGATGAAACGGAATCGGGAGCGTCGGATGTGAGCGTTCTAGCGAGAAGTGAGATCCTTCGAGAGATCAAGGCTCGAAGGGTCAAGATTGACCCCTTCCGGCCACGCTGCGTCAGAGCCGCGTCAATCGACCTGCACTTGGCGAACGCGTTTCGAGTCTTCCAGTCGCCTCACAGGAGCATACCCGTCACGGATCTGACGGACTTCAAGAGCGCGACTAAGGGAATTCGCGTTCCGCGCGGCTCGGGCATCCAACTCAGTCCAGGCGAGACCGTGTTGAGCATAACGGAGGAGAAGATAACGCTCCCGGACAACATCTGCGGGTGGCTTGAAGGGCGCAGCCGCTTCTCTAGGTTAGGCCTGCTCGTTCATATCTCCGCAAGCTTCGTGCAGCCAGGAATCGCAAACCATCAGGTCTTGGAGCTGAGCAACTTCGGTCCTTCCCCGCTTGAGATATTCCCTGGGACCGCGGTGTGCCAGCTGATTCTCCAGAGGACGATTGGAACGGGCCACTATCGAGGGCTCTTCGAGAAGCAGACCCCTGAGAGCTTCGCCAAGAACTGAAGAGCTCTCCGGTTACTTGATCCTCGTCAACCTCTAGGGATGGGGAGGAACCTTCGCACTCGTTTCATGTACTCCTCATAGTCTTCGCCGAATAGGGCAATGAGCTCCCTCTCCTCATAGGGCATGACAACAAAGTTGAACCAGAGTAGCGCGAGCGGCGCCGCCAGAAGAACGAACGCCAAATCCAGCAGTAGTCCCCAGCCCACGATTGACAGGAGAACCGCGAGATACATTGGATGCCTGACCAGTTTGTACGGGCCTCGAACCACAAGACGTTCCTTTCGCCCAAGACTCTGCTTCAACTCTACTCTTCGTAACAGCTTGGAGAAGGTCGAGTGGGTCGAAACTAGCACGTCTGCAGGTCTTCTGCATCGGAAGAGCCAGATCCAAAGGACCATGGCTATTGCGAGGAGCGCGGCACCGAACAGCCTGATTGGCAGTGAAAGCCCGAGTTCAAGCGGAATCCGAAGAAGAAGGGACGCCAAGTAGCCAAGGAACAAGATGGTTCCCATCACGACCAGTACGACGAGCGGGACAAGGATAATCGCCCTACGGTCTTTCCCTGGGTTTGTCGTTTGGCAAGCACCTCTAGTCTAGATTACTCCCTCTCAACTACGTATGAGTGGGGTTGCTGTTCCACAACTGTTTTACTCTTCTTGGGTAGCGGGTTCATGAGGGAGTGACGTTGGGCGGAGTCTACGATTCCGCGATGCGATTTGACAAGAGGATACGGTTTGCGGCGGTCGTTGACAGCGAAGGCAGGATACTTGAAGGCGGAATGCGCGCTGAAGTGGAGCCTATCGAGCCGCTAGAGAAGACTCCGGAGCTGATCTCGCAGTTGATCGCGCGCGAGTCCGCGGAGGCTAGGGCGGTGTTCTTCGGGGAACCCGAGTATTCGATCCTAATCCACGAGAAGCTGATCGCGGTGATCCTCTACTTGGAAGATGGTTTCATCTTGGTCACGACTCAGCGTCCGTTTGCACTGACGAAAGTTGCCCAACTCACTAGGCGTTTGGTCAAAGAGCGAATGAAAGCGATTAAGAAGTCCTAGCTTGGCAGTGGCCTCGGAAGGTCCTTGATCGACGTTCCGCTGGCCGATTTCTCCCGGCTCTTGTATCCGTACAACGGGACCTTGGCCTCCTGCCGGGGACAGACGGGGCAACCCAACGTTTTGGCGATAGCTTGGGTCATGCCCGTAAGCATGAACCCTCCGATGCTCGTATTCGCCATCCGCGGGGAACGCCACTCCTACAAGCTCTTAGACGAGACAAAAGAGTTCGTCGTCAACATTGCGGAGGTCGACCTTGCGGCCCAAGTCCTCTACTGCGGGCGCAAATCCGGAAAAGACGTGGACAAATTCAAAGCAACCGGTCTGACCATTGCCAAGGCGAAGAAAGTGAGCGCTCCAGTGGTGAGCGAATGCGCTGCTCACATTGAATGTAGGGTCGCCGAAATCATCCCGAAAGGCGACCACTCTCTCGTGATAGGAGAAGTGTTGGCAGCGTATGTTCGCGAGGATGCTTTCCGAGGAGTGTACGATCTCAAGCGATTCAAGGCTCTACTGTACTTGGGAAACGATGTCTTCACGACGACATCCGCGGAAACGATCGAGCCGAAACTGGACGAGTAACGTGGCACAAGGCCCAAGCGTACCCATGGGCGGACTCTGGCCTGGCGGAAGCGCAGCGGTACTCCCCCACAGTGCTCTGCCGGCGTGAACTCACAGCTTCCTAGGAATCAGCGCCAGGGGACGGTGCGGAGTTGGGCGGCGTGCGAGTTTCATGGAAGGATGTTGAATTGGAATACGCTCCGTGCTATCAAGCCCAGTCCGAAATAGATCAGAAACGCAGCCAGACTAATGAGTAGCAATCTGTATCCTCGTCCTCCCAGCAGCATCGTTCCTTTCGCTGACAGGTACGCTGTGCCCGTCAGCCATGCGTAGTCCATCCAGACGTGTGAGACGTACATGATCAAGACTCCGAGGAGCGCGCCTAGTTCCACTGCCTGAACGACCAGTCCGAGACCCACTGTCAGCCACCATAGAATGAAGTACGGATTGAGCGCCGTCAGTCCAACACCCAAGATGAGCGCTTTCTTCTGCAGCCCGGTCCCTTGGACTGGTCTAGAACTTATGGGCTGCCGAATCGCACCTCTGACCTGAAGGAGGCCGAATCCTATCAGAGCGGATCCTCCGACCAGCCCGACGACGAAGGCGAACCCTGGAAAGCTCATCAGGCTTGAGATTCCTAACGCCATCAGCATGACAAGTGGAAGTTCGACCAGCATATGCCCGACGGAGATCATGAAACCAGATCTCGCGCCGCCCTTCGTTCCTTCTACGAGGTTCGCGGCGAAGAGCGCTCCTGGGGCCAAAGCGCCCGAAGCGGTGACAACGACCACGGTTCCCAGAAACGCTGGAAGACTCGTAGAAAGCTGCACCGTTTCGCCGGCTCCCCATTGTACGCTCCCGATGAGTGATTTGTGCGTTCCTACGGCTGAACATGGTATGGGAATCGGAGGGATATGCTCAGGCCTAGCGGGAGACCGAGAAAAACACGGCGAGTATCTTCGTTGCGAGTTAGACTAGAGGTTAAGGTTCAGTGATCTTGATTGCGGTGACGGGGCACTGAATCTCACATGCGCGGCAGAAGATGCAGTCCTTCTCCCTAGCCGGGTCCGCCTTCTTGGCGGCCAGGATCGCCTGCCCGCTCGCGTTCGGAGTCTCGCAATCCGGCGTCTCAAGCCAGTCGAAGACGTTGACGGGGCAGACTGAGATGCAGATTCCGTCCGCGATGCAGATGTCGAAGTCCACTGCAACCATCTTTCCATGGATTCCAAGCTTCTTCGGTGGCTGAACGGTTCCTCGAACCTCGTGACCTATGTGATCCCCAACGACCGGCATCTTCATGAATTCTTGATCAATTGGCATCGCAATTGCACCTGGGAGCACTCTCAGAGATTGGTTGACTTATATTCGAGAGCATGTCGCATCTGTAACAGACAGCGGTCGCCGTGATAGGATGAGCCTCTCTCATCAGACAGCTCGGACAATGGACGAGATCGTTGACCAGCTCATCGACTACGGGCTGAGCAGGAACGAAGCTAGGGTCGTTACCTTTCTTGCGAAGCGGGGGGCCGAAAGGGCAAGTTTGGTCGCTCGAGCTCTAAAGCTGAATCGCACCGAGACCTACCGAACTCTCAGAAATCTACAACGCAGAGGCCTTGTTGAGGGCAGCTTAGAACAGCCGGTTAGATTCCAGGCCGCGCCGTTCTCGCGATGCCTCGGCATACTCATCGCAGAGCGGAAAAACAAGATTTCAGCGCTCGAGGAGCGAAGCGGCCCCCTAGAGCGCGCCTTTGAGAGGCTAAATGTCGAAACGGCAGCCCCGGCCTTCGAAAGATTCCAAGTCCTCGAAGGAAGAACTAGGATAGGACAGAAACTGCTCTTCATGTGGGAGAGTTCGAAGCTTCAGATCGATTCGATCATCGCGTCCTCGGACCTTGCTGGAGGCGGCGGGCGTCTGGTTCTGGACACACTATCAATGCTGGCGAAGCGGGGTCGCAAGATTCGAGTGATCGCTGACATCAACGCTTCCACGGCCAAGTTGGTTGAACCATTCCAGAATCTGATTGCGTTTCGGCACTTGGACTTGGCTCGTAGGCCCGTGCCTAAAGTGTCGATCATTGACGATACGGAGGCGCTGTTCGGGATTGGCGGAGCGGAAGAGGCCGTGGCTCATGGGCCTGAGCAGGTTACGCTATGGATAAGTAGTCGCTCGTTTGTGCGAAACCTCCGCGCATACTTCAACGAGATGTGGAGCAGCGCAACTCCGGCGCTTGCTCGACTGGAAGCAATCAAGGCTGGGAAAACCGAAGAAGAGTTGACAATTCTGAAGGGTAGGCCCGAGGTGCGTCACAAACTGTCGGAGATTCTGCAAAGTTGTCGAGAGAGTATCGACTTCTGGACAACGATGAAGGGAGTTGAGATCCTCGCAACTCATCGACTCGATGATCTGCTAGCGCTCAGGCAACGAAACGTCCGGATTCGGATAGTCGCGCCTATCACCGAACAAAACACGAGAAGCGCAAAGATACTGTCATCCGTTGCCGAGCTAAGGCACTCAGAAGCGCTCGGGCCCGCGCGTATCGTGGTAGCTGATCACAGCAACCTACTCTACTATCAACGTATCCCAGACGATGATAGTCTGGAGACGGGTGCGGACATCGGATTTTGGACGAACAGTCGCCCTTTCATAGACACGATGAGTCGAGCCTACGAGGAGGTTTGGAAAGGGATGGTGGCCATCTATACGCCTCGTCGTCGCGTCTCGCAGCGCTAGAGGGCAATTTCAGCTTTCATCATCGAATAGTTGGTTGCA
>Ga0315312_1003378_pt1 | contig 10296 bp, 10 predicted proteins | sample TDP7_MG_FD_203629 | JGI IMG/M metagenome (GOLD analysis project Ga0315312, IMG submission 203629) | Freshwater sediment microbial communities from Lake Towuti, South Sulawesi, Indonesia - TDP7 | ecosystem: Environmental > Aquatic > Freshwater > Lake > Sediment | place: Indonesia: South Sulawesi... | reverse complement strand
ACATAGTCCTCTGTAGCTTGTGGTCCTAAGCCATAGCGAACTTTACTCAAATTAGACTGACCGGAACGAGCCAAGCCCAAAACCGTTTCGATCCCGGTTTAAACTCTTGGGCATTATGCCGACCTTCACAGACTGGTACCCGTCTTGCCCGTCGAGGAGAAATCGATTCCTTAGTAGTTCGATAGATTTGTTCAATCTTATTGCTTAGGTCCCTATCCTGCTTCAAGGCTTTGAGGCGTTCGGCAGGGTCCTTGACTTCGCTGACTATAGCTTTGAGTCTATGACTGGCCCCAGCCCAACTCGTAAGGTTCACGAAGCCCTGATATGTCTTACCCCAGAATTCAGCACTAGTTTTGTGTGATTCGTACATCCACTTTATTGTATCAAGATACACATTCCGGGTCCCCTCATCTGCAAGCAGCACATCGATCCACTTTAGATACTCATTTCTACTTAGCACCCCGTACTCCGGATAAATCGAAGACCTAACGAACCAGTCTCTCAGGGTAGGTGTGCGACCCCTTAGTTTTTCTGGGTATGTGGGTTTACCCGCAGCTAACCTCTTCACGCTGTATCTGAGAAGTTTTGTCGCTACTGATACGGCTCCCATCTGTTTGTAAGTGGTCCACGCGCCAAATATCTCGGGAAAATTCTTGGACTGTGCTTTGGCGAGTCTGTCAATCTCCTTCCACAAATCTTCATCTTGCAGAGCTTCCAGCAGGCCCTCTGTTGTTATCTCATATGTTTTCTTGCTTCGACGTTTACCATACCACGGAGCGCTTTCTTTCACCCTAATGTAGCCGTCTTGCCAGAGCAGATCAACCGCCTTTTGATAAGACGAAAGAGAACCTTCGCTTCCTCTCTTTTCCTTCTTGGCTGTCTTCCAAACCTGTCGGGGGTTCATGGGTCCAGTCAGTGCGAATAGTTGTAGCGCCTCACGTTCCCTGAAACCTCTCTTTCTGGGCAACTACGCCACTTCCCAGTACACCGTTTTGGGTATACCACTTGCTAGCGTACTACTTTAAGCCTTGCGCGAGAACGGAGACTCCGCGAAGAAAGGTTCCTGAGGCTCAAGGCTAGGGAAATGAGTTGAGGTGTCCTAAATGCGGAACCGAATTGGAGCACTCGGATACACCCGATATCAACTAATGATTGAGTCGGTCAAGGAGTCAATTGCCTTCAAATTCACTCGGATTTTGAAACCACAGCGCCCTGACAAGAACCTAGGCTATTTCTTAATAACAACGCTGGACAGCGAGTACGTTCAACCGATTAGTAACCCATACAGCCCCGACGAACTGAAAGAGAAATACGGTCTAACGCAACTACCGCCCGATTTTGCCGAACCCCGCCCAAATTTCCGAACCTTTCAATTAGCATGTCAGGGCAAGTCCGCTCACTGGAAACCCGACCGACAAATCTCTTCAGCGGAACTCTGTAATTGGATTCTGTCAAACCTCTTGGTTTGGGGTATCGACTTCAAAGCGTACAAGGCGATTGTTGTTTGCTCTCATTACCTACTCGCAGAAGCCCAACATCTAACCGACGTGAGAGAACGGTTCAAGTCTTGGGGTAGTTCGCTCTATGGTGAGGTTGATTTCAAACCCGACGACTGGGTGAATTTCAATCCTTTCAGCCCAGACTTAGAGATTGAACACGACACAATCAAATTCAAGTTTGTTGATACCTACTCGCTTTTCGGTGCGAGTCTTGAGAAATTGACTCAGGAATCGCCCTACCCGAAACGTAAAGATGAAGATGTTTGGCGTGGTAGGCCGTGGAAGTGGTGGCGCGCTCGCCCAGACAGGTTGTTTGCGGAAGACGAAGATGAGTTTTGGCGTTATGCGGAAAACGATGTCTTAGCCTTGGAGTGGTGCGTTCATTATTGGCGTAAGTGGATCTGGGGCCGTTGGCGAATCGACATTTTGCGAACTCGGACTTTTTCAGGAATTGGACTTCGAATCCTCAAGTCAAAAATCACCGAGCCTTTGGAACCCTACATTAAGGAGTCCTACCTAGACAAGAACTACAAACCAAAGGTCAGAGTTATTTTCGATCCAACAAAGAAACACATCCGAGACATTTTCTTGGACGGTTATGCGGCTGGTAGACGCGAGGTTTCAGAACGAGGTCTTGTCACTGGTCCCGTCCACGCCTACGACGTTTCAAAAGAATACACGACAGCCGCAATTATGCAACCCCTACCGAACGCACACACCAAGTTTCTTTGTAACGAGATAGATGACTCGGACGATTTGAACCAATACGAGGGAATGCTTGAAGTCCGATTTGAATTCCCTGAAACCGTTCAATACCCTTGTCTACCCGTCATTGATCCGAGATTTCCCAAACAAATTTACCCGATGAAAGGAGTTTCAGTCTGCGGAGTAGCTGAAGTCAGACTAGCGAAACGACTCGGGGTCAAGGTCTACATAATCCGAAGCTGCGTCTTCAAAGCGACCTACAGCGAAATCAACCACCCGATTCGGCAGGTCCTAGAAGAAATCTTGGCGTTGGCAAACGAAGGAAAGGGGACAGCACAAGAACGGTTTATGAAGAACATAGCGAACGGATTGATTGGCAAACTATTCCAAAGAAACAAGTTGGAGCAAAAAGAGCAGAAGTGGATTGAAGTTGTAACCGTAGCGTCGGAGACAAGTTGGAGTCCGATTTTAGCCGCATTGATTCTATCTAGGGCTAGGGCGATCTACGGAGAAATACTGATACTCGGAACCCCGATCTACGGACATACCGACTCGGTTTTCAGTCGAACCCCAATCAACTTAGACGCTCCGATAAACCGACAACTCATAGAACATGGTTCTGAAGGTTTGAAACTTCAAGACGTATTTACAACGTTCTGGACACCTAGAGCAGCGTGTTTCTACGGTCGGACCAAAGAGGGAAAAACTAGAACGGCCAGACATGGAATAAGAGGACAAGAAGAAGACTTTATCAAAACAATAGAACCAAAACTAGGAAACCCCGACGCTCCGAATAGAACCGTCTTCGTCAGCCTGAAAATGGCAACGTTCAAAGACAAGAACTTAGATACCAACCTACTCGGACACGAATTGGTTACGATCACAGAAACAGATTTCGACTACGATCACAAACGGAAACTACTGAACCCGAATACAGACCTTTGGACTGAATCGAGCAAAACCACACCTTGGCAATCGATAGACGAATTACTAGAGACGGTTCAAATCAAGAAGGACAAGAGACAAAGAAGACTGAAAAGGGGTTTTGAAGATCAAAGAGAACGCAGAATTGGACAAGTCGGAAGACCAAAAGTAGTCTCGGAAGAGGACCGGGCTGAAATGTTGAAGATGTTCCGGGAAGGCGCAACTAGGTATAGAATAGCCCAACGTTTCAAGGGTAAGTATGGACAAACGACGGTCTACCGAACTATTACCAAAATTGAACCTTTCGGCGCTGCCTCAGCATAATACAGTTTTGGTAATAGTCTATCCATAGACCGACCTCGTTGTTTGGTCGAGAAATTTCCAGCACGCTTTAAGGGCCTTAAGCCTAAGAAAAGATAACTATTTAGAAGAGACACACCGAGTGCAGTTATGGGTCAGATTGCGAGCCCACAGTTTTGTTATGCTACGCGTCGTGTTAGTAGTGAACCTCCTGCTCTTCGTAAGTTCCTTGCACAGCGTAGCGATGTTACCTTCTCTTTCTCCGACGCCGTATGTCAATCGTGAGCATAGCTTCCATATCTATCCTCCATCAGGATGGACCGTGGATGAACGTAGCGCGCGCGATATTCAAGGTGCAATTGTTTTCTTTTGGGGGCCTTACGAATCTGATACTGGAGGTACTGTTAACGTTCTGATCTGCAGTAAGATCGTCTCATCCACTATGTCCCTAGAAGAATGCGTGTCAAGAGAGAAGCCGACACTCACCTCACTCCCTTACTATCGGATTCTGTCTGAACAGAAGCGAAACATCAATGAGCTTCCGTGCATTGAGTTGGTCGGAACCACTGTGGGAACAACGACACGAGGCACTTTCACTCTGAAGCAGAAGCAGGTCGTGTTCGTGCAGAAGGGAAAGATGTATTGGCTTTCCTTCATGGCATCCTTGAAGTACTATGAGATGTATTTGTCAGCTTTTGAAGAGAGCCTTCAAACGTTCAAACTGGGATTGCCAGAAATAACTTCGTTCGCCACTCCGCCAATTCTTGCACTCGTCGCCATCGGTACGTCAACAATCGCTCTAGTAGGGGCATATCTTGTGTACAGCAGGAGAAGAACAGCGAAGAGACTCAGTACCTCTCTGGGCTTTAGACGGGTAACTTGTCCGAACTGTGGATCTGAGATAGTAGTGGATAGCGAAAACAAGACTTGCAGGAAATGTGGAGCCTCTCTCGCGTGATCAACGCTACGCGTGTTTGTCGAAAACAAAATTCGGAATCTGTCAATCGCCCCATATGGGTAGAGGAACCAGTCTAAGAGAGGGAGTCAACACAACACATGAGCTTATCTATCCGAGACGCGTCAAATACTACAACTCTTCTGTGTCTAGTAGGTATCAGGTTGCTATCGAATTGTTTGAGCATAAATACCGACGAAAGATCTTTCTTATGAATCGAACATCGTTCAAACTATGGCGCTGCGTCGATTGCAGGGGGGCGGGTTGAATTGGATAAAATCACGATTGGGCTGATATTTCTACTCGTCGTTCTCTGCTCCTTCATCAATCCTTTCGTTTTCGCAGTGTTTTTCTTGGTCTGCGTAGCGGTCGCTTTGTCAGACCGAGCAAGAGACTTCGTCTCAAGTCCATTCGGGAAGCAGCCCCCGGAAGACGACAAGTCATAGACAGACGACCCGAAGCCGAGTGGGCGGCCGTTTGTTGGTTCAATGTCTTGGAACCAGATTCTCCGACATAGGCATAGGCTCGGAGGCATCGAGGAGTCTACGCTAACTGTGTACCTCTCTTACGGTCAGCTTTTCGAAGACTGGCTAATATCTAAGCGCGGATTGTCTTTCGATCAGGTAATTGATGGCAATAGTTTCAGAGCGTCTGAATTGCTTACTGAGTATCTGAGTGACTATCTAGTGTCGGCTTGCGAGTCTTACCGTCGGTCCGTTCTGAAACATCTCAGGGAGATCTTCCGTTTTTGTGGTCGCCCCTTATTGGATGTTCCTCACATCAGGACATAGTCGAGTGTGTCCCGTCATTTCCTCGCCAGAACGGTGTTATGCTGTCAGTCCCTAACGGTTCTCTCTCCGTAGAACATTTCTATGTAACGCAATCGTGGCAGTGATCGAGCCGATCAGTATTGCGACAGCCACTGGTCCAGACATCTCCCACCCTACGCATCGAAAGATAACGTAGCATCCGACAGATAGAAGCACGAATACAACTACAGAGTGTTTTGTTATTCTTCCTAGGTTTGTATAGGTTTCTTCTGACACGATTCGAAAGATATTGAACCTGACAATTGCTTCGTCTAGCAAATACGTGAGAACACCCCCGCCAAGCAGAAACAATATGAAGGATCTTGGTGGTCCACTGGTGTAAGGAGGAACAACAACAGGCGTGTCTTCCTTCAACAGATGGGGAAAGACGAAGTAAAGAATAACCAACACTACAACCATAGCTATGTATGTATGTCTGCCCACTCTCTTCCTAGATGCGATATCTCTTCTGATTCTCTTTCCCGCATCATTCTCAGGAACAATTATCTCTTCAACGACCGTGATTGATCTCGCTTGATGATCTGCTTTTAGATCGTCAACAGCCTGCCTGATCCTGTCCAAGTCCTTCTCTAGGACAATGTCAGCTATTGCAGGAATAGTCAGCCTCTCAAGTTTGGGGCTGGGTGCAGATGCCTGATGCGAGATATAGTCTAGCACTTCTTGTTTCAGGGCTTCTCTTGTTCTTGGTCTAGACATGAGAATCCCCTTGTTAGCAGACTACTATTGTGACACGGCTCGTCATTAATTCTTTGTTTGGCGAAGAGAAACAAGTTCCTAGAATACCTCAAATGAGGAACATATCTGTTTTCTGGCGACAGCGTGGCAATGCAGCCCCTTCAGCATGTCTGGTTCAGGGCCGTCTTTTTTTGGGCATTTTTCTAATGGTCTCTTAGCACGCGAGTCTATTTTCTAAGTAATGCCACGACCGCACCAATCACAATGCCTATCCCGGTGACGATTACTGCCATAAGCCTTGCGAGAGTGGCTAGGTCATATACCTTTATGACTTCTAGCCATCGCCAGTCAATCAATTCAGATCTCTTCATCGTCTTCGCTCTTTCTTTCTCAGGTGTGGATGCAATCTCCTGCATCTTCCGCACTGTTTCTTTGCCCTTGGCGTTATCTGTAGGGATCACTTTCGCCAGAACACCAAACAACTCGTAGTGGTCTGAAGGGGCAAGTTCCCATTTAGATACGACTACTCTAATCATGTATCTCCCGGGCTTAATGAAGCGAGATTCTATCTTGAGACTACTCTTGAGCGTGTCATCCTTCTTGAAGCCTTGAAGCTGAATATGCTTGAAATCCTTGAAGCCAGTCGTGACTACTGGGAAGGAAGAGACCTCGTCATGTGCCGCGAACTCACAATCGATTTCTCCTCTATCTATTTCCTTTCCTTTGTTCGTGATTTCCAAAACGAATCTAGGAACTAACCACTGCTCAACGAACAGTGGAAGCCACCTCACCCTTCGCATGTATATGTCAAATCGATACTCTGGGTTGATGAGCTTCGCCGAGTATTGAGCTTGCCTTCTCAAGAGTTCCCCCCACCGCCCAGTCGATCCTACTTGTCGTTTCTTAGTAGTTTAGGCTTTCTACTCCCGAGCAAAGCGACACGCAGTATACAACAGTAAAGAAGAGTGGGGTTTTGGCTGACTCGGAACGGTCAGGTTCGCCTTGAACTGTCGCCCCCCAAGCCTCGTGGATCTTCGGTATGAGTTGGCACAAAATGCTTTACCCTTTTAAGCGGGAAGATCTATGAGGAAGTCTACGATTGTCACTTGCCGCTTCTAATCGTCAGACCGCTCGATGTTGAGGAAGAGAAGACCGTAATAGACATTGACAGCCTCAAAATGCCCTATCCACAGTTTACTAAGGAGGGTGTCAGAATCAGATGTCTCATAGACAGGATTTTCACAGCGGATGGCGCAAAGGTGGTCAGTCAACCTCGGGCTATCCGTGTCTTCAACATACTTAAACCGAAAGCATACAGCGCTCCCAAACTAGATGTCTCCTCGTATGCTTTGCCTGAAGGCATACCAAAGGGCTACTATGTCGAAGTGCTTGCCATAAACTTCGTCTACGAGGAAACAAAACAAGGCGAGAAGCAGAGAACGATAGAGTTTCCTATATACCCGGGCGAAACACGAGGTGACCTTCCTATAACCATCCCCCCTCGGATAACGACTGAGATCCAAAGGGAGATGGATGTCTTAAGAAAGGTGGGTGAGGCTTTCGAGACTATTGGTTCCCTCCATCAAGCTGGACTCCACGAGGTAGCAGTTGATTTGACGGAGGGGTTGCTTAGAGTAGAGAGAAACGATCACGAGGGGGCGATTAAGTTCCTCCGAAAGTCTGTGGAAGGCCTACGCCAATACATTGATGACAAGACTATTGGGAGTAAGAAGAGAACCAAGGAAGTAGGAAGGTTTCTCAAAATCTCCTTCAGTCTGATGTCAAACTTCGGTGAACATACAGGAACTCACGGATGGATAGACGAGGCGTTTCTAAGTAAGGAAATTGCGGTGGCTATCTCTCGATACATATTAAAAGCTCTAAAGAAATAGAGATGAGGCGTAGAAATGAACAAACCAAATCTGAAACGAATGTGGGAGACTTACGTCAGGTTATCAGCCGAAGACATTCCTTTGGGTAATCACATTGAGAGAATGCGAAAGGAGATCATTCCTTTAGTATCTCGTTTGAAAGATGAGGGTTTGATAGATTGGTATTGTCTTCTAATACACAATTACGGAACTGGTGTGCCAACGACTCCTGACGATCCAAACCCATACCTACATCTTAGGGTCTCTTTTACGAAAGACTTCAGCAAAGATGAGGTAAGGAAATATCTTCCAACTGATCTGCCTGAAACGTCACCAAAACCAGCCTCTGGAGGTTCAATTGACGGTGTTGTCAAATCGTGGCTCAGAAATGACGATATTGCGGAGGCGTGGAGAATCATTGGCGAATCGACAGAATGGATCTTCAATATGATAAACACTTTCAAGACAGATGTCGCTGTCCGTCCCTGCATCTATCCTTGTCAAATAAGACAGTTTCTTCATTACTATCGCAATGCACTGCAAATGGAGATAACCTAAGGACTTTGGTAGAGAAAGGGGAGGGGTAGGTGCTGGTTTATGCCAACACCGTCAGGTTTACTTTGTCGTAGATACGTTTCAGTTTCTGGCGAATAGTCTTGGTGTCACAGAGAACATAAACCAACGAGTAGATGGCAGTCGCGAGATGGACCTGAATGATGGTATGATTGAGGTTATGAGTACTCTAGCACGCGCTAGCCCGCTCCCGAAGGAATCATGTTCTATTGATCCGTTCGATAGTCTCGTTGTGGCACTGCTGACAAATCCAACGATGAATGGTAATGGAGCCGCGTAATACACTCACGAATTCTTCATCAATCTCCTTCAGACTGTGTGGCGTGTCTGTCTTACAGGTTGGACAACGCTTAAGAAGAAGTTGGGGTGCAAACGACGTCGTATTTCTCATTCCGCAACTCTGGCATGTATACTCATACCCCACTACGTTGCGTTTGTATTCTTCTCGCCAGATAGGGTTTTGCCTCATTTCCTGTTCCGTACGCTGTTTGAAGCCTTGGCGAAGCATTTCCTTTGACTGAAACTGCGGAGTCTCCTTTCCACAGGTGCTGCAATACCTAGTCTCGAATCTCTGTTTCTTGAACGCCAAATAGATGAGAGATAGGCCTCCAACCCAACCTGAGAGCCATGCTCCTAGGAAGATAATGCCCATGAATCCCAAATAGCCCGGAATTGTCCCCATCCAAGCTGCAAGGGCTGTGATTGGCCCGGGAACAAGGAGTTGCGTCGCAACAATAACGGCTAAGCCTGTCAGAATTCGCTTAGCTCTATACTTGGTGTAAGGGTTCAGCTCGTTCCCTCCCAAGCGTGAGCATCAAGGCTTGATAGCGCATTACTCCATAAAAGAGTAGCCGTTTGTCAATACACACTTCCTTCTAGCTCACTTCGTCTTTGCGGAGGCACGCGCTAGTCGCGTAGAACTCGTAGGTTTGCCTTGTCGTAAATTCGTTTCAGTCGTTCGGGGCTGAAATCGCTATAGTGTCGCGCTAGGACCGACTTGGGTATGCGCCCACAGAACGCATCAACATACCTATCTGGAACGCCTAGTTCACCCAGTTGGCAACAGAACCAGTCGCGTAAGACTTGAGGTTTGATGTATAGACCTGTCTTCTTGTTGGCCTCTTTGTATGCTCGTCTAAGCGTAACCTCACTAATTGGAAACAACCGTTTGTCGTCGGTCTGTCGATTCGCTAAATATTGTCGGAGATAGGTCTGGGCTTCCTCGTTGAAGCAAGTGGCCCAAGTGTTCTTTGTGGTCCCGTTTTGATGTGCGTTCTTCGGAATGATCGTTCGGTTCTCAAGGTCTACATCGTCTATGGTCAAACCAAGTAGCTCGGTTCGCCTTAGTCCACTCGTTGCATACATTAGGAACAAGGCCCTGTCTCGGTCGTTGTCAAGAGCACCAAAGAACCGTCTCAGGTCTTCTTTACTCGGAACGGTCTTAGGTGTGTAGGTTCTCTTTGGAAACTTGAACGATTCAACAACCCAAGGCATCTTCAGGAAATCACGGAAAAAGACCTTTAACGCCTTCAAGATGTTTGCATATGTTGAAGGACTCTTTGTCTTGAATCGTATCAGATATGACCGAATATCTTCCGCTGTTACTTGCAACGGATGTTTGTTTATTGACTCTAGGAGCCGTCTGACTTGCCACGGGTATCCATTGTTGTGGCTTAGAGTCCTCGGAGCAAGGTTTCTATCAACTTTACAGAACCGTTCGAAGTTTGACAACAAGTCGGTTATTGAAGAGGTTGCAAATCCGAAGGATTTGACAGCCTCCGGAGTCAGTGGTCGCGGGTTCAAATCCCGCCGGGCCCGCTATAAGACCGGTTCGAGCGCGTCCTTGCCTAGACAACCATCATAGTTTCTTCTTGGCGCCTGTGGCTGCAACGGCGAAGTACTTCTCCCAGTCTATCTGGGCTATCTGTAGAGTATTGCCGTCCGGATCTGTGAAGGTTGCCTGC
>Ga0315312_1003377_pt1 | contig 10299 bp, 11 predicted proteins | sample TDP7_MG_FD_203629 | JGI IMG/M metagenome (GOLD analysis project Ga0315312, IMG submission 203629) | Freshwater sediment microbial communities from Lake Towuti, South Sulawesi, Indonesia - TDP7 | ecosystem: Environmental > Aquatic > Freshwater > Lake > Sediment | place: Indonesia: South Sulawesi... | reverse complement strand
GGCTTGCCAACCATCGCTCAGTCTCTCTGTTCTCTTTCATCCAATCAAACCATCTGTATATTGCAGGATTGAACTGAAACACCCAAGACCTCGACTGGCGGCGCGGGCGGAGGAATGTACCACAGTCGGGGCAGAATCGATCCAACCTATACTGCTGAAATGAAACCACTTTTCCGCATCTTAGGCATTCAAACTCTGCGTCTCCCAAGCTAGCGCCTAACAATCTTGTTGCCCTCTGACCCTATAGAGAAAGATGTAAAAGAAGATTGAATCCTTTTGGATTTAACGCTTGGGGTACCATCTTGTCTTAAGGTCTTCTATTTTTTGGAAGTGGGGGTCATCTGACACTAGGGGGCATCCACGGATTTGAGTTGTAGCTGCGATTATGCTGTCGGCCATCGGGATTCTATACTTGCTTCTTAGTTCTGCACTTCTGATCGCCGTCTCATAGTCTACATCAGCGATGTTGAAGTCTCTGTGTATGGTTTCAGCTCTTAAGTTCGCTACTTCTCTCCCTTCCTTCTCCAAGCTGACACGGTATATCTCGTGAACTGTCAACGTGGAGACCATCCTATCTCTTGTTTTTCTAAGGTCTTCCTTAAGCTTTCTCTTGAAATCCGCGTCATCTGAATAGAAATATTCAATAAAAAAGCGTGTATCGTACACGCTCTTTTCAGGCATCCTCCTCCCTCATCCCGTCCAGCATCCTCTTTAACTCTTCTACGTCACCTTTTCCCATGCCACTTCCGGCAAGGTCGAATATGCTCAGGAGTTTTCTTACCACGATACGGTATTCTTCCTCAACTACCTCGACCTTGGCTCCTTCCTCTATTCCGAACTTCCTCCTTAACTCCACTGGTATGGTTATCTGCCCCTTCTTGGTAACCGAAACTTGGGTCATACTTCGTCACAAGTAGTACCGTCATCGAGTAATACTTAAGTCTTTTCATCACAAAGCGGTTTTGTCGTTTTCACATTAGATGCCGATGAATTGGAGATTCAAACCCTTTTAGGGCTAAATCCGGCCCCGCCCGCCATATATCAAGTGAATCCCAGTCAAGCAATGAACGTTCTCGCTCTGTGTCAGTATAAGCCCATCAAGATTCTCCTTTTTCAGCAACTCGGAAGCCATCCTGAGCCCTTGCTTATTTTCGCTTTCTGGAAAATCTCCGTATCTAGGCTTCTTCAACTACTTCACATTCATCCTTCGAATCCTCATCTCACACTACAAGCGAGCAGATTTGAAACCTATGCTCCTCCATTTCGGTGTTAGAGACTTCTCTCCAGCGATTTAGATAACCCTACATCTGGACGTAACATGCACGGAAAATCTTTTTCATACAGCTCCAATCTTCTCAGGTTGGAAGATGATTTGCGACCACGGTTCTTCAACCGGTCCCGAAGCCATTGAAATGGTCAGGAAACTTGACCAGCCTATATATACCCCCCCTCTACCAATATTGAGAAGACAGATGGACCAGTATCTCCGATCCCCGAGACTCGGAGAAGATCTTCCACGCGGCGAATTACGGGTCAACGGTCTTCCAGGAGCTTCCAAACTTTTCTAGACGCATGTGCTTTCTTGCTGGCTCTAAGATGAGGCAGTGTCCTTCTCAGATGGGGTTCATGAAGCCCTTTTCATAACACGGCGTATATGTCTCCGTTCTCTTCGATCTTCAGCTTGACCTTTGCCAAGGCTTCTTTAGGCATTCCCAAGAAAGGCTTGCCGGTCTTTGGGTCGTACATGCCGTCATGAAGGGTGCACCATATCTTGCCGGTGTACTTGTTCCATTTCACCTCTGCCTGCATGTGGGTGCACAGGCCGTCGTAAGCGAAGAAGCCTTCTTCGAGATGCATAAGCAAGCCAGGCTTCGCGGTTCCCTTCTCGTCGCCTACGGGATACAGAAAGCTCTTGGCTTCTCCAACCGGAACTTCCTTAGCATTTGCTATGTAAACCAATCTTTGGCCGGCCATCAATACCACCTCAACGTTCCTTCCAGCCTTCTAATGCTCCATCGCCTTCTACTTGAGCATTTTCCTAAGATTCTCTATACAAAGCTTTGCACATTCGAGGGGCTGATAGGCATAGGACTCTTGCTCAACAATGTACCATTCTGTGCCGCCCACAGTTCCGCAGAGCTTGAAGAACTGGTTCCATTTCATCTCTCCTTCGCCTATCAAGGCTTTCTCGTCCTTCGATGAGAACTCCTTAAGATGCACGGTTGCCGCACGGCCTGGGTAACGCTTAACAATCTCTAACACCCCCTCCGGGCTGACCTTGCCGTGCATCGCGTTTCCAGTGTCAAGCTGCATCACCACGTCGGGAACCGTTGCCCCGAAGAATATGTCCCACGGCATTTCCCCGTCTATCGGCTGAAACTCGACTACGTGGTTGTGATACCCAACGCGCATACCCTCAGGCTTAACCCTTTTTGCTATGTCGTTCATCAAGCGGGCTGTTCTAAGCCATGCGTCCTTCGAGTTCCTGTACTGATCTGGCAGCCAAGGCACGATGAGAAACCGGTTTCCAATGGTTCTGTTGAACTCAACCGTCTTCTTCAGCTCATCGCCAAGCAAAGTGTCGATGCCGATGTGGGTTCCGGCAGCCCTCAAACCCAGATCTTCCAGCATCTTCCTCAACTCATCGGCGCTTCGATCGTAGTACCCCGCGAACTCCACGCCATCGTAGCCCATTTTCGCCACGGCTTTTAGGGTTCCGAGAAGGTTGCGTGCGCAGTCATCCCGGACTGAGTAAAGCTGCAATGCAACAGGTATCTTTGGCATTTCTTCATACTCCTTTCTGGCACCGTCTCTATGAACCGCCCAATATTTAAGAATTATATCCCCATTCAAACCCGACCAAAAAAAGAAGCAGTACTGAAAGGAGCTAGACTTGCGAGACTTTGAAGAAAAGACTTAAGAACCAGTCTGCAAGCATCTAAATGTTAAAGTCGTCTTTGGCACACTGAGATGGCAAACATGAACAAGATCAAGGCACTAAGACTCGGCATAATAGGTTTTGAGGTTTTGACCATAGCCCTATGCTTGCTCAGTGTATATACTCTTTTCAATGCGCTGTCAACTGCAATCTCCGGCGGGACGATGAATCTAAACTTGACCAGAGACGAATCGACTGGCGAATGGAGATTCATCTTAAATGGGAGCCCAAGAAACACTGGTTTCCTAGGTATTACGCTATTCTTTGAGGTAGCCGTTCTCGATCTCGACGGACTGGACATTGCTAGAAATTCCACATCAGTGTTCATACCAGCTGGAGGAACGAACGAGTTTTCGCTTAGCCTCACTATTCCTCCAGACGTAGTACCGGGGGGCAACCTCGAGGAGGCTGAGGGCTATTTTGAGTTAAGGTTCGCTGTGAGAACGCTTGCAGACCTCGTTGGGTTTACGAATACTCTGAGAATTGGGGGAGAGGCTTCACCATGAAGGTCAACAAGAGGTCCATAGTCTTTGGCGTCTTGACCTTGGTCATTTTCACAGTGTTGCCTCTTTACGCTCAGAGCATGATCCCTCAGGAATATCTGAGAGGCTTCTCCAGCCAAGGATTTGACTTGGCGGACCTTGTGAACAAAGTAGCCTTCATAGGCTTGGTCATGTCGGTTCTTATTCTCCTTAAGGGATTCTTCGAGAAGACTTCTGCCACCTTCCTCGCTCTTTCTATCGTGTCTACGGTCTTCTGGCTTCTGATAGTATTCTTTGCTCTAGGCATGGGAAAGATGGAAAATCTCGGGTTAACAGTCCTCTCATCCGAGGCCGGTGGCGTCTCAAATACTGTTATATTCGACTTGAGGCTGTTCGCATATCTTGCCACCATCATAGTAGGTCTAAAGATATTCCACTCGATCCTGAAGTTCAGAGAAGCCAGGCTGAAAAGGGCGGCAGTCCAAACGAGTCAGCCTAGCCCTACTGCAGAAAGCCCAGAAGGTACTACACGTTCAGGCGCCAACTGAATGTGCCGGCAGACTGAGACCTTCAAATATCAGATGACCCTGACCCATTCCTTGTAGGCTTCAAAGATCCGCCTAAGCTCTTTCACGGGTTCAGCGTGCAGGTCAACCCTCAGACTCAGTAGGGGACGTGTCTCCAGAACCGTTTTTTCGTCAGCCACCAGTAAGGCCGAAGACATCTTACCCCTCCTATCGCCTCCAGCCTCTTCTCCAGCCTCAAGCGACCGCATCAGCCTCTCGGCCAGCCAACCTTCAGAACCTTTAAAACTGTTTATCATAGCCTCCAAAACTTTGCTCGAGGCTAGAGTATTGCCCGCGGCTATGCAGTCCTCTTCAATTATGTGACCCTTCCATACCGAGGTCTCTTCTCCAGTGAACGCAGCTTTCCTTCCATTCCTGTCAATGACCGCCACTTGTCTAAGCTCTCTCTGCGAATCTTCTCTGAGCAACGCCTCTAATGCTGCTCGAGGAGAAAGCCCCTTCTTTAGAAGCTTGATGCCTTCAACGCCGTAGACAACGTTTGAATAACCCTGAGTGGCTATAGCCCCTACGCCAAGTTCCACATATGGCACGACGCTTCCGACTGCTGGAACGGCGGTTGAAACACAGACGCCAAGAGCAGATGTTCTGGGACATCTGGCGACTAAAGAAAATGTGCCCATAGGCATTTCGCAAACTCTTCTCCTTTCAGATGCTTACGAACACTCTGATTCGACTCAGCCGGTAAAGCAAAGACGGGTGAGTACGGAGCTTCCGCTGGTATCCTCTTCTTGACAAAGTATATATCTGCTTCTATACTCTTACAACGGGAAATGCAGCGCCAGAGCGTCGTTGTTAAACGAAGGGAAAGCACGCCAAGCTTCGTAAGGACCTTGGATTCTCTCTCATCCAAAACTTGGGTGAGATACCTAGTCTACGTCTCCTCCGTCCTTTTCTTCTTCGCATTGGTGCTTATCCCACCGATAGCTGGAATCTTCCAGAAGATCAGCCGCTTCGGAGAGCTCTACGCGACCCCAGAGCTTCTGGAAAGGGCCAACTCAGCGCTCCTTTGGTCGTTCATAATGGCGTTTGCTGTTTCGATCCTCGACCTGGTAGCAGCGTTGCCGCTCGCCTGGTTCATCGTCCGGAGCAGATCGAGGCTGATCAACCTCTTAGACACCCTAACGGACGTTCCCTTCTTGATTCCAACAGTAGCCTTAGGATACTCAGCCAGCCTCTTCTGGAGCAAACCTGAAGGAGTCTCAGGCCTCTTCGGAATGGAAACGCTTGTCCCGCCGGGCTTCCTGCTTGTACTGCTGCTCCATTTCGCCTTCTCCTACCCGGTAATCGTCAGAGTCATGGTCGGCGAGCTCCTCAGCTACAAGGAAGTCTACGAGGTAGCGGCCAAAACGCTGGGGGCGCAGCCCTTCACATCCGTGAGAACCGTGACCTTGCCTCTTCTCAAGCCGGCGCTCGTGGCTTCCTTCCTCTTAGCCTTTGCAAGGTCCCTTTCGGAGACCGGCGCAACTGTTATGGTTGCAGGAGGCTTTGAGAACGGACCTGTGTTCATCTTTAACAATATCGACAGAGAAAGCGTCCTCGTCTACGTCAGCTCGCTTCTCATCATTGCATCGGTCGGCATATTCTTTCTCATAAGGTTGTTCGCACCAAGACTCAGACTTCCCATCAGAAGGGCATGGCCGAACTTCGAGAGGAGATTGAGCAACCCATCTTCTGCAAAGTCGAGAGATTTGGCAACAATCGCCGTTTTCCTGTTTTTCGTGATCGTTCCTTCAATCTTTGTCTCTTTGCCTCTGATCAATGCCTTAACAGATGGAACGTTAGGGGGCGCTCTGGCAGGAGTGGCGCCTTGGGGCAGCTTTTGGGATAGTATGATCCTTACATATTCAATAGGTCTCATCTCCACGGCGACAAACATCGTGATGGGCCTTCCCGCCGCAATATTGATTGCCAGAAAGAGGCTGAGGTATCTGACACATATTTTTGATGCTTTGGTGAACATCCCGATCATCGTGCCTTCCATAGCCCTCGGCGCGTCTCTAAAATTCTTCTGGGGATCTCTAGAGATGCCCGAGTTCTGGGTTCTTGTTCTCTCGCATGCGACGATAACTTACACCTATTTCGTCATGTCTATGGCTGCGTCTGTGGAGAGCATTTCACCTGAGATGGAGGAGGTAGCAAGCACGCTTGGGGCTAAACCTTTCGCAGTGTTCAGAAGAATCACGTTGCCACTTACGAAGTACTCGGTCTTCTCAGGCGCTGTGTTGGTCTTCACCCGCTGCATCGGCGAAACAGGCGCCGCAAAGGCAGCTGCGAAAACTCTGAAGACGGTGCCGGTTCTCCTTGTGGAGTGGATTGTTCAGGGAACCGCCTCTCCATCGGAGAGTGCACTAGGAATCGGGTTCCTAATTCTGGCGTCTTTCTCAATCCTCCTCGCGTTGAGGATTATTATAAGATGGAAAAGGTGAATATCCAATGCCGTCTGTCCGTCTAGCCAAGGTCACAAAAAGGTTCGGCAGGATAAATGCCATTGACAATCTTGATCTCGAGATCGAGGACGGAGAATACCTATGCGTTCTCGGTCCAACCGGCAGCGGCAAGACGACATTGCTTAGATTGATTGCGGGAATCGTCAAACCGAACGAAGGCGAAATCTACATCGACGGCAAACTCATGAACGATGTTCCCCCTCAGGAAAGAAACACGGCAATCGTTCCTCAGGACTACGCTCTCTTTCCACACCTAAACGTCATCGAGAACGCCACTTTCGGACCGATTTCCAGAGATCTCAGGAGGAAAGAGGCCTACGATGTCGCGAGGAGGATGCTTGAGATGACAAGGCTGGCTGGAAGAGCGGATTCCTTCCCGAGCGAGTTGAGCGGCGGCATGCAACAACGTCTCGCTCTTGCCAGAGCCTTGGCGTCTGGCGCCTCTCTCTTGTTGCTTGATGAGCCGTTGGGAGCCTTGGACGCTCGCCTCAGGGTTGAACTTCGATACAAGCTGAGGAGTTTGGTGAAGGATGAGGGGTTCACCGCCATCCACGTCACACATGACCAAGAAGAGGCTATGGTGGTTGGAGACAGAATCGTCGTTCTGAGGCAGGGTCAGATTCAGCAGGGCAGCATCCCATTCACGATCTACAATGAGCCTAAAAGCATATTCATAGCCAACTTCGTCGGAAGCGCAAACTTCCTCGAAGGCTTCATCTCCGAGAGAGGACCAGGCTGGTCCCGGGTGCAACTCCGGAACGGGATGGCAGTGCGCGTTAGGGAGACAGGCTACTCGCCTGGGGAGAGGGTCGTTCTAGCGATAAGGGAGGAGATGATTGAGATCGTTAGGGCTGCCAAGAGAAAGGCGGGGGTCAACCTTTTCAGAGGGATTGTTAGATCAACAAGTTTTCTCGGCAGTTTCATTCGGTATGAGATTCAGCTAGAGAACGGCGATGTGGTCAACTCGAAGATTCCAGTCTTCCTGAGAGATGACAAGGTCTTAAGCGGCCAAAGGGTCGACGTTCGTCTTCAAGCTGAAAATATAAAGACCTACCTCTACCCCGCGACGGGTCTGTATAGAGAGTTGGAGGCGGTTTAGGTGCCTTCAGTTCGACTGGTTAACATCGCGAAGAGATACGGCGAGATTACGGCTGTGGAGAATGTGAACCTTCAGATCGAGAACAAAGAGTACGTGTGCATAATAGGGCCAAGCGGGTGCGGCAAGACTACACTCATAAAGTGCATTGCAGGCATTGTGGAGCCGACTGAAGGCGAAATCTACATCGATGGCAGACTGCTGAACAAAGTCCCCATTCAAGAAAGGGGGGTTGGATATGTCTTTCAGGAAATCGCACTCTTCCCTCACATGAACATCTATGAAAACGTCTCCTACGGACCTTTTGTGAAGGGCTGGGACCCTGAGAAGGCTGGAAGCTTGGTCGAAGAGATGCTCAATATGATGGCGCTTCGTGAAAGGGCAAAGGATAGGCCTGACGTGCTTAGCGAAGGGGCGCAACAAAAGACTGCGATAGCGAGAGCTTTTGTTTCAGGGTCTCTTCTGCTGCTCCTAGACGAGCCGCTGGGCTCGTTGGATGCCAAGGTTAGGACAGTGCTACGCCATGAGCTAAGAAGGATGGTGAAGGATCTTGGTCTCACGGCGATCCATGTTACGCATGACCAGGAGGAAGCAATGGCGATCGCAGACAGGATCGTTATCATGAAAGCTGGAGGTATTGTTGAGGTCGGTACTCCTTTGGAGCTCTATCTCCATCCGAAGGCGCTATTCACAGCAAACTTTGTTGGCGAGGCCAACTTTATGGAGGGAGACGTGATCCGCGTCACAAATGAGCGTGTGGATGTCAAGATACACGACGCCGTTCTCTACAGCTCAAGAAAAGCCGATTTCAAGGAAAAGAAGGTCGTTGCGGCGATAAGACCTGAATTCGTTGTCATGCAGAAGTCGAGTAGCAGAAGAGAAGCATGGAAAGGCACAGTTGAAAACGTGATTTTCATGGGGAGCACCGTCCGCTACGAGGTTCGAACAGACAATGGCGAACTAATTGTGGTGAAACGCCCCTTCGCCACCGACACCTACAGATGGGACGCAGGAAGCCGTGTCTATCTATCCTTCCCGCCCAGTGCAATTCTCCTGTATCCCTACCCACAAGCAGGGATCGAGAAGGAGATCTCGGTGGAATAGGAGTGAGGCTAGGAATCATGGTTTATATAAAAGAATGGGTTCTATTGTACCAGAAGCATTTACCGTTGAAGGAGCTTTCCTGAGATGGAACGCTGGTTCGAGAAACGACGCATGAACAAAGTCTTGGAGATAGCCTACAGACAGATGACCGTGGCGCTGGATACCGTTAGCGACCTTGAGAGGGCTGTGAGAGCTGCTGCGGACGGCGATGCGCAGACGGCTAGAACGACGATCGAACGACTTTTCAAGGTTGAAGAAGAGATAGACGACCTGAGGCGAACAGTCTTCGAAGAGTTGACGAAAGGAAGCCTATCCTTCCGCGAAAGGGAAGACATAATGCATCTCGTCAAAAGGCTTGACATGATGGCGGACCACATTAAAGACTCAGCCAGAAACGTCTTGGTGCTTCTCGAAGCGGACGTTCCAAAGGAATTGTGGCAAGCCTTCCATGAGATGTCTGCCAGCATAGTCAGCACCGCCGCTGTACTGAGGGAAAGTTTGAGGAGCTTAGGAGAGGATCCCTCCAGGGCTAGAGCAATGTCTGAGAAGGTTGAAGACGAAGAGAACAAGGTCGACAGAAAGAATCTGGAGATAAAAGCCCTTCTCCTGAAACATGGAGAGAAGGTTAATCCGGCAGCCCTGTTGATTCTCAAGGACTTGCTGGACTCGATGGAGGAAGCGGCAGATAGCTGCGCCGACACCGGAGACTATATCCGAGTTCTAACCGTTACGTTCAAGTAGCGTAAGGTCAAGAAACCTCTAGTCTATTACGAAGAGATTGAGGGTTACTACGCAGTACTGGTTATTTTCTTTTGGCGGCTTCCTCCAGTGCAGCTACTCCAGGCAACTTTCCGCCCATTAGGAACTCGATGAGCGCGCCTCCAGCTGTGCTGATGTAAGAGACTTTGTCAGCAACCCCAAGTTCTTCAATCGCCGCCACGGTGTGTCCTCCGCCTGCTAGGGAGAAAGCTTTCGACCGGGTCACGGCTTCTAGGACTGCCTTGGTCCCCTTCAGGAACTCCTTTTTCTCGTAGACTCCGGGAGGTCCACTTATGACTATGGATTTCGCTTTCTCTATGACTTGACTATATTGCCTGATCGTCTCCCTTCCGATGTCGAAGATGGGATAATCGGTAGGAAGAGACTTCACGGGTATTTCCTTCCTCTTGCCAGCAGCTTCGACAGCCACATCGACTGGAACCTTAATCTTTCCAGGATAGGTTTCCATCAGCTCCTTTATGCCTGAAACCAAGCCTAGGACACCCTGTTTATCAAGTAATTCCATGTTAGGCTTTCCCAAGTCAACTCCAGTCGCCACGAGGAAGAGGTGACCAGTGACCCCGCCGGTCAGCACATAGTCCACGATGCCCTTCTCAAGGACGTACTTGGATATCTTAAGCGAGTCGTCAGCCTTAGCACCGCCCAAGATAAAGACGCACGGCTTCTCTGGAGCCTCAAGCACCCTGCCCAGCGCCTTGAGCTCACGTTCCATTATCCTGCCAGCCACACTGGGAAGAGCGGCTGAGAAGCCAACCACAGAAGCGTGAGCTCTATGAGCCGCAGAGAACGCGTCGTTAACAAACACATCGACCAGGGGAGCCAGCTCCCTTATGAACTCAGATTTAGCGTGCTCCTCGGGTGTCTT
>Ga0315312_1003376_pt1 | contig 10302 bp, 10 predicted proteins | sample TDP7_MG_FD_203629 | JGI IMG/M metagenome (GOLD analysis project Ga0315312, IMG submission 203629) | Freshwater sediment microbial communities from Lake Towuti, South Sulawesi, Indonesia - TDP7 | ecosystem: Environmental > Aquatic > Freshwater > Lake > Sediment | place: Indonesia: South Sulawesi... | reverse complement strand
TCCTCTTGGGTTTAGCTAAACTTAGGGGCTTACGCGGATTCTGCATACTCTCCGAGACGCCGGGACTATACCCGGATGCGTTGGCAGCAAAGGTAGCCTTGGAATTTCTGTCACGATACCTCACAGTGGCCATAGATCTCTCTCGATTGGATACAGCGGTTGAAGCCTCGAGTAGGCTTATGGGGCACCTTCTTCATGGCGATCAATTGAAAAAATCAAGACAGCCCGGACTCATTTAGCTCGTTCCTTCATAAATTCATCGTAGACCTTTTGCACTCTTTCTGCTGCTGGTCCGCTCCCTTCTATAATTCCTTTCTCAGTGATCCTAATCTTGTCCATAACGACTATGACACCCGCATCTTCGATCGTCTTGACCATCCGAGGAAATACTCTCTCCAGTCTCTCAGCCAAGCTACGTAGATCGAAAGGTTTCTCTATGCTTAGAATCTGAAGAACAGTCTGTCCATTGAGAAACAGCTTGTGAATGGGTTGGCCTGTCTCATCTCTCGCATCGCTCAGACATATGTTCATAGTATTCGCATCGACTCCTGAAAGTATGCCAGTGTAGCTTTTTCCAGACGCCGTTTGAACTGTAACAGTCTTTTGGAGAAGGATCGACAGCTCTTCCATAAACTTTCTTTCGGCAACTGACGCCATTCAGGCCACCAATTTCAACTATTTCAACCTGATTATTCGCTCTCTCATTTATTATTTTGCTGAAATCGTCTGATCAAACATTTTCCTGCCATAACTCGAGTTTATCCCCCTCTTGCAAGCTTCTTCTTATTTGCCGCGAGCCATAGTCTTGCTTCTTGAGGAGAATTGAACCTCGCCAAGATCCTCACTTTAGCTAGACTGAGTCTCGATTCGCAGTATGGGCAGGTTCTACTCTTCTCATTTGAGTGGGCCAGAAGTAGCCTGCCGCATTCATAACATCGCAAAATGCAATACATCATTTTCACATTACAGCACTTCTTGAAAGCTCGTTGAAATACTTTCCAAGTAGACTCTGTCTTTCCAGAAGCCCTAGCCAGTCCACTGCCCCAACTCGCCTCTTCGCGCGATTCTCCAGAACCCTTATAGCCTGAGCGACCGCAGCAGCCGTCTTCATTGTTGAAACATCTATCTCGCAAACTCGCTCCAACCCGTAATTATTTACCGCGTCCCATAAGCAAACATCAAGAATTTCGGCTTGAATATTTTCAGCTATCTTCCTTTCTGGGACCTTCCTCAGCCTCAATCGTCTCTTCAGCTTCTCAGGGTGACACCGTAGTACAAAGACTATGCCCAATAATTCTAATGGAACTATGTCAGCAGCAAAATGGCCATCTAATACGACAGTTCCTGAAAGGTAATGAAGAATCTCTTTTAATGCTCTTGCCATCTTCTTCGTATCTACTATGTAAGTTTGCCTGAGCCTGTCAAATCCAACGATGAACTTCTCTCGAGTGGCCAGCAAACCCAAATCGATGTGCACCGCCCCGAGCTTCTTCGCAAGAACTCTCGAAAACCTTGTCTTTCCCACACCAGGGGTTCCTGTCACAACGATTAGACGCGTAAACTTTACCGCCTCATCTAAGTCTGGTGCTCCGGGCGGGATTTTCCGCGAGTGCCTCTCGCATTTGAACCCGCGCCTATGGCTGTTGAGACAAGTCGCAATCTCCGCCAACCCGAGAGGCCACAATCCTTGACCGGGCTAGACGACCGGAGCACAACCTGTTAGGAACTACAGTTTTCCCATAAAGCTTTCTATTTCTCTATAGAATCTCGAAGAACTTTACGAGAAACCTAGTACACAATGTCGGAGCTGTTGATATCTGACCATAGCATGTAGACCGTCCGTCACAAGCTCCGATGTTCTCAACTAGCTTTGAAGATTCGAACTCATGGAGTTCACGAATGAACAGACAATAATTCCTAAGAGTTTTTATACGAAGATGCGTTGAAAACATCCATCTTTCAGGACTGAGGTGTAGCTATGGCTTTCACGTGGTCTTTCGAGAGCTTGGCGCTTTGGAGTGTACTGGGCATTGCGATAGCTGCTTTGGTTTACGCTATGCTTCTCGCTCGTCAGATTTTGCGAGAGGATTCTGGCTCAGGTAGGATGAGGGAGGTCTGGGGGGGTATACTGAAGGGTGCGAACGCTTACTTGAAGACGCAGTTCAAGTCTATCGTGCTCTTCATAGTTCTTTTGACATTTGTGCTCTATCTAACTTCAGCCCTCGTCGGAGGCCCATTTCAGATCGCCGTCGGTAGAGCTGGCGCCTTCTTGATGGGCTCGATCTTCTCAGCCTCAGTCGGCTACTTGGGTATGAATATGGCGGTGAGAGGAAACGTTAGAGTAGCTTCAGCAGCGAGACATAGCTTCCGGAACGCTCTCAGAATCGCTTACAGGTCTGGGACAATAACGGGCATGTTGACCGACGGACTCGGACTACTCGGGGGAACTATGATCTTTATGATATATCTGAGATCCGCTCCGGAGGTTCTTCTAGGATTCGGGTTCGGAGGCACCCTCTTGGCATTATTCATGCGAGTTGGCGGAGGGATATACACGAAAGCTGCTGATGTTGGAGCGGACCTAGTCGGAAAGGTTGAGAAGAATATACCTGAGGATGATCCTAGAAACGCAGCTGTTGTGGCAGATCTAGTCGGCGATAACGTTGGAGACTGCGCCGGAATGGCTGCTGATATATTCGAATCGTACGAGGTCACGATAGTCTCATGCATGATACTAGGTTTAGCGATTACTCCTTTTGATATAAAATGGATAATATTCCCACTCCTCGCCCGTGGTATCGGAGTCGTCAGCACAATAATAGGAACCTACGCGGTTTCTCTGTGGCCGGATAGATTCACGAAAGGAGATGCCTTCAAAGCAATGGATCTTTCTTACGATCTCTCCGCTGCAATTTCAATTGCAAGTTTCTTCGTCCTAGCGGGATTTTACGTTCACGACTATAGAGTCTTTCTTGCAACGGCTGTGGGAGTCCTGCTAGCCATAGGTTTCAACAAAATAACCGACCACTTCACAAACCCGAGAAAAAGGCCTGTCGATCGATTGGCGAAAGCTTCCCAAACAGGGGCCGCGACTGAGATCCTCGAAGGACTAGCCTTAGGCTTCGAAACAACTGTTTGGGCTCTTCTAATAATTGCGATAACGATCGTAGCGTCAATCCTCTTCTTCACAGGGTCCTCGATCATTTTCGCCTTGTATGGAGTCGCTTTAGCAGGTATAGGGATGCTGACCTTGACGGGCAACAACGTCGCGATGGATACCTACGGCCCGATCGTCGATAACGCCAACGGAATAGGAGAGATGACCGGTCTTGAACCTGAAGCCCGCCAAATAATGGCCGATCTAGACGCAGCAGGCAACACAACGAAGGCAGTTACAAAAGCGATCGCGATAGCTTCAGCCGTATTGGCAGCGGTCTCACTCTTCGGCGCCTACACGGAAACTACTGGGCTTCAAAGGCTGGGTCTCAATATTGCAGATCCACTCGTCTTCGTCGGTTTACTAGTCGGAGGCGCTCTCCCATTCCTTTTCAGCTCAATCTCGATTCGAGCGGTTGGACGTGCCGCCTCCCTCATAGTAAATGAAGTCCGTTCCCAATTCAAAATTCCAGGAGTAATCGAGGGGAAGGTATCACCGGACTACGCCAAAGTAGTAACTATATGCACTTCTGCCGCTCAACGAGAATTGTTCAGTCTCGCTCTACTAGCCATCTTAACTCCAATCGCTGTCGGCTTCTTGTTGAAAGAGGCAGCTCTAGGCAGCTTCCTCGCTGGGATCATAGTTACAGGCCAATTGCTCGCAGTCTTCATGGCGAGCTCCGGAGGGGCTTGGGACAACGCGAAGAAGAAGATTGAAGACGGCTTCTACGGCGGCAAAGGCTCAGAGGAACATAAAGCCTCGGTGACATGCGACACCGTTGGAGACCCGCTGAAGGATACTTCCGGACCAGCATTGAACCCTATGATCAAAGTGATCAACCTGATCTCTCTACTGTTCGCGCCGATGATCTTAAAGTTCAAAGACCAGCCTTTGATAACAGGAGTCTTCTCAGTCACGTTGGTCGCGATTGTAGGAATCGTCGTCTGGTACAGCAAACGCGAAGCATTCTCGGCTAAAGAATAAAGCAATGTGTCGTCAAGCTTGCAGAACCTTTTTGAACAGGAAGAGCTTCAGGAATTGAGGAGTTCGGTCTTAGAGTGTGGAGCCCCGGGCGGGCTTCGAACCCGCGACCTACGGCTTTCTCAACCCTGGTCTACAAGGATCGACCGGAAGAGTCCCGTCCATCGCTCTACCAGGCTGAGCCACCGGGGCATCAACTCTCGTTACGTCGGAGAAGTTATTTAAAAATGATTTGCATAACAAATTGCATATCTCTAGCTTGTCGTGTGGGAGTAATCGTATATGAGCGACCATCTAAAGGAGTTTCAAGAATATCGTGAAAAGATGAATGCGAAGATTTTGGCGAGCCGCAACATTGAAATTAACCGGTTCTTCAATCTCGACACAAAAGCATATCGCCCCGGAGCATTGCCCTCAAAGACTAAGGAACTACTCGGTCTGGTAGCGTCCACTGTCTTGAGATGCAACGACTGCATAACATATCACATAATTAGATGCGTCGAAGAAGGAGTAACAGACGCCGAGTTCTTTGAAGCACTGAACGTCGCTCTTGTTGTAGGCGGCTCTATGATAATCCCGCACATGAGAAAAGCTGTCGAAATGCTTGAAGAATGCCGGAAGAAACAGGAGACATAGTCTATTGTGGGTGACCGCGGTTGTCAAAGCCAAGCTTTTTATCAAGATTCTTTCATGTTTCAATTTGGCCGGGGTGGCTCAGCTGTGGTTAGATGCCCGATAAGGGCAGAGTGTAGCGCTGGACTCATAGAAGCCGGCAGGCCTTGAGAGATCCAGAGGCCGCGGGTTCGACTGGAAACCGAGAATCCCGTCCCCGGCACCTTTTACTTATTTCTTTACAAAACTTCAACGGTTCCGTCTCTCTTGCCCACGCAAATGTAGCCTCCAAGACCTGTGAACAGCCCTGTTTCAACAACGCCCGGAATCAGTTTAAGCTCCTTATTCAATACTTCAGGATTCTGGATCTCGCCGAAGTCGACATCAACTATGAAGTTTCCATTATCAGAGACGACTGGGCCTAGCTTTCCTCCTCCTTCCCTGAATGCAGGCTTACCGCCGAGTTTTCTAATCTTCTCCATAGTCGCATTGAACCAGAAAAGCAAGATTTCCAATGGAACCGGTTGATTTCGACCTAGTTTGTCAGTTAGTTTCCTCTCGTCGATCACTATTACAAGTTTCTCAGCTGCAGAGTCAACTATCTTCTCTCGGGTTAATGCTCCTCCTCCTCCTTTAATCATGTCCAAAGTCCCAATTTGGACTTGGTCCGCGCCGTCAATAGCAACATCGACCTTGATATTCCTGTTCAGTTCAGCCAAACGCAGCCCCTTTTCAATCGCGAGAAGTTCACTTTGATAAGATGTCGGGATCACCGTTATCAGTATATTCTTTTCTCTAATTCTTTTAACGAGCTCCTCTACGGCTAGAGCGACTGTGCTACCGCTTCCCAAACCAACTACGTGACCATGTTGAACATATCCGATCGCTTTCAGTGATGCAGCTCGACGAGCAGTCTCAAGCCAATCCAAGGTCCTATCCTTCTGCTTCTATCTGCTCAAGCCGTTCCATAGCTCTCAGAACTTCTTCACGTATCTCCTCAAGCCTCTGCTCAGCCTTGCTTTTCGGTCTCTCCTTCGCTTGAGTCTTCTCCTTAGCCGCTGCCGCTACGGCTCCTGAAGCGGATTGAGTCTCAGCCGTCTCGATTTCTGACTGCGCGGTCTTCTGCTCTTCAGGTTGCGATGGAGTTATTCCGAGAGCTGGACGGAGCGCATTTATCTTTGAATCGATCTCACTTATCTTCGCTGAGAAATTCTTCAAGAGATCCTCTCTAGCTTTCTCCAATTCATAAAGGTCTATAATCTTCTGTTCTTCCGCGATCTTCTCCTCGAGCCTCTTCAAATCATCCTTGTATCTTCCTAGAAGCTGATTTCTTTCATTCTCGGTTAAGATTCCTTTTGCTTCCGCCTCGTAAATAGTTGTCAAGGCAGCACTTACTATATCTCTCTCGACTGAGAGGAGCTTCAGATCTTTCCGAGCCGTCTGTAGATCAGCCTCAGTAACAGTCATCTTCCCAGATGGAAACGTCGCACTCTCAGTTTGAGGTTTGCTCTCCAATTGCCTACTCTTCTTCCTAAAGAAAGAGAAAAAACGGTCAGGAATGATAGTGTACGCCAAGAGAAAAGGCAAGGCGTCATAATGAGGCACTCGGGTCTTCCCTCTGGTTCAAGCTCTATCTGAATGCTATCTATATAAATAGGTTATGTGAATTGGGACATCTTGAACGCGTTCCAGCCCATGCAGCATTGAAAGAAAGTTGGATATGAGCATTCAAAATTTGTGATTCTGCTATTCCGCAACCTTCTTTAATCCTTGTGGATAACGACGTTCCGCCAATTCCCTATAATAGTTCTTGTATTTCGTCCATTGCTGCTTGTACTCATCATCTACTTCGCCTATGATCTTCGCTGGAATTCCAACACATATCTTTCGGCTTGGGATCCGCGTCTTGCTGGTAACGACTGCGCCTTCGCCTACCACCCCCCATTCTCCAACCCTAGCGAAGTCGCTTACCACAGCCCCCATCCCTATCACGGCATAGTTCTCAATCGTAGCAGTGTGAATTATGGCCCCGTGACCAATGGTAACGTAATCACCAATTATGCAAATGTCGCTTGGTCGAGCGTGCACGACGCAGTTCTCTTGGATTGATGTGTAGCTACCTATTCTAACAGTGCCGTAGTCTCCCTTGATTCTGGCACCGGGTCCAATAAAGCATCCCTCGCCTATGGTGACATCTCCTATCACGTCGGCAGAATGGCTCACATATGACGTCTTTCCAATCGAAGGAATTTTTCCTTCGAACGCGAACGCTGGCAACTGTGTCACCAGATGAATCTCAAGAGTGAACGTATATAAGAAATGATGTCGTGAATAATGCAAATCCACAAATGGCTTGGAGCCCCGGGCGGGCTTCGAACCCGCGACCTTTGACTAGTTGGGCTTAGTTCGCATACCAAGCCAACGCTTTAGCCTAGGTGAATCTAACGCTATTCACGTATCTAACCAGGCTGAGCTACCGGGGCTCAGTTAGATAAGCTAGAACAGCATATTATATGCGTTATCCTGCAATTCCTAGAAATGAGGAGTTGAATTCTAGGCTTCTCCGTTCAAATGCCCACTGCACCACAAATCTTTCGAATAGCGAGAGAAGATTAACGAAGTAAGCGTGATCTTGTTCAAGCCTCTTAAGTGGGAGAGTATCAATTTACAAGGATGAAACATTGGAAAGCCAGAAACATGATTGAACTTGAACATACAGATTCAATTCTACCTTTCAGAGTTAGGAAAGGCTTAAGAATTGGCCGATTGGTAAACTACTACTCAAACAACATACAATGATGGAGGAAAAAGAATAGTGGTGAAGAGATGTATTTCATGTGGAGCCGACAATAGAGACGACGCTACCTTCTGCTCAAGCTGCGGAACATCATTTCCTGCCGCTGCAGTCAAACCGATTCCATCAGTTAAAGTCGTAACACCAGTCGCCCCTCCAGGCGCTGCAATCCGCGTCCCGCCACCAGGAATGTGCTTCTATCACCCAAATCTCCCGGCGGTCTACGTATGCAATAGATGTGGAAGAGCGATATGCAGAGACGATGCAAAGATGTATGCTGACCTAGTGCTGTGTCCACAATGCTATGCAGGAGTAGTTCCACTGGGAGTAGGACCAGGCTATGGAGTTCCAGAAGCCATGCCTGCCATGGCTCCGATGCCCGCGCCAGCGCCAATGGGACTCATGCCACCGTTTATGCCACCGAGACCCAGAGCGATATGGGGATTCATTTTCTTGCTAGCGGCCTCGATACTGGTAATGATCAATGGCTTCTTTGTCTTCTATGGGCTCGGAATAAGTGCGCCTTGGGTTGCAACATGGTTCTTCTGGCTGTGGTCATGGGCGGTATCATGGGGCGTCGCGACGACGGGCACAGTGGTCATAGGGCTAGGAGTTGTTCTAGGCCTCACTTTGATGTTAGCCGCATTCCTAACGTACGTGGGCTACGAAACCTTCGGAGGAATAATCGGTTTCATCTGCGCACTTTTGAGCATAGTAATCGGCGGAGGATTCTTCGCAGGACTAGCACTCGGCTTAATCGGTGGAATTCTAGCCATCCTGAGGAAGTAGATTTAATAAACTTCCTTCCTTTCTTTTATTAAATTAATAGCTAGATCGGTGAATTTGATGTTCTACGTCAGTATCTCGAAAGGTGCATTGGAAAAAGTGGTCGATCACGCGAAAAGCACGCCGAATCAGCAAGTGGTAGGCGTCTTGATAGGGAAAATGAGCGATCAAACCATTGTAGTGGAGGACGCGGTCAGCGGAGAGATTGAAGCTGAAGCTGGAAAAGCGACCTTAGGTGGTGAAGCGATCGCAAAGATCGCGGACGACATAATAAGCAAGAAAATAGCGGGAAACGTCGTCGGATGGTATCATTCTCACCCGGGTTATGGAATATTTATGTCTGATATAGACGTCTCAACTCAAGCTAGGCTTCAACAGTTCTCATCATATATAGTTGCCTTGGTTGTGGACTCGTCGACGGGGGACAGAGGCTTCTTCACACTGGACTCGGAGACTGGGAATGTCTTACCCTTGGGCGACAATTTCGTTAACGTATACGGCCTCGGCGAGGAGGCTATACCGGCGAAGTTCAAAGTCCTGCCGACGCCTCCCACACCGGAAAGGATATACCCGTATCGAGTCTACCCGAGACCGTTCGCAAGGCCTCCTCAAAGACCGACGGGCTATGTAGTCGCTGTTGCTGCTTTAATAGCAGTTCTACTTATCACATCAGCATTCTTCGGCATAACTCTACTTCAGAGGCCGCCTGAGATCTTTCATAAACCTACGACAACAAGAGTTGCAGCTGGCACTTCTATCGCTGTCAACGCAACAGTTTACGCAGGCGGTCTGGGCGTGCAAAATGCTACTGTATACTATAAGCCTTTGTCGGACAGCTCTTGGAAATCGGTTGCGATGAAACTGGATCAAGCGAAACTTGTATACTATACAACTATACCTGCTGGAGACGTTACGCAAGATCTCATCTACTTCGTTGAAGCAAGAGATTACTATAATCGCTTCGTCTACACTCGATCATACGCAGTTGCCGTTCAAGACTTTACAATTGAGTCTTCAGCTGCGAGCCTATCGATGTACGTCGAAAGCACGAGCGGAAGTACGATAACTGTCAAATCGTTGGTTGATTTCAACTTAGAGGTGTCCTTCAGCGTGTCGGGGGCACCTTCCGGCGTGACTACAGCCTTTTCGAAAACAAAGATAACGCCCCCGAAGAATGGCTCAGCGACCTCTTCACTATCAATAACCGTGTCGTCGACAGCGCCCTCTGGAATTTATACTTTAACAATCTCAGGTACAAGTGGCATCGTAACGCATTCAACTAAGCTCTTATTGACGCTCCTTAAGCGACCTGACTTCAGCATGACAGCTCAACCAGCCTCTGTAAGCATCAAGCAGAAACAGAGCGCAGTGTACGAAATTACATTGACCCCTATGTATGGAACAATAGACGCAGTCTCACTTAACGTCACGGGGCTTCCTCCCAAAGCAACCTATCAGTTCTTAGTAGCTGGAAACCAAACATCGCTCGGCGGGCCTCTCAAACTGGTTTTCAAAGTTTCAACAACATCCACAACTAAAGTTGGGCGATACACCATTACAATAACTGCGACAGGGGGAGGGAGAACACACTCAATAGCCTTAACGCTCGAAATCAAACCTGCATTCTAAGTTCGATAAAGAATATATGGAGTCACCCTAAGTATTTGGAGGTGAGTGGTAAACGATGAAACTGTTCATACAAGCGCCGATAGGGCCTCAGACAGGTCTAGCTGAGATAGATGTTCTGCCAGACCATACTATAGGCGAGATCAAACAGCAGGTCTGCACATCATTCGGTGTGGATCAGACTACGGTCGCGTTGATGTATGGAGGAGTCCTCTTGGACGACAGTACGACCGTGGCTAGAGCAGGAATCCCTGAGAATGCGCAGCTGGCCTTAATGCCATACAATATCATCGGCGGTCAAAACTAGTGAATATATCGAACCTCTACAAAGAGAAGTCATTTCTCA
>Ga0315312_1003374_pt1 | contig 10302 bp, 8 predicted proteins | sample TDP7_MG_FD_203629 | JGI IMG/M metagenome (GOLD analysis project Ga0315312, IMG submission 203629) | Freshwater sediment microbial communities from Lake Towuti, South Sulawesi, Indonesia - TDP7 | ecosystem: Environmental > Aquatic > Freshwater > Lake > Sediment | place: Indonesia: South Sulawesi... | reverse complement strand
TCTTGTGGAGGCTGCAAACAATACTGCGGTTGAAGTAGAGATCGTAAAGCGTTCATGTCCAGTGTGCCAAGCTTCGACTTTTTGGGTTAAGTGTCCCCACTGTGGATCAGAAACGGTCTTAGAGATATCCTGTCCGCAGTGTGGAAGAAGGGCTGATAAGGATTTTTGTCCCGTCTGTAATGTTCAGACGAGGGGCTATGCAAAGCAGACGGTCAACCTTAAGGAGTTGCTGGGCGAGGCTTGTAGGAGGTTGAATTGCAGTCCTTCCCTTGTTAAGGGCGTAAAGGGCTTGATAAATGAGATGAAGGCCCCTGAAATCATCGAAAAGGGACTTTTGAGGGCTAAGCACGACCTTTCTGCCTTCAAAGACGGGACCGTAAGGTTCGACTCCACAGACGCCCCTCTAACCCACTTTAAGGCGAGGGAGATCCGCGTATCCGTTGAAAAGCTTCATCAGTTGGGCTACCACTATGATTTTCACGGAAATCCGCTAACTGATCAGGATCAGTTATGTGAACTCAAGATGCAGGACGTGGTTATCCCCCTGAAAAGTGCGGAGTATTTTGTCCGTGTGGCAAAATTTTTGGATGAGCTTCTTGAAAAAGTGTATGCACTTCCTCCTTATTACAACGTCAAAGGCCCTGAAGACCTCGTTGGTCATTTTATCATAGGTTTGGCGCCCCACACATCCGTGGGGGTTCTGGGCAGGATAATCGGCTTTACAAGCCTAAACCTTTGTTACGCCCACCCCATCTGGCACTCAGCGAAACGTAGAGACTGTGATGGCGACGAGGACTCCATAATGCTGGCCCTAGACACCCTCTTGAACTTTTCTAAGGAGTATTTACCAGCCCAGATAGGTGGAATCATGGACGCACCCCTCTTCATAATTCCCGTTATAAATCCTCAGGAGGTGCAGCGACAGGCCCATAACGTGGATGTCGCCGCCACGTACCCGCCCTTGTTTTATGAAAGGACTTGGCAGAAGTTAGCGCCTCAGGGGGTGAGTGGACTCATAGATATTGTTGAATATCGGTTAAACACTGAGGCCCAGTTCGAGGGCTTTAATTTTACAATTCCCGTTTCGGACATTAATTTGGGGAATCGCGAAAGTCTTTATAAACAGTTGAAGCGGATGGTGGATAAGCTTAACAGCCAACTTTTATTGGCTGAGAAGATTGAGGCGGTAGACGCCAGGAGGGTGGCGTGGAAGGTTCTGACAACCCACTTCATCCGGGACATAGCAGGCAATTTGCGGGCTTTCACAACCCAAGGCTTCCGATGCAAGACTTGTAACAGGAAGTTCAGGAGGATGCCCCTCCAAGGCAGGTGTCCAGAGTGTAAAGGTGAGTTGGCCTTCACCGTTTACCGCGGTGGAATAGAGAAATATTTGGAAGCAGCCCACTCCATTGTGAAAAAATATGGGCTACCTGCCTACTATGCCCAACGATTATCCATGATTGAGGATGAGATTAAATCGCTATTCGAAGGAAAGAAACCTAAACAAATAAGCCTAACCGACTTTGCCTAATCCGTTTTGAACACGACTGTGGCTCGTTAAATCTGAAACCTTTTGGATTTCATTTTATCAAACTGAAACCCCAAGGTGGACTAACTCTTGGTCTAGTACCTCATGACCCCTCATAAGTGTTAGGAGCGTTGTGCCTGCGGAGGCCTTTTTTAGGTCTACATCAACTTCTATAAAGCCTTGGGGTGAAATAAAGTCGATGGTGAAGAAGGAGGCTGTTTCAAGGGTCATAAGCTGGAAATTATACCTCATGGATTCTACCTTAATTGATAGGGTTAAAGGGCTTCCTGGGTTATGAACTCCGACTTTAAGCTTAGGTGAAGCCTCCACCGCCATTTGCTCCATCCCGACCATGTTTGGCAAACTATTTCGATAAACATGATTGTTAGCCAACTTGTACAGATAATTATATGCCCTATACGTCAGAATTGGTCTTCCTTCTTCATTTAAGACGGCTATCGGTGTACTAGTAGAACGCACTCTTTGAGAATAAGACTCATCGACAACTATCCATGCCAGATAATCTTCCCGGGCAAGTAGGTCGGGAGTGTTGTCTGCTTCTCGAACTTTAAAGATTACAACCGTGATGTTTTCTCCGAACGATTTTGTTAGTCCATAGAGGTAATGCAGGCGCCACCTTATGGGTATAGAAGTTGGACCATAGAAGTTTATAATAGCCATTCTTCCGGTTAGGTTTAATAGAGTCAGGTCTCGGTCGTAGATATCCTTCACCGCAAAGAGAGGGAATGTGGTCAGCTGAAGTTTGGTAAGGACTATTTCGACATTGACGGTTCCATTTACTTCAATGTCAACCTCAGTAGGTAAATACCCCTCCGAATAGGCTTCGATAAAGTATTTTCCTTTTGGGATTCTAATCATGAAGCTACCAAGGTTTTCTGTAACGGTGAAGGCGGCAGGGTATGTGATTGCCCTTGTCCCTTGTATTTCACCCAGTTTGCTAAAGTAAAGGTACGCGGTTAAAGGATTACCTTCTTCATCTGAGACCTTTCCATTGACCACTGCAAGATCTTGAACCTCTGGTAGAATTACCTCCTTTAAGGGGGAAACCCAAGGTGGTATGAAAGATGGTATCGTGGCTGAACCCCAAATCCCTGCCACGCTAGGAGTTATGGCTAGAACCATCAGCAGGGCAAATAAGGGCTTAGAGATGTTCAGAACGTTCCCGAAGACCCTCCTCCTCATCACTAGATAAATGAATGTCAGGAAGTTTAAGATCACACTAACTATGCCAACTATAATAAGGACTGGGAACAAGAGTAAGCCGGGGGTTGCTGATATCCAAACAAGTCCTAGGGGGTAGCTAGCCAAGCTAGTAGCCGTAAGAATGATGGCAAGCCACCAAGCCCAAACCTTGAGCCTCAGTAAGCCTATGCCTATTGAAATATAGATTAGGCCGGGTACAAGCCCCAGACCCATTAATGTTAGGAGAGGCACTGTGGGCACTAGAAGATAGAGGCTCCCAGTAACCATAAGAATTAAGGCTGAGATTAGGGATGACACCCCGGAAAGCATAGAGACAACTGCTACAGCGGATACGCCTAGAGGCCTACTAACCACCCTTACCCCCATTTAAATCGCAGGTTTACCTTTACTTAAACCTTTTCCTTCTGTTCCTTGTATAAACATGATATTGCTCAACTTTGCCTAGTCTATTTTGAATACGACTTTGGCTGCTTCCCTCGACTTGGCGGCTTCAAAGGCTTGGGTAACCTCCTCTAAAGGTAATATGTGAGTAATGACGGGCTTAGAATGGACCTTGCCCCGGCCCATTAAATCTAAAACCCTTTTGAAGGTCTCCATGGTATAGGCGTAAATTCCTTTCATAGTAATGGCTCCGCGCACCAGGTCCACGGAAGCAATTTGCGCAGGCTTAGGAGAGTGGCCAATCAAGACTATTTCGCCGCCCCTCTTGACCATTTGAACGGCCTGCTGCAACGCTAGGGGGTTTCCAGAGGCCTCAAAGACGATGTCTGCTCCAACTCCTTCCGTCTCCTCCTTTACCCTACTTACAGGGTCCTCTTGATCAACGTTTATGATGGCATCCACACCTAACTCCTCCGCAATTTTTAGCCGCCCCTGATCCACTGTTAGTCCCATGATGATCGTTTTTTTCACATTGAACAGCTTAAGGAATTGTAGGGCAAAGAGGCCGATGGGGCCGGGGCCTAAAATGACCACTATGGAGTCTGAGCTAACGGATGCTCGCTCCAGCACCGCGTGGGCGGAGGTTGCCATGGCTTCAGTTGGGGCGGCCTCTACATAAGACAGACTGTCAGGTAATCTGTGAACGTATCTTGCCGGAACCTTTACGTACTCGGCGAAAACCCCGTTCATGTGAAGCCCAAGAATTTTGCGGTCTACACATATGTTTGTTCGCCCCATTCTACAGTTTAGGCATTTTTCGCAGCCTAAGGCCGCTAGGCCCGTAACCCTCTCTCCGACCCGAAATTCTGTCACTGTTTTCCCTACTTCGGCGATCTCTCCCGCATACTCATGGCCAATGATTAGGGGTAAGGGTAACCAATGGAAGGAGGTGGTCCAGTCGTAGATGCCTATGTCACTGCCACAGATGGCTGCCGCCTTAACCTTTACAAGGATTTCTTCCGGCCCAATTTGGGGCTTGTCGACGTCCATGAGTTTTATGTAACCCGGTTGAGGCTCAGTTTTCATGAGGGCCTTCACTTCGCTGTTCACCTCTGGTCATAAGCTGAATTTACATGGATAAAACTTTTCAGTAGTTAAGAGAAATAATATTCTGATAAATCATGTTTAGAATGGGCTATCATCCTAAGGCCTTCCTTACCCTAAAAAAGAACATTCGCCCCGGGCTGACTTCTAGGACGAGGATTCTCTCCCTCCTAGAAAATAGAACGGCAAGTGCAAAGACGATTGCGCGGGAAACAGGGCTGAGGTACGCGGCCGTTCTTCATCACCTCCGCCTCCTTGAGGCCGAGGTCATCCTTATACGTAAGGGCAATAAGCCCTACTCTTGGGAGCTTACCGGCACGGGACAGCTGAGGCTGACAGATTCCATTTGATTCGGCTTGAGAGCTTTTACTTTAACCCCGCTGCGATTTTTTGGATAAATTTGGGATTTTGGAGGACAGGCTCGGCAATTCCAACCATGTCTGCCCCCGCTTGGAAGAGCTTCCGAGCATCTTCAGATGAGCGGACATAACCGCTGGCTAGGAGGAATATGTCGTAAACTTCTTTAAAGCTTCGAACAAAGCCATAGTCTGGTTTCTTTGTTTCCTCATCCCTAACGTTGAAGTGCACCCCAAAAAAATTACTGTTAACTATCCTATCGAGAATCGGCGTATAGTCACCTATCACGCCTTCTCGGAACTTGACAATGACAGGTGTATCAAGCTTAGAAAAGGCTTCCAGCCACCTAAAAAGTTCACGCCGATTTTCTGGCAACACCATGGCCCTCACCTTTCCTTGGATGAGGTATGGTTTGTAACCTCCATGAATGTTCAGTTCAAAAAGGTCTCCTTCAGCCTCCGAGAAACACTCGGCCGCCTCAATTCCCCATTCAAGCTTAGGCGTTGCGATGTTGAAGCAAACAAAGGCATCGATATGGCGCCTGACTTCTGCACATTCTTGTGCAAAAAATTGGATACAATCCTCTCGCTTCGAAGGAAGGACCCATTCCCTCATCCCATAGGCAGGGGGCTCAGCTAAATAAGATCCAAGCTGAACCATGACGCAACCCTTTCCCCGTTGTGCGCAGAAGGCTCCGTTAGCGGTTCCCATCATGGAGGACAGAAACAATCCGCCGCGGAGTTTATCGTAAAGCCTTTTTCTGTTTAATAGAGTCAACACTATCCCAGAAACTTTAGCGGTTCTCTATCTCTTTAAGCTCGACGATCCTTCCCTCTTCATGGGACTTGATAGCTGCCTCTATGACCTCTTGGGCTGCCAACCCCTCCTTGCCTGATCCTTCAATGGCTTCAGGTGGGTCCCCGTTAGCCATCTGCTCCAAGAATCGGTGTATGCGGAAGCGGAAGGTATCGTCAAAGCTTCTCACGCCACCCATCACTGGGTTGCGGATGACCACGGCCTCCTTTGAATCGTGGGGATAGAAAACCAGCTGGTCATAGACCGTCTCGAGTACGAAACGGCCCTTCGTGCCGGCCACTTCGCAGCGCTCCCAGCCGGGATGATGGGTCACTTGATCCCTACTGCTCATCATCTGGCCGACACAACCGCTTTCGAATTCCACGTTTATGGCGTTTGTAGACCATATTTTGCGGTGACTGGGCCTAGAGAAGAAGGCTTGAACTTTCTTAATGTTGCCGCAAAAGTAACGCATGACATCAATGGAGTGGGGAAGCAGGGCCCTAGCGTTAAAGTAGGGGTACTCCTCCACCCTGGCCGAGTAGCTGAAGGGGTAGCCGCCAATGGAGAGCTGCATGATGCAAAAGACGAGTTCTCCTAGATTCCCTTCAGAGACCAACTTCTTCGCTCTAGTCGACAAGGGATTAAAGCGATGGTTAAGGTTAATGGCGAAGTAAAGCCCCTTTTCCTCCGCCTTCTTAACCATGGCTTTTCCTTCCATAACATTGTTGGAGATGGGCTTTTCACAGAGAACATTCACTCCGCCTTCAAGGGCCTCCATGGTGGGCTTATAGTGATCCCCCCCGTTCTCTGCACCTGAGGTACAGACGCTGACAAGGTCAAGTTCTTCTCGCCTCAACATATCGGCCACACTATAGTAGGGCTTCACGCCGAGTTGCTTTGCCGTCATATCAGCCTTTTCCTTAATGACATCGCAGACGGCTACCAGATTGGCTAGCAGGTCTTCCTTGTAAATGTTACTGTGGAGGCGCCCAATGCCCCCTAAACCTACAACCCCAACATTGAATCTTTTTTCAGCCTTCATTTAAGCTTCCCCATTTCCTTTAGGCACCTGTGGAGATACCCCCTACTCTCAGCGGCTATTCCCATTACCCGCGGTAACTCATAGCCAATGGCGCCTATAATTTCTAAGTCTAGAACGCCCCTGTAACCCACCTTCTTGAGGGCTCTGAGGATTCCGGGAAGGTCTAATGCCCCTCGGCCGGCGATCTGCGTTTCGGGAGGTCCGATTCTTGGTTCTCTGCTCTCCCTGTTATCCCTTATGTGGACATGGATTATGCCCTTCCCGAGCTTCAGGACGAACTCCAATGGATCCTCATTGGCGCGGTAGACGTGGGTTGGGTCGAAGTTTATCCCGAAGGCTGAGGAATCTATCTTCTGCACGGCCTTCATGGCCGTTTCTGTGTTGAATATGGATGCGCCAACGTGGGCCTTGACAGCCAGCTTTATATCCCATTTCTCGGCTTCAGAGGCTAACTCCTGAAGGCACCCTAAGACTTTCTCCATGGCCTTCTCATCGTTGGCCCTTCCGCTGGAACCAGTGGCGACAACTGGCACTCCAAGGCCGTTGGCAAGCTTAAATACCCTGATCATCCACCGCCTCTTTTCTTCTTCTAAAATGTCTGTGGCTGCCTCGATGGCGAAGAGGGATAGGCTATAGTTCTGAGCCAACGATTTAACTTTGACTATCTGATCATGATTCTTGTCAGGGTCTAGGTGTTGTGCCATGCCAGGTATACAGGCGAGCTCTACTCCTTCATATCCAGCCCACGCAAGGCTCTTTAACGCCGTTTCTAGGTCAAATCCTCCGAAGAGCACGGTGTTACATCCCAGCTTCATAGTCGACACCTCTCCTGCCTTGTCATTTATCGATACCTTTTTAAGTCTTTTCAAAAGTTTAAGTTTCTCAGAGAGGGTCCAGGGATGCCAAAAAGAAGGCTGAATCTCCTACTTTTCGGGATAGACAGCTTACGGGCTGATCACATGAGTTGCTATGGGTATCCTAGGCCCACAACTCCTCATATAGACAAGATTGCCAGCGAAGGCGTCCTGTTTGAGAATGCCTTCAGCCCCTATATTCCCACTACGCCGGGATACACCTCCATGCTAACTGGAATGGATGTCATGAGCCATCAAATAGTAAGTCTCAGCCCCAAAGGCCCCGTTGACCCAACCATTCGTTTCCTCGGTGAGATACTCCATGACAAGGGTTATGTCTCTGCGTGTGTGGGCTTTAATCCAGGCTTCTACCGTGGCTTCGACAGATACGAGAATTACCATGCCTGGATGGCCTACGAGGATGCTCCTGGCCACAAGGCTGAGGCCTTAAACGAGAAGGCTATCCCCCTTTTGGAATCGGTGGCGGATAAACCCTTCTTCCTTTTCCTCCGTCACATGGACCCCCATGCGCCTTATCTTCCGCCCCCTCCCTTTCCGCGCATGTTCTATGGGGGCAACGAGAAGGACTCCTCCAAGAAAAGCATGGAGCCTGTCTTCGCCTTTAAGCCCTTTGCTGTGTTCTTTAAATCCTGGATGCCCCCCGGAATTACAGATGCGGAGTATGTAGTGGCGCAATATGATGCTTCTCTCGCCTACATGGACGCCTGCATTCGACAAATTTTAACCCGCCTTGAGGAGCTCGGCGCTGCTGAGGATACGCTTATTGTCGTTACCTCAGACCACGGTGAAACCCTCACAGAACATGAATGCTACTTCGATCATCACGGCCTCTATGAGCCCACCATCCACATTCCGCTGATCTATAAGTTGCCAGATAAGCTCCCTGAAGGAAAGCGGGTTAAGGGTTTTGTGCTACAACAGGACCTGACCCCCACCGTCCTAGACCTCCTAGGATATAGGCGTATTGCAAAGGAACTTAAGATGGACGGTAAGAGTGTGTTGCCCTTAATCAAGGGGAAACGTTCCACCAATTACTCCGAGTTTTACATCACGGAGTGCACATGGATGCGGAAACGGGGATGGAGAACCGCCGAGTGGAAACTCATTGAAGCCCTCGAACCCGATTTCCACAAAAAGCCTCCCCTAGAACTCTACAACCTCGTAGAGGACCCCGGGGAAAATCGAAACCTAGTGGATCAAGAGCCATCCTTCGTCAAGGCCCTTAAAACAAGGATGAAAACCTGGGTTAAAAGGCGAATGCAAGAGACGGGAAAACCTGATCCCATAAGGGGCTACAGGCTTGGTCTTGACCTTAAGATAGGCTCCATCAAGGCCGCCCGCGACCTTCAAGCCGTTGGCGAGAAAAAGAATTGTGAAGAGAATGAGAAGAAAATTAAGGAAAGACTTGAAAAACTAGGATACGCATAAATTCCTAAAGATTGAGACACACATATTGACTCAAACTCTCATTTAATTTCCACATGTGCAATCTTTAACAAAAAACTAGGGGCAGCGAGGAATGAAGAACTAAGAGATTTCTAGTGATCTCATGAGCTTTTCTAACTATGACGTACCGAACTTGACTACATTTTTCGGATCCATCTTCCAACATTGCATGCACACCAGTGATCTGTGTAATTTCTGTGTACTAACCTTCCATTTCTTGTGTAATACGCTCCGGGGCCACGAATTCGCAGTAAATTGTTAAAACCTTTCTTGACCTCTTGGGAATCGAAAAGTCCACATCTGCACAGAGCTCCCAATGCGGCTCCGGTCTGATAGATGGGAAGAAGATCGAGACAAGTTTTCCTTGCTGTCTTCCATCGGTATTCTGGATGACTGATCCGCTCGAACTCAACCTCTCCGTGGAGATGGTCGGTATAGAACATCCCACGTATGTCTATGAGTCTAGCTTTAGGGAATAATTTCTTGTCAAGAGGACGCTGTTGTGCCACCAGCCAGTCGCACGCCTTGCGAACCGCTTTGCTCTGCGGCGACACACCACAGTCCATCAAATCATGAACTGCCTGAACCGTTGCAACGATTAGACCTTCCCAGGACCCATCGCGCATTTGCCTTCGAGCAATGGTATCGGCGAGATGCTTTGCGAGTTCGCTGTCATCGTCGTGCTGCTGCCCCAAGGCTTCTCGTCGTGTTTTCACACCGAGTGGTGTTTTCAGGGAGTTGATTAATGGTATCGGATTGTATCGCAGTTCAGCCAGCACCGATTTCAACATTCCGTGTCGAGAATACGCGAGAGCCACCTGACAAGCACTCCCAGCAGGATAGTCGGCCTGAAATCCCCCGTCTTTCCTCTGGCGATGCACGGCCAGGGGAATGCTCTTTTCAAGGATGCCGAGGACAGACGGGAAGGGAAATCGAGATGCCAACTCAATTAAATACCACTGCCCTCCCCTCAGGTGAAGATCGCCATTGTCCTTTTGCCAATCCGCGACAAACGACCAGTAAGCCTGTGCCACCTTCCCTTGCCGGTGGCGAGGGTGATATGACATCGCGTTCATTACAAGATCAGCGCATCTCATCCATTTTTCTCCTCACGATCTCGGCATAAATGATCAGCGTCCTTGATTAAAATATTTAGGGAAGGAGATGGTTTTAGGAGTGGAGTGGAGATATTACGCTAAGAGCGACGGGGATGTGTGCAGATGGCCCAGAAGGACGCGGACGAAGCTCCAGTGGATATGTCTAAGGTTCTTTTCTCCCCCGGTTCTGTGGCAGTTATTGGGGCTTCTCGTCGTGAGGGTGCCGTGGGCCACGAGATTGTAAAAAACTTGTTGAACTGTAAATATTTGGGTAAGATTTTTCCCATAAACCCTAAGGCAGACGACATTTTGGGTTTGAAGTGTTATCCTAGCGTTCTGAGTGTGGAGGAAAATGTGAGTTTAGGGATTGTAGCCGTTCCCGCTGAGGTGGTCTCCAAGGTGGCGGAGGAGGCGGGAAAAAAGGGCGTGAAGGGTCTCATAGTCATTTCG
>Ga0315312_1003373_pt1 | contig 10304 bp, 9 predicted proteins | sample TDP7_MG_FD_203629 | JGI IMG/M metagenome (GOLD analysis project Ga0315312, IMG submission 203629) | Freshwater sediment microbial communities from Lake Towuti, South Sulawesi, Indonesia - TDP7 | ecosystem: Environmental > Aquatic > Freshwater > Lake > Sediment | place: Indonesia: South Sulawesi... | reverse complement strand
CACTAAGTATTCTGGGAGCACTTTATCTGTTTCTAGATCAAGGATAGCTACTGCTTGATTGCAATTGCATTCTTCATCACTTGAATAAACCGCACAATGACCAATCGTGCCAGCCATAGATATTACTAGGTTCCCCTTCTTGATCTGAGAATTTTTCAACCTTGTTTCATGTTCTTCCAAGGATATTTTCGGTGCAGAGTCAAGGTCAACATGAGCGCATTGGATATTCGAAGCACCTATGAAAGGAACGCCTTCTTCAAGGTATTCGATGCTAGGGGGCGTTTTGCCACTTCTGATATTTCTCAGAATTATCAAATCGCCCGTATCGTTACCAATAGGTATGACTGCCCTGACTTTTGACTTGCTCAGTAGAACTTGAATCCGTTCATATCTCGGGGAGTGGTAATTATAGTCAAGTCTATTTGTGGGTTCCTCAGAATCTGAGCTGAGGAACAAGTAGTAGTAATGCGATCTATCCATCCAGTTCTCCTGCTTTGAAAGAGTCCTCAAACTTAGTTTTGCTGAATACCTGACCTTCATATGATGAAAGGACAGCCTTCTTAAATTCCAGAAATTTCGACAGAATGTCTTCTCCAGAGTTGAACAGATGATTCTCGCAAACCTTTCTGCGGGTACTTAGGCCAACTCTTTCTGCGTGACCAAAAAATACCGGCTCTCTTTGAACCACCTCTTTGTCCGATTTCCGTATAGCATACATTATTGATGTCTTAGTCATGGTTCTTGAAACTGGAATGAACGTATCCTTCGTCAGAGAGATTATTGCCTTAATGAAGAAGTTTGTTTTTATGAAGCTTCTAACTTCTTTGAAGTCGTCGGTGTTTAGTATGCCTTCATCCAGCACAATTAGGAGTTTTCCGCCACGCCATTCTACGGGTTGTGAACTATCTCTGCATTCCTTCAGGTAATGTTTGCAGGCATTGAGAAAGAGAGCACCACCCTTCATTTGTTTGCCGGAAATAGCATACTGACTATCTCCTTGATCAATCTGATATGCAAGCTCAGCCTTCTTTCGTTGTAATTCATCGAGTCTTTTCTGCATTCTCTTTGATTCTTGGAGCGATAGGGTAGTTGAGCTTATCTTCCGTTGAATCTTTGCGATTTGGTTTTGAACTTTGGTAAGTTTTTCCTGTGTGATGTTTCTTTTCGGGATCACTTGCATTCTTTTCAGCCTGAAGTCATCATCGTAAATTGAACGCCAGTAGTCTAAATCACCTAGTGGCGGATTAGTCAGGATTACGTCGATTTTTCCGTCTTTGCTGAATTGGGTTAACCCATCTTCATCTTGTATGTTGGTTTTTCCGTCACCATGAATGTACATGTTCATCTTAGCCAACTTAGCAACAGTTGGGTCATCATCCGTGCCGAACAACTGCTTCTTCTGAATATGCTTGATCTTTTCGTCTTGATCTCTCGTTCCTTTCACTTTGTCTATCATGTCTTCCATTGAGTGCGTCAGAAATCTTGCAGTTCCGCATGCTGGGTCAAAAATCACATCAGATGGATGAAGTTCTGCTAATTTGATCATGAATTTCACCACTTTTTCGGGAGTGAAGAACTGTCCTACCGTGACATCCTTTCCTGATAGTTGCCCTAAAACCTCATACGCTGCACCCAAACCATCAACCTTTGTGGTGTAGAAAGCATACTGTTCAAAAGGCTTAATGAAATTCTCAATGACAAATCTGTCCTTTAATCTATTTGAGAGGTGGTCTTCGTCAGTAAGCAATCTGCATTCTTTTAGCTCGGGATCGTTCTTCACATCATCGAAAAGTTTGTGAATTGCGGTTCGCGTATCTCTAACAAAGGTTTGATAGTCTTGGAAGGATGTTGATGTGAAACGATTTCTCTGTTGTTCTTCTTTTTCCTTCTTTTCCTCATAGAGCTTAATTGAGCTAGCTACCCACATGTGTCAGTGATAAATAGGTTGCGAAAACGTGAGTAGTTGAGAGAAGTGATTTCTGTTCGAGAATCCTCTGGGGGTAAGCCGCCCTGGGATTACGCTCAACATTCAGCATCTTCATCTCTCTGAATCGTTCCACAGGAAACGTACTGGGAGGGGGTCTGAAGACAGAATTGGGTGACATATGTTGGTAGCTAGAACACTCATAGAGCTTAATGAAAACTGGTGCGGACCCCTCTAGAATGAGAACACTTGAAAACAGATACCTACTGAGAGGGGTAAGCTATGCCTCATAGACACTGGACGCCTGAAGAGAAGATCCGGATAGTTCTGGAATCATTGAACACCAGCATAGGCGTAGCTGAACTATGCAGAAAATACGCTGTGAACCCAGTCGTATTCTACGCGTGGAAAGAGAAGTTCATTGAAGGAGGAAAGCAGGCGCTCACCCAGTCCAGAAGAAACGGAGGGGGAGGGGGCCTTCAGGCGGAGAATATGCGTTTGAAGCAGCTGATCGGTGAACTCACCATAGCGAATGATGCGTTCAAAAAAATTTTGCAGGGAGAGAGAGGAAGATGGTAGCAGACATAATCCGAGGTCAAGGGTTAAGCCTCAGAGAGGCTCTACGCCTATCCGGATGCTCACACAGAACCTACTACTACCAGGCCAGAAAGAGGGCCATCCCCCCTGATCCCTACATTCTTGCGAAGGTCAGAGAGGAAGCTTTGAAGAGACCGCTCTACGGAACCAGGCGTATGGCAGCCACGCTTGCAAGAAGCCTAGGTAGACCGATCAACAGGAAGCGTATCCAGCGGATCTACCGCATTCTGGGCTGGATTCAGCCGCAGAAAACCAAGAAGCAGCTCCTCAGAGCAGCATACGATAGAAGACCCAAACCCACAAAGCCAAACGAGCTCTGGGAGACAGATCTGACTTATGTCTTCTGCGGCGCAGATGGCTGGGCTTTCCTCTTCAACATGATCGACGTGGTCTCAAGAGAATGGCTCTCATACGTCTTTGATACTTCAGCCACAAAGGAGAACGCCATCCTAAGCGTCCAGAAAGCCCTCATCAAGCATCCGGAAGCCGTAGACGTAAGGTTGAGAACCGATCGTGGCCCACAGTACGAGAGCATAGCCTTCAGGGAGAGCATGAAGATCCTGCGCGTCAAGCAGGAATTCATAGCCGTCAACACACCTGAACAGAACGGGCATATGGAATCCTTCCACAAGACGCTGAAACGCGAATATGTCTGGACAAGAGACTTCCAGAGCTTCCAAGAAGCGTCAGAAGCCATCCAGGAAGCCTACATAGACTACAACCAACACAGAATACATTCCGCACTGGGCTACCTGACACCATCCGAGTACCTACTCAAGGTGACCAAGAATGACCCATGAAACCATAAGTTCAAAACCCCGAAAAGCGTTCTCAAAGACAAGGGTCCACTCCAAAACCAGATAGATAACATTCTTTATTGCGTCCCCAGATAGAGCAATTCTTTCATCTCTTAACTTCTGTTCCAGTTGCTTGAATCCTGCAATAAGTTCCTCTACGACTCTCTGATGCCTTTCTTCTTCCTTCTTTTCTAATTCATCTTTCAGAATTCGGTCTGTGTTAAACAGTTGTTCGTAAAATTGTCGCAGAATATTCTCATCATCGATAAACTGTACGAAGCTGTCAAATAGTCGGAAACCTCTTCAGGCTTCTTGCCTTGCGCAGCTAAAGCCGTCATTATGCTAGCAATCATGTCAGCCTTAATCTTATCCTGTGAAGCTGGAGAAACAACAGCCTCTCCAGTAGGGCCTGTTCCACCTTTAAGCTCAACTATGGCTTTCTCTCTTTCAGCAATCATCCTCTGTGCCTGCAACATATCCAACTTATACACTATAGCATCCTGCTCTTCCTTCAAGACATCTTGGAGAGTACGTTCCTTACGAGGCTTCTCCATAGCAGAAACTCCAGTTTCCACAAAGTCAGATACGTGCTGCGCTTTCGGTTCTTTCTCTCTTACCATTCATTAATCCCTCTTGAACGTTATTCCTAACATGAGTCCTTTTTCCGTAAAGTAAGCTTCCACGGTCTGGTTTATGAATTCGCTTAGGCTACGCTCGTAGCCTTTGCTTCTAAGCCAGTCATAATACATGAGGAGAGTGGAGCCAACTTGGATTTCCATCCCTTTAGTAGTAACCTCAATCTCCCTAGTTATACTCCCTAGAGGCATCATCATACTGGGTTTAGCTTCAAGCTGTGGTTGATCTCTATGCCCCTCAGCCGATGGTAAGGCTTCCTTTGGAATGTGAATGTGAATAGGCTGCACTATAGGCTTGCTAGCTGTGGCTGTAGCCGTCTTTTTCTGCGGCTCCACAGCTGGCTGTTCAGGTGTCACTGATGGTTCTTCAGGTGTTAGTGATGGCTTTTCAGATGTCACAGATGGCTTTACTGATGATTCCCCGACTCCCGTACCTATATGTGGGGGAACCACCCGGTTAGATAGGAAGGGGTCAGCTATCTGTACTGTAGGGGTTACTGTAATCACTGTCTCAGTAGGCGTAGTCACTACTGACTGCTCTATAGCTACAGGCTGATCAGTGACTACAGGCTTACTGACAGGGGTCACTGTTGACGTAGTAGCCTTCACTGTCTGGGGGCTATCTCCTTTCTTCACCAGTATTCCATGTGCTGTGGCCATGTGACTCTGCCAAGCTGGCCAAGTCCCACAGGGTTTGCCACAACTACAAGTGTACTTATCACTGACTGGCATCAGTAACTATCACTATCCGTAGCTGTCTCAGTTGACGTAGCTGTGCTACTAGTTGGGCTAGCTATGCTAGCTGGTGTAACTAACTGAGTGCTTTGAAGCTTGAAGTATTGTATTAGTGCTTCTTCTACGCCTTCAGCAATCGTTAAGCCCTTTAGAATAGCGCCAGCCTTGAATGTACGCCATAAGTCTTCATCCATGCCTCTAAGCGACACGGTAACTGTTCTAGCATCCGTGGCTCTTATGTTGGAAGCTCTAAGCCAAATTCTAAGTGCTTCACCTAAGCCGTCGCCTACGTTGTTGCCATTAGCCTTACAGTGCTTGGTGAATTGTCGCCATAGGTCTTCGTATATGTCGTTTATGACTACTGGCTTCGTGGGCATAGAGATCGTGTATAATTGGTTATACAGCTATTTAGAGTTATGGGTAAGTGAGCTTAGGGATGGTCTCTGGTTGAGGGCTTAGACGTAGCCAACGCATGCAACACCCGATGGTTAACAGGGAGACGAAAACCATCCGTCACCCATCATCTTAACAGAACTTGTTGGTGAAAGAATTATACGTTCAATTCATGCTGTCGAACAACTCAAGTGGTGGAATGTGAAGGGGAGACCTCTCGCCTCGATAGTTGGGGCAGGCCTTTCAAGATTTGGCAAACTGGAGGAGAAGTACTCAAGAGAGATTTTTCTGGAGGCTGCGAGAGAAGCCTTTGGCGGCTGCTCGAACTTTGATCCTAGGAGAGATGTCAAGGCGCTATTTGTTGGGCAGATGTCTGAGTCATTTGAACACCAAACGCATGTTGCGCCCTCATTAACAGATTGGGCGGGGCTTCTGCCGATTCCTGCGACCAGGATCGAAGCGGCGTGTGCCTCGTCAGGTGCAGCCTTGAGATGTGCCATCTTCGCAATCGCCTCGGGAATGTATGATGTCGTGGTGGCGGGAGGTGTGGAGAAGATGACCCATCGGGCAACTTCGGACGCAACGGAGTACTTGGCTATGGCTTCAGATTTTCCGATGGAGCAGTGGCACGGCATAACGTTTCCTGCGATGTTCGGGTTGATGGCTACTGCCCACATGCACAAGTACGGGACGACTGAGGAGCAGATGGCGATGGTTGCAGTGAAGAATCATCATCATGGATGCCTCAACCCTAAGGCGCAGATGCAGCGTGAGATCACGGTCAAGCAGGTGATGGAGTCGAGGCCAATAGCGTGGCCTCTGAAGCTACTTGACTGCTCTCTGATCAGTGATGGAGCGAGCTGCCTCGTCATCACTAAGCCTGATCTCGCCGAGCGTTTCACCGACGCTCCTGTGGATATTGTCGGTACTGGGCAGGCTAGTGATACGATAGGGCTCTATGAGAGAGACGACATAACCTTCATGGAGGTTGCCCGATTAGCTGCCAAACAATCCTATGAGATGGCAAACAAGAAGCCGAGCGATATGGATGTCGCGGAAGTGCACGACTGCTTTACGATTGCAGAGATAGTTGCGTATGAGGATTTGGGCTTCTGTGCGCCCGGGGAAGGAGGGAAATTCATCGAAGAAGGGGAAACATGCTTAGGCGGAAGAATTCCCGTCAACACGAGTGGCGGCCTTAAGGCAAAGGGGCATCCTGTAGGAGCGACAGGGGCCGCTCAAGCATGCGAGATCTACCTTCAATTGACCGGGCAGGCTGGACAGCGGCAGGTCGAGGATGCGAGCATAGGCTTGACCCACAATATCGGTGGCTCAGGGTCGACCGGAGTAGTTCACATCTTTAGGAGGCGAGACTAACATGGACTCCAAATCACCCATGACTCTCGAAAGTTTCTACAGATTCTGCGCCCAGAAGAAGTTGATGGGTGCAAGATGCAAATCGTGTAGAACGATTCTGGTTCCGCCCAGAACTCTCTGCCCGAAATGTGGCTCAACAGATGTGCGATGGGAAGAGTTGAAAGGAACCGGAAAGCTTCTGACGTACTCAGTTGTGCACGTGGCTGCGCCAGCTTTTCAGTCATCCGTACCGTATGCGGTCGGCATAGTCCGACTCACTGAGGGTGCTAGGCTTCCAGGGATTGTCAGAACCGATCTGAAGGATCTAAGGATCGGATTGAATTTGAAGGTGGCCTTTGAGCCTCCTAGGTCAGAGAGTTGGCCTTCTTGGGCGAGATACTGCTTCGTGAAAGCTGGCTCACCCTGAGAAAGGGCGCGGGTCACTCTTGTTGGCGAGAACGTCTGACTAGCAGACTGTTACCTTCGTATGCGTCGCTCCGATCGTTCTAATCGGACTTTCTTAAGGAGAACGGACTTGTGACAGCAATCTTCGAATAAGCTTCAACAGAAGTAGAGGGGATATGATCATCGTGCTCAAAACTAATGTCCCCGTTGAAACCATCGCAACGAACTCTGCGATGCTTGTCTGACCGAAGTAGAGAAACACGTATGACATGCCAAGGGCCAGAAGTGAACCCAGCCAGACCATAGCCAAAGGTCTCAACGATACTCCGCTCTTCTTCCGCTTGTCATTTGCCTTGACTGCGCTAAGCGCGATAATGGGCGACGTGTATAGAAGCCCGAGAAGTGAACTTGAGACTAAGCCTGCCATGAGTACTCCAAGCTCTGATTGAGGCGGGCAGGTGTGGCATACGGCTTGTCCGACACTGAGTGAGCCAAGCAGTGGGGCCAGTAGGACTCTCACGGTGGCTTTGGCACTATCGCTTGCCGATATCAATTCCGCGAAGGAAGGACTGAAGGAATAGTAGAACTCGTTGAAAACTCTCATGAACTGGGCTCCAGCAAAGGCGTTCAGTATCTCGCTGTCCCTGAAGTCTCTCAGGAATTGAACTTGGGGTGCGAGGTCCGATCCGTGTGCAGCCGAGGCTATGAGGCATCTTCCAGGTGTCGTAGCGACCGTCAGAGTCGTTGTTACAGTGGTCGTAACTGATGAGGTTGATGATGTTGTTGTCAACCATGTTGAGGTTGAACTCGTTGTCGTCGTTGTGGTGGTTGTTGTAGGAAGCACTGAGTATATGGTCATCGTGCTCGTCGTCGACACAGTCCAAGTGTAACTGGTCCATGTGGCATATGAGGTGACTGTTGCAAGTGTGGGCGAGGTCTCCGTCTTCGTTGTCGTAGATAAGTAGCTCGTTAGGATGACCATTCTTGTTGACGTGGCCGAGGCCGAAGTGGTAGTGACGAGGAAGAGCAATGGATTGACAAGGGGGAAATTGTCTCTACTGTTCCTTGGTCCTCCCAGTTGGTAGAAAGTGTCACCAACTCCATCGTTGTTCGTATCGTTCCCCTTGTACGAGGACCAATAGTTACCGCGCGATCCATCGTCCCAATAGTTGTTGGTTCCACCATCCCATGCCTGTCTTGAGTAGCCGTTGTTCCTGAGGTTGTTGTGGTGAACCTGACAAAGTCTTGAGCCTCCTGTGGCATTCACACCGGGTCCTTCGTTCAGGTGTATGTCATTGTATGTGATTCGAACATTCGTCGCGTTTCCGATGTAAACGCCTGATCCGTTTTGGACCGCCGAGTGGATTCTATTGTTGTGGATAGTCACGTCCTTGTTGAAGTACTCAAGCCGGCCGATGTGAGATGTGTTGGTGAGCAGTATGTTCCCTCCGAAGAGGCGCCACCTTGAAGGAGGAAACTTCCAATTGTGGTAGATCAGGTTGCTGGCCACATCCATGGCCTCAGTGAACGATGCGTTTATGCCAGCGCCATAGTTGTCTTGGATCGTGTTGTCTCTGATCTTGATGTCAATATTGAACGGTGGGCCGCCTCCGAGAACGATGGCATCTCCCTCTATCTTGTAGATCGAGTTGCCGAAAATGACTATCCTTTGGCATCCTCTCTTGACTGAGATACCCCAATTTGTGTTCTCATAGATTTCATTGCCAGACATCGTGTTTCCCTGAGCTGCTTCAACGAGTATGCCCGCGGTGTTGTACCTGATTATGTTCGATGTAATGATGTTGTTGAGCGATCCTTCGATTACTAGGGCGTTTCGGGCATTGCTGATTATGCAGTAGCTCATTATGCTTGGCTGTGTCACGCTTTGAAGCCTTATCCCTTTCCAGTTGGCGCGTCCGGTCCCTCCTCCCCGGTACACAAAACTGATCCTGCTGCTAGCGGTTCCCTCTGCAACTAACTCCCCGCGAACGATCATTTCCTTGTCATGCTCGAAGTAGACGGTGACGCCTGGCTCGATTCTCAGCATCTGGTCCACCGGAACCATAACATCCACACTTACGTAGATCGGGCTATCTGTGACCCTCCAAACGCCGGTCTGAGTCTCTTGTCCCGGGCCAATTTCCTTCCCATGAACAAAGGGTGCCCCGGGCAGTATGCTTAGAAGAATCAAGCTAGTCAGGGCTAAGATCGCTGCTTTTGACTTCCACTTCATCGCAAGGCCCTCCCCTCACCCTGGACGAGTCGCCTCAATCTTCTGAGCACATACGACACAATCAGAAGAGGAGTGCCGTAGACAGCCCCAATAAGTGCGCTCGCTGTTAACCCGGCAGCGACAACTCCTGACTCCGAGACAGCACCGACGACTGAAGCGAGGCGCAATATCTCGATGAGAGGATGAAGTGCGACGCGGGTCACCTCTGCAAGAGTGGGAGATGAAGATACTGCACTTGCGATAGACGGGCTGAATGAGTAGTAGAAGGAGTCAAATAGCCTCATGAAGCTGGCGCCTAAGAAGCTGGAGATAACGGCTGTGTCGCGGAATTCCCTTAGACGTTGGACTTCTGGCGCCAGTTCTGACCCGTATGCTGCCGATGCTATGAAGCATCTCCGTGGCGTCACCGTCTGAACTATGGTTGTCGTCATCGTAGTGGTAGTGGATGAGGTCAGGGAAGTAGTTGTTAGAGATGTGGAGGTTGTGACGGCTGTCACAGTGGTGCTTGTGCTTGTTGTAGACGTATCGCGCATCACGGATGTCGTGCCAGTTGAGATGGTCCAGATGTAGCTGGGTGAAGTTACCTGAAGTGTGCTCGTGACTGTGGTGCGCGTGGTTTCGATGCCTGTTGTCGTCAGGATGAAGCTTGTTGAGATTCTCGTACTCGTGAAAGTGGTGCTGGATGTGTATGTCCTTACGATGAAGAGCGTAGGACTCATCAATGGGTAGTTGTCCTTGCTTCCTTTCGTCCCGTTGAGCACATGCGGGACATCACCTATGCCGTCGTTGTTTCGGTCGATCCCAGTATAGTCCGACCAGTAGTTTCCTTGTGAGCCGTCATCCCAGGCCATTGTTGTGCCGTTGTCCCAACCTTGGTAGACCCGGTTGTTGCGTATGTCGTTGTGGTTAATCTGGCAGAGAACTGTAACGTTACCAAGCTTTGATCCTACAACGATTCCTGCAAACGTATTCAGGTAGACATCATTGGAGGTTATCCTGACGTTCCTGGCGCTTTGGACGAAGATTCCTGAGCCATTTCCAGCTGCGCTGTGCAACCTGTTGTTGTGTATGACAATGTCCTTGTTTTCGTAGTCAAGAGTTCTGTCGTTGGATCTCCTCAGGTATATGTTTCCACCTGTTCCATTCCATGAAGGCCCTCTTTGGAAGTTGGCGTACAAGAGGTTCCCGGTAATTTCCAGATTCTCAGCATGGTCCAGCTTGACACCAGA
>Ga0315312_1003372_pt1 | contig 10306 bp, 9 predicted proteins | sample TDP7_MG_FD_203629 | JGI IMG/M metagenome (GOLD analysis project Ga0315312, IMG submission 203629) | Freshwater sediment microbial communities from Lake Towuti, South Sulawesi, Indonesia - TDP7 | ecosystem: Environmental > Aquatic > Freshwater > Lake > Sediment | place: Indonesia: South Sulawesi... | reverse complement strand
CTGAACTCAGAAGCAACTCAAAAAAGAATAATAAGCGCACTTGAAGAATCTTCTGATTTTGTTATGAAAAGAGATGATCCACTGAAATCGATTCCTTAGAAGCCCTCTGATCAAAATTACTAGGAAGAGTCTGCCTGCGCTTTTAATGTAGTGTGACGTTAGATTTGTTCCCTGGTGGAAAAGGTATCACTTTAACTTCGCCAGAATTCTTTACTGACGCGGCCACCTAACCACGTCTTTTTATTGAAATCTAAGTATCAGAGTAGAGGCAAAATTAGTCAAAGAAATGATGTGAAAAGTTTATGCTTTTACAAGGTTTCTGGGTGCCCACGTATCTTGATCTGGGAAGTTTCTATATTTGCTAATCTGGTCTGCATGTCCCCTAGTCTAGTTTCTATATCATCTAATATTCCTATTCTTAGTTCTATTGAAGATAACTCGTCCAGAATCTCCTCAAGTGTTTCGTTGGCTTTTTGGAGTTTCTCTGTTATCTGTTTGAGTAGCTCTATTTCACTCAACTCTTTCCCTCATATATTAGTGCTATCGCACTGACTTATAAACTTATCGCAATGCACGACCGTGGACGAGTATCCGAACACACTTTCGTTTGCGGGTCATGCGGTTTTTCGCGGTCCATCGGGATTAAGGCAAACTCACCGCACGGTGTAGGGGCAATTGACTTCAAGAAAGCGACTCTGATAGGAAAAGGTAAAAAGCCCCAGCGTGTTCATATCACAAAGTGATGGAAAGTGAGCCTTTATGATGCATGGGCTGAAGTGTAATCTTCTTTTCCAACATTTTTCCATTTTTCAATAACCAATCTACTGTTTTCCCTATCTATTTTGATCTTGACATATCCTTTCTCTTGAGTAAAGGGAAAGGCGGAGTCGGAAACTACCTCCGTAGGAATGTAAACATACAATTTTCTATCAGTTCTCCAAAAGCGACCTTTGCCTTCCAGCAATGACCTTCACCCTCTTCCAGCCAGTATTTCCCTCAGAAATACTTAAGTATTGCGAGGGAAAGACTTAAGGACAGACAAAGCGAAAGACCGCGAGAAAGGCCGAGGTATCCGACTTGGAAAACGGAAGCTCCATTAACCAAACCATTGCGGTGACCGAAGAGAGGAATTTGCATTTCGGAGATCTCAAAGACTCGCTCGACCGCGTATGCTCTGAGATTGCTACACGCTTCAACTATCGTCTTCTCAACGGTGAACCGCATACGGTTGCGATCATAGACATCCTAGCAGGTTCCTCTTGCATCGGATGCATAATAAAGAGGCTTCACCAGCGACACAGGCCGGATATCGATGCAGTGTATCTGGAAAATCATAGGCTAGCCGTTGGGGTATTGGTCGAGCAATTACGCCGCTTTCTGAATGAAATGGGCTATGACGCATGGGTTTTGACTGAGGCGCGATTAGAGCATAGCACCGTAGATGTCCTCATCGTTCCCACCTACCACGGCGTCAACCTACAACACGGCGAGAACAGCATCGTCATCGAGGTCAAGACGGGAAACTCGCTATCCTACTCACAGCTGTTCAGATCTCTCCTCGACACGCCCAACGCGACCGTGGTGCTCTGGAGGATTAGGAGGCATCAGGTGGCGGTAATACGCAGGGAGAGCCTGCAACCTCTGCTACTGGCGTTTATGAGAATGTGCATTCTCCGAGGTAAGCGAGTCCTCACTGAAGCCGAACCAGTCGAATGCCACCATTTCGCCACGCCGAGGAGTTTCACGCTTTCTTCAGGGGAACTTGAGAGGGTGCTCCGTGACTTCGCAGAGGCGCTAGCGGACACCCTACCAGTTGTCCTGGAAACGGTGTTACGAGAAATACGGTCCAGCGATGGCGACCAGCCCAACGCGCCCCCGAGGTGAAACTATGGCTCCTGAAAACCTTGAGCCTAAGGGATCTGGTCCTGCACGCGATTTTCTCAGTTTCCTCCGGGTTACGGGTTGGAGGAGTAAATACGAAAGTGTTGACGTACTCCTAAGACACTTGTCACGGAAAAGCAGGAGCGAGGCATCGAAAGAAGCCTATCTGCGCCAGATACACTCCTTTTGCGTTCACGTGGGCCTGAACCCAGACCAGCTTGTCAAACTCCCCAAAAATCAGATAGAGAATCTCCTACAGGCCTACACGGACGAGCGCAACAACGAAAAATACAGCATTAGATACGTCAACAACATCCAAGCTATTCTGCGCTCCTTCTTCAAGGAGAACGGCTTCAAGGGAGGAAACGCTCTTGAAGTCGAGGGCTACTACATGCCCACTAGGTACAGAAAGACCCCCGAGTACATCCCGACGAAACACGAGGTGTATCTCATGGCCGACTCCACCCGCTCACTGAGAGACAGGGCCATCGTCCTAACCCTGTACTGTACAGGCCTCCGAAACTCCACAATCAGGGCCCTGCTTTTCAAAGACATCCATGAGGAGTTGCTGAAGAATCACTACAACCTCCTAATCCCCGTATATCCAGAAATGAAGCAGATCGACCCTTACGCCTGCAAGAACAACATCTCCTACTATACGTTCACATCCGATGAATCCACACACGCAATTAAGCTGTACCTTCTGGAACGGGAGGATAAATACGGCGAGATAAAAGACACTGAACCACTCTTCGCCTCACAATACAACCAGATACCGAAGTCGGAAAGGCGGCGTAAGATCCTAACCTCCCGAGAACTCCAGATCATAGTCAAAGACTCAGCGAGGCGCGCCGGAATAAACCAGTGGCGTTGCGTCTACCCCAAATGCCTGCGCAAATCCTTCGAAACAGTGCTACGCGGCGGGTTATTCGACGGAGGCCAACTCGACCCCAAGGTGCAGGAGTTCTTCATGGGCCACATACTGCCCGGAAGCCAGGACACCTACTTTGACAAAACCAAGATCGAGGCGATGCGAGCCCTCTATTCAAGACTCAAATTTGGGAGGGTTCCCGTCGAAAACAAGTTCAAAATCTTGCGGGCGGCTGTAGCAAAAGCTTTCGAGGAAAGCGGAATCGATGCAGACGAGGTGATGGCGGAATACATAAGAATGCGAGAACGCCATTTAATTTAATGTTATTCAGCAAACCGGTCGAGCGTGACTTCGATTATTGACCCCACACCAGCCGTTTTTTGAACTGCTTTCGTTCGTTCTTTGGCGGAAGTACACAGTTTCTCCTCTTTTGGGCTTTCTGGAGACTCTACATAGGAACCTAGACTCGTTTGCCTTATCCCCTTCCATTTGGAGTTCGGACGTGTCCGTTTAGGCTCAGAAAAAGTCTGCTCGCGGTCTTGAGCGGCATTTTCTCTCGGATAAAAATCGGTTGCATGCATGCATTTACGTTCTTCCGGCGTAGTACCAGCAGTTAAACTCGCATCTCTTAGATTGAAAAGCTCCCGTCTGGGGGTATCAGAAATTTGCCGCCTTACAATGACGCCATCTTTTAGTTGTCCGTACATGTCCCATCCCTCATTAAGATACGTCATTAACTCTTCCTGTGAGACCATCTTCCACTCGGGTTTTTCACGCTTGTTGTTCATTTGCATATTTTGTCGTATAGCTTCTCGTAGAAACTGCACTTTCTCTCTGAAGCCCAATTCACTTCCCGGCCCTTCTTTTTTGGACTCTCTTAAAAGAGACAGGTCCACGCCTAGCGCCTCAGCTATTACCTGCAGGGATTCTGAGGTTACTTGACTTCCCTCTCTATATGGTGTAAAAGAGAGCCTGCTATACTTGGCTCTCATCTCCTCAATTTTAGTCTTGTCAAAGTATGGATCTTGGCTTCCAGGCAGGATATGACCCATAAAAAATTCTTGTGTTTTAATGTCCAGCCTGTCCCCGTCAATAAGGCGACTGCGCAAAACGGACTCGAATGTTTTCCTAAGTGATTTTGGAGTAACGTGCACCCATTCTTTTATGCCCGCTCTCCTAGCCGCTTTCTTCACGGCCATTTGCAACCCTCTATTCTGCATTGGAGTGTGAAGTCTCTCCCTCCGAGACAGTTTGTTATACCCGCCACCACTCGAGACGAACAGAAACTCATCGTCCTCAATCCCTCCAAACCTCGCCGCCCGGCCTTTCATGTAGTGCCGCAGTGCCTCTGTAGCTTCACGACACGTGAAAACAAAATACTCAATTCTGTTCTTGCAGGCCTCCGGGACTCGCTTCTTCATTTCTTCGTGAACTCTAATGAGAATGTTGTCCGGGCCTTTTTCTAACTCTTCCTTAATCTCGCCATACAAAATTGCGCGAAGAGTGGAATTCCGTAATCCCGTAGACAATAAGACAAGGATGATGGCTCGATTTCTAAGGTCACCTCCAACGTTCGCCATTCTCAGGGCTTCTTCCAAGCTTGGGATGTATTCGGGCCTTTCTCTGCTACGCGATGGTTGGTAGTAGCCCTGGAGTTCGAGTTCTTCGGTTCCCTTGAATCCATTTAACCTAAAAAACGTTATCAGTAGGGCCTGAGTGTTATTCGCATAGCCTGCACTTCTCTTTCTCCTGCGATCATCACAGAAATCTTGAACCAACCTCTCCACATCTGCCTTCTTCATGCTCACGAACTCATCAGGGGTTTTGCCGGAATAGATGCAGAGGTTATAGACCGCTGAGCAAAATGTACACTTAGAAGCTTCGCTACCGCTCTTTCTGACTCTGAGATATGATAAGAGCTTGTTGACACTTTCGTACTCGCTTATCCAACCCGATATCCTTAGGTAGGTCTCCCATACGTGTCCCATTCGTATTCCCCCGAGGCAATTGCTTCTGCGAAACAGTGGTAGCGCACAGTGTGTCTTCCGCGAAACAACTGTTTCGCAAAAAATCCCCAAGACATAATTTTCACCTTCGGCCTGGTAGCCTTCTAATTAAGATCGGGTGCTGGGGATGATCGTTTTTGAGGATGCCGATCTTCTGGCCAACAGGTTCTTCGTCGAGTTCCCGTGTCAGGACTTCTGCTTCTGGTGATTCCACTGGAAAAGCGATTTGAAGATCGTCGCCGCATGTGCGGGAAAGAATAACGGCTACTTCGGAATCTTTGACTTCTAAACTCTTAAGATAGCCAACGGCCTCCTCGTAATTTTTGAGATGGCCTTCATCTGAGATGCGAGGCCTCTTGTTCCGATCTATTGGAGATTCGTCGCCTGGCTTGTCATCAACGACTACCTCGGACCACTGCCTTTGTCTCCTTTGCATTTCCTTCCCGTTCACCGCGGTTTCCATTTCATTAACAACCGTAAGCCTTATATGGAGCCCGCCATATGACTAGCCTTGGGTGTTAGCTATTGTCCGGGGGGGTTGCCGTGACGCCGTCCATAACCTCAAATCTGCGCTCTACGGACGCGGAAATTTTACGATTTCTTTTCAAGAAGGGGAAAGCGCGTTTTAAAGAAATAAGGGATTACCTCTTGGAAACTCCGGAGTGGAGAGATAGGAAGGGAAGTTTGGATGTGCGTCTCTCGAGAAGGCTGAAGGCATTGGTAGTGGCACACTACGTTGAAAGGAAAAAGGAGACACGCAAGCGGGTTTATTACTCCCTGACAAGACCCTCTTGGAGACGACTTAAATTAGAAGAATCCAAATTGGAGAAGTTTATCGAAGAATTTCTTCCACCGCTCACAAGTGAGCCAAGGGACAGAACCACCAAATCGGATTTGAAATTTTATCTCAATACCACACCACCAATGTTTTTTGAAATTTTGAAAGAGTTCTTTGGAGGGAATTTTCCTGAAGAAGCAGAGCGTGAGCAGATAAATGCATTGGTAGCCGAATACGTCGTAAAAGTGTTTGAATCGATGCAAGAAGAATTAAAGGTGAAATATGAGCAAGGACAGAACATCCAGGAGATATTTGAAGACATTGAGGAGTGGGTTTATCGGAAATACAGAGAAAAAACAGTGCAATAACTAACAATTGTTTCTAGTTATAAGCCACTAACCATTTAGACAGTATAGAGGAAGAGGAAGATGGATATGCCCTCGGCCAAGGTGCATCAGTACGCCTATCGGCCCATCTTCGGAAAGCCCTTCGTCCGTTCAAACACGTTTAGGACGCCCCCTAAGCTCATCTGGGACCGGGGCACCGACGACTCTATCACGACGCATGCATGCATTAATAGAGGAGACTTCAATGCCGAACGCAAAAACACACAGGTTTGCTAGCATGATCATGTTGGGTGTTCCACTCACGGAAATACATGGCATCATCGACTCAGCCGCGAAGTTTTACGGGCGCCAACATAGAGTGTTCTTCCACGACGAGCAAGCCGCTCAGTATTTGAGCAGGCGCTTCCGAGGAGGGACCAAGGAGAAGGTCCTGCAGGGCAGCCGCTTCCATCATTTTCTGGACCGACACAGAGATGCCGATCGGCTTGAACAGCTTGTCGGTTCAGGCCGGTTCGCGGAGGCTTGGGAGTTGGTGCGGCGAATCTGGCGGGAATTTCAGGCTCAGAGCCAGGGGCTGGGAGGAGGAGAGGAACCAGAGCAGGAGAGCGAGCTTCAGAGCTGGCTTCGGCGTCTCCCACCCCAAATCAGGAGGCAAAGCTGGGTGCGGCGAATCGAGGCGGATGAGGCGTGTCTCAGAGTGATCCTTCGCTTGAGCCGGGAGCTCTCACAGCAAAGCCAGGAGTCGTCCCCCACGCAGGAGGAGCTCTTAGAATGGAGATGTAATATGCTCAGGCTGACCGGGCACCCCGACGAAGCTGAACGGCTTGAGAGAGAATGGAGAGAAAGGATTCGGCAAATTCGCCGTCTCTACCCCTGACTCTTTTTTCCCCTTCGTCACAGAGGCAGGCGGTCACTCCTTACTCTCAAAGGTGGAATGATTGGACAGCCAAAAAGTTATGAAAACACCCTCGAGAATTTTTTCGATAGGACTCGGGTCGCATTCTGCGCGCGCGCAGGGCTGTGAACCTTAGACCTCCAGAGGCCGTGAAGGCAGGTCAGGCAAAAGACATAAGAATGAATTGTGTACACCTCTATTAGGAGAAATAAAATGACCCGGCAATGGCAACTTATGAGGGATGCTCAGACCTTTCTGGAGGCTTCTAGGCTTGCTAATAACGCGTTAAAGGGCATTCACTTTGTGCAAGTCGCCAGGGCTACGAGACGTTTACCAAGCGCCTCTCATATGGAGAGTATAGAGGGTGGTGTCAAGCTTTTGGAAAGGGTGTTGGCTACTATTGAGGCTCTGGAGAAGAAGCAAACCGTGTCTTCCGATGCCCTTTCCATTTTGTATGCCCTTTCTCAGGGCCGCCTACTCGGAGGGACCTCAGCCCTTAAACGAACTGTTGCTAATTCCATAAAGGAGCTAGCAAAGTTTAAACAGGGAGAGAGTGAGCCCATCGATGAGGCTGAGGGACTGCTGGAAATAATTGCTGGCTCAACGGCCGAAGAGGCGTCGAAGGCTTCCGCGAAGGTTAGAATTTTCATGACGGAAGCAAGATAGCGATGCTTCTGGTGGACCAGAAAGCCGAAGTCCTCTTATCAAAGATTAATTTTGCTGAGAAGAAAATAGGGGCGATCAGCTCTCCTGACAAGATTTTGGGAACCTACCTTAAAGATTTAGCTGATTGGCTTAAGATGCTAAAAGATCAGGTTAGAACGGCTCAAAATGAATTTAGGGAATTCGTGGAAGAAACCAATTTTTCAGAAAGCGATTGTTTACTAAACGAGGCCCAGAGGGGATTGTTAAAAGATATGCTGAGGACCTATGAGGGAATTGAAGAGAGCTTTTATCTCGGGGTGGACACTTTTCTGCCCTTAACCTCGGTTTGGGTTCACCAAAGAAGTGATGAGAATACTAAGAGAGGGCACAGGCTTTTAATTCGTTTCATTCAGGGGCTTCTTCGGTTGTCGAAGATCCCTGAGGAGATGATGACTATCCTGGGGGAATCCCATGCTTGTTTGCCTCTCTCTTGGGGGAACATAATGAAACACGTTGTCTTTGTCACCTATTCGGAGATGGAGAGCATGCGGAGATGGGCGCTTCTGGCCCACGAGATTGGTCACGCCTTCTATGACTTACACATTGAGGAGTTTAATTCCAGCGTCCTTCCCCTAGTTATGAGAAAACTTGTTGAGACAAGGCCCCTAAATTTGGGGCAACGGGAGTTGGAAAACATCATTTACATTTGGACGAGGAACTGGATTCCCGAGCTCGTCTCCGACTGCTTTTCCGTGAAAATACTTGGTCCTCCTTATGCAGTTCAATTTATGCTATTGGCACTAAACAGTGAGCCCAACCGCACCGACGTTTCCCATCCACCCGTCAATTTGCGCGTTAATTTTATGATGAATACCCTAGAGTCGTTGGCGCTTCCTCAGTTCAACATCGAATTTTACCGCAACATCTGGAATTCATATTCACACAGCATCACTCGGCCCTCTTCACAGTACATTCTACATGAAGAGGTGGTTGAAGCCGCGTTAAGTGGAATAGATAGGGTCACACATGACACGCCTATCACAAATAAGTGGGCTGACATATTTGCCGCTAAACAGGCCTTATCTAATGGCAAGGTTCCTGACAAAGACTTGGTGTCCATCGTTTCCGCCACAACACTTTTAGACCCCGCCATTAACCTTGACGCTATTTATAAAATTCTCTTAGAGAGGCACACCTCTGGTCCGGATGCTTCTTAGGGCGAAGGGTGTTAAGGCGTCTGCGTACCTGAGGGTCGCGGGCAGCTTCATCTTTATCATTATCGAACCCCAGTGCATGAATGAAAGATTGTAAACATCCTTCAAGACTTCTCTTATGTCGGCTTGGTCAAAAGGGCTTACAAGCTCAACCAGCATGGGTTGAGCCAGACCTTGACTTAACAAGGGATCGCCGGTGGTGGCCAAGATCCCACTATGGTCATCTAGGATTAGGTAGGCGCCTGCTCTGCAACCTCTTTCCTTCTCGTTTTGTATTTCATAGAGCCGGAAGGGAACGGCCTTTTTAACGTTCACACAGACGACCTGGGAGTTCTCAGGCATTGTTTCACTTGTAATCAACTCTCTTCTTACGAGTTCTATTCCTTTTAACTCGTTTTCTCCAAACTCGCCGTCTCTGTGGACGACAAGGCTTTTTATTTGGTTCTTGTATCCTCTGATTGCGTTTACGAGTATTCGCATAAGCTCAGATGGGCCTACCTCTTCTCCTCTTTGCGGTCTCCACTCCTCGCCTAAATAGTTGCCATATCCATCGAAGAAGGTGTAGCATGCCACCCTTGCCCTCTTTTCTCCGCCTATATCCAATCCAATGTAAAAGTCTGAGTTTAACCGTTGATGCAAGACCCAGGGTCGCCCTCCCATTTTGCCTAGAAGACCCGCGCACACGTTGAGGATCAGGTTATAATATCGACCCATCTGATCCCTTGGCAATCGATACCTCTCATTTATCACATAATTTGTTACCACTTGATTTGGCTTGTCAAACCACTGCTTGAAGTCGAGATACCTCCTAGTTTCTCCCTCGTGCTGGATGACGACGATGAGAGCATCGATGTATTCCCTGAAGGAATCGTACTCCTTTCTTACGTCCACCTCCGGATATTTGTATAGGATGGGTCTGTAGGGTAGGTGAGTCCTGAAGAAGTCGCTAGCCACCCACTTGCAGTCGTTGTAAAAGTCGTTTATGATCCCGTTTGCTATTGTGGAAGGGTATACGAGGACTAGTCTGTTATTTGAAAATGTAGCCTTTTGAGCTGGTCCATATCTGCGCAGAGAATTTTTCATGAAGGTTCCATAGTATGAAAGGTCGGGATTGATGGGATTGGGACTGCCGAAGCGGAGGCTTGGTGGAGACAGTATCTTTGCTTCGTTTGAAGCCTCAGAGATCTCCTGGGCGTCGAACTCTATGAATCTTTCGGCTGAAAAACGTAATGGGTTTATGACAGTCAGAAATTTTTGTGTCAGAAGTCTCCTCCTCTCAGCGGAGAGGTAAACTTCGTTGCGGAGTTCACGTCTTAGGGTTCTCTCTTTCGGAAAATCCTCGGTCCTGAGCCCTAATTTTAAGAGGCTCGGAGCCATGTTGAGCTCCTTTGCGCCCCTCTTCCTTCTGACAACGACAACGCATTCCTCATCCGAGATCATATCCGCTAGTTCGGATCTTCCGCCAGGTCTCCTGAAATATCCCTTCACGCTGTAGACCTTATCACCGATAGTGATGGTTTCGTCGTTAACGCTAGTTTCAAAGTCTATTTTTACGATCTGATAAATTCCTTTTCCCCTTTCCTGGGTGGCCAAAACATATCTCTCTGTAAGCTTTCTCTTTGCTTCTTCCTGTCCGAGCTTGGATATCAGTTCCCAAATTGTGCTTTGT
>Ga0315312_1003371_pt1 | contig 10307 bp, 11 predicted proteins | sample TDP7_MG_FD_203629 | JGI IMG/M metagenome (GOLD analysis project Ga0315312, IMG submission 203629) | Freshwater sediment microbial communities from Lake Towuti, South Sulawesi, Indonesia - TDP7 | ecosystem: Environmental > Aquatic > Freshwater > Lake > Sediment | place: Indonesia: South Sulawesi... | reverse complement strand
CAGTAAGAGCAGTGCAAGAAGTAAACAGATTAAGTGGCGCCTAGCACACTTTTATTATTAGTGTATGCAAAGCCTTATTTTTCGTTTTGACCGTGTATGAAGCAGAGGTGCCGTGAATGACTTCAAACCGCGAATATTATGAGAAAACATTTGATCTGCTTAAGGCACATCATAAATGGTTTCAGGAGTCTATTCCGCTAATCGCCAGCGAAAACATTCCAAGCCCAGCTGTACGTGAGGCTTTAACCACAGACTTTGGAAACCGTTACGCAGAAGGATGGCCAGGCGAACGCGTCTACGCAGGTTGCATCTACATTGACCAAGTGGAACTTATCTGTATAGAATTAATGAAGAAACTGTTTAAAGCAGAGTTTGTTGATGTTCGTCCGATTTCAGGTGTCGTTTCAAATTTAGTTGTCTATACGGCGTTCACAAACCCGGGCGATGTGATGATGGCTTTATCCATACCGTGTGGCGGACACATAACGATGGGTAAGAGGGAACTCGGTGGAACCGCAGGGGCAGTTCACGGCTTAATAGTAGAGTATCTTCCGTTAGACTATGAAGAACTGAATATAGATGTCGACAAAACAAAAGAAAGAGTTGAAAAATTGGCAAAGGCTGGAACGCCTCCGAAACTTGTTATGTTTGGCGGCAGTGTTTTTCCATTTCCACATCCAATTAAAGAATTGACAGATACATTTCACGAAATTGATGCCACTATTGGATATGACGCAGCACATGTGGCTGGACTAGTTGCAGGAGGTGTGTTCCAAGACCCACTGCGCGAAGGCGCTGACGTAGTAACGCTAAGCACGCACAAGACTTTCTTTGGTCCTCAGCATGGAAGTGTGCTGTCTTGGGAAAAGTATGCAGAACAAATTAAACGAGCTACATTTCCTGGGATGGTTAGCAACCACCATCTTCACGCTTTAGCAGGCGTAGCCATTGCGTGTGCAGAAATGTTAGAGTTTGGAAAAGAGTATACGAGGCAGATTGTCAAGAATTCTAAGGCTTTGGGACAAGCACTGTATGAACGAGGCTTCAAAGTTCTCGCAGCGCACAAAGGCTTCACAGAGTCACATGTTCTCATAATTGACATAACAGAACAGGGCGACGGGGGAACAATCGAAAATGAGTTAGAAAAAGGAAACATCATAATAAATCGTAACCTGCTTCCGTGGGACATAAAAGCTGGGCGTCACTTCATGCATCCAGGTGGAATACGTCTCGGAACTTCTGAAGTAACTAGATTGGGAATGAGAGAGAGCGAAATGACTGAGATTGCCGAGTTCATAAAAAGAGTAGTCATGGACAAGGAAGATGCGGAAAGAGTCAAAAAAGACGTAGCAGAGTTTAGGAAAGATTATCAAAAGGTGCACTACTGCTTTGAAAACGCAACAGACGCCTACAAATACACTAAAATACGGTAGCAGAATTACAATATGGACAATCGGACACAGCAACAGAACAAAAGAGACGTTTGTAAATCTCCTTAGGGAACATGCAATCAAGACATTAGTCGATGTCCGCCGCTTTCCAACATCCAAAAGTGAACATTTCAAAAAAGAAGAAATGGAAAAATGGCTACCTGAGCACGGAATAGAGTATATTTTCTTAGGCAAGGAACTTGGTGGATATCGTCGAGATGGCTACCAAGTATACATGAAGACTGAACAGTTCAGAGAGGGAGTAGGAAAACTCATTGAAGTTTCCAAACAAAGTAGAACATGCATAATGTGTATGGAGTCAAACCCAAAATACTGTCACCGCCGCTTTATTTCAGCATACTTGGAAGCAAAGGATATTGAAGTGGTGCACATACTTAAGAAGGGGCAAGTGAGTCTTCTTGAATTTGCGAGGTAGAAAGTATGCGTATTCGTGAGTTTCAAGACATCTCCAAATAAATATGAACCAAAAAACTTAAGAAGAATATGGAAGCATGAGTTTGAGTACTGTAGGAGAAGAACTTTATGGTTTACTGTTCAAAATGTGGAACCAAGAATGAAGAGGATGCGAAAGAATGCGTCAACTGTGGAGCTAGTCTTGAAGCAGGGGCGGGTTGGGAGAAAGATTCGAAAAACGCATGGAAGAAGAGTGTTTCGGCATACCTCGAGGCGGCTCAATAGTTGGCTTGATAGTTGGCTTAATAATCGTGCTTGTTGGAGCTAGTTTAATTCTGTCGAAGGCCACCGGTATTGATTTGCAAGCATATATAGGCCCGATAGTGGTAATCATCGTTGGAATATTGGTAATTGTCGGAGCCTATTATGGAATGCGTCGAAGAAGCTAAGTACCCCTCACATGTCTGAACCCACAATCTTCTATGGTACAAGCATTACAGATTCTATCGTGTCTCCATTGTGAAAGCGCTATTCGCGTAAGAAGCCAAAAACCACTATAAGCAACTACCAGTAGATTCAAACCCAAACTCTGCGCCTGTTCATTCACGGCCACTAGAATCAGAAAAGTGCCAAAAACAAAAAAGATGTTTAAAGATATACGAACGAGATGCTTTACCCAAACATCAAACAACAGAATGGAAAGCATGTTCAAAGCAATTCCAGAGACTCCAAAAGCAAACAAAATCAGACTGCCTCCAATGCGCCAGTTATAAAAGAAGTGTAAGACAGTTCCTGCAAGAGCCAACAACCCTCCTATGAGCAAACCAGTGCAACTACTACAGAAAGTTCTGCTTCCGATATGAAATACGTGCGGCGAAAAGTTTCCGCACGTACGGTGATGCCCTCGCACATTGAAAGTTTGAGAAACTGCCTTTTCTTGCTCCGATTCACTCGGTGGCATCGCTTTGAAATAGGCACACTTCTCTCTTCTTTTGAGATTGAGTATTTGTAAACAACTGTTTGGGAAAAGGGCAGCGAGTATCCCAGATACACAAATTAACCCGTAAACTACACCAATTATTTCCTTTTGCGAAGGAAAACTTTCTTGAAATGCAGGCGATTTGAAGCCAAGAACCCCGATAAGAAGAAAGCCAAAGAATGATACGACAAGCGAAAAAGCCAAAGGAAAATTAGGAAATAATTTTTTGGACATAAGAGATCGTTGCCTAAACCAAGTCTTTTAACTGCTTCAAGACACTTTGACTAGCTATATAGGTATATACTCTTCTTTTCAGCGTATTTGCCGAGAAGATTCCTCCTAATCGCCTTTTCCAAGAGTTGTAAAAACTCCGGTAGCATTGATAGAGTTCTTGCTGCACTTCTTCTCTTGACAATGTTTCAGTTGGCATAATTGCGTGAACCATGTCGTAGTTTGCCCAGTTCCAGTCTTCAATCCATCCGTTTTTCTTAGCTTCTTCAAACACATCAGTTCCGGGGAAGGGAGTCAATATCATAAAAATTGCCAAGTCAGGATCAAGTTCGTTTATGAATTCTCTCAAGCCTTCTATTGATTCGGCTGAATCTCTGCGTTCTCCAATGATGGCGGTTGTCTGAGTGAATATGCCGTTTTCTTTTAGCAACTTCACTGCTTTCCTAGTGTGGTCTGGACTTGTCTTTTTGTTAAAGCGTTCAAGCGTTGATTCACTGTGGCTCTCAACTCCTAAAAGTATCCAATTTATTCCAGCTTTTTGCATCTTAGGTAAAGCATTTTCACTATTTACAATGTCATCGCAACGCACCTGAAGAAAACAGATTATGTCATCTGGAAAATCCCTACTAATCATTTCGTCGCATAGGTCATTCATACGTTTGCCCATACCAAAATTGTCATCTGTCAGCCAAATCAGTTTACTTCCATAGTTGTCGATGCAAAACTCCATTTCATCGACTATCCGCTTCACAGATTTGTGCCTCCACATGCCTTCCCAATGCCGCCATTGGGAACAGAACACACAACGATGCGGACAGCCCCTAGAAGGATCAATCATTCCATATCTGCTTCCACGCCCAGCCATCATAGTAAAATGATATCTATGGATAACATTTTCAACAAAATGGTAACCTGGGAAAGGCAATTCATCAAGGTTTTCAATTAGCGGTTGTGGAGGATTTTTATAGATTCTCCCTTTATGCCTAAAGGAAATCCCTTTCACCCCCGAAAACGGCTTCTTTTCAACAAGTGTCTCTATCAGTTCTACAAGGGTTTTTTCGCCTTCTCCGCGAACAATAACATCGATTTCTGGGTATGTTTTCAAACTTTCTTCTGCTGTGACGGTAAAGTGTTGTCCTCCAGTGACCGTTAGAATCTCGGGATTTACTTTCTTAGCTAGTTCTAAGGCTCTGATAGTAGTGTAGGCATTGCATGTGGCGAAACCGCTTGAAGCCACAATGTTCGGACTAAAGGATTCGATTTTCTTTTCTAGTCCTTTCCAATCAAGGCGTTTGGCTTGGCAGTCTATTACTTCAATTTCAATATCTCTAATTTTGTTTTCAACGTAGGCAGCAAGTTGAAGAAGCCCATAAGGAGGCGGTAAATATTCTCCCATAACAAACCAGTAATCTTTAGGCGGCTCTACAAAGAGAAGTTTCATGTATAACTGTCTCCCAAACGATTTTCTGAAAATAATATTGCTATTACTTCTTAAAGTATAATGCCTTTAAGCATAGGCCTTCATGAAAAGTGTTAAAAAGAGAACATAGCCTTTCTAGTCTAATGTTAAGAGGTTAAGTTCATGAGCCAACGTGAAGAAGAGTGCTTTGGGGGGCGCAAGCGAGAAGAAGGAGAAAAGAGAGATTGGTTTGGTCTTGTTGAATTCGGTTTCTTCCTCATTCTGATCGGCTCAATCTTTTTAGTCACACCAAATTTCTTCAACCGAACAGAGAATTTCTTCAAGGACTTCGAGACTAGAGAGATTTACCCAAACGTATTCCTTCCAGCCCCTAAGAGCGAACATCCTAGCGCTTATACACTAATCATGTATTTCTGCCTCGTTTTTGGACTATTTGAAATTGTTATCTTAATCCTTAGATTTGCCATGAAATCGCCTATCGGCAAGAGAGCAGACACATTTGGTGGGATAGTTTTTTGGCTAGGAGCAGCTATTTTTGCAAACGCACTTGTCACAGGTGGAAGTGCCAATTGGTTTCCTTTCATTGGTGGACTAGTCGTATCGATGACTGGCAATAATGGTCAGGTCTCTTGTAGCAATGTTTTCTCGTTCAGCGTAGGAATAGCGCAGGAAAAGAGAGACAGCTAAGGTTTTTGAAGACCTATGAGCCTTTGTTGTCCAACACCTGTTAGTTCCCAAGAATATGGTTTGTTTCCTTTATGCGAAATGATCTTTTCAGTTTCAAGAAGACGAAGATGATACCGAACCGAAGAATAACTTGACCTTGTCTGCTGAACAAGAGCCTTAGTATTTAAAGATCCTTTCTCAAGAAGCAAAACAATCTTTGTTCTAGCAACCAACCCAGGTCTAATATTTCTTCTTGCAGACAAAAACGCGTTAGGATGATAGGCGCCTTTAAACATGTTTTCTCAAATCAAAATTCTACGTTCGCACAGAAAAAGCTTCCACTGACACTGAACCAATTAAGCAAAGTCTGCAAGGCTAATCTGCCTTGGTCTCTTACTCTCAAATAACTCATTTATCTCGTCTTCAATCATTGAAAGGCGCTGAGCATAATGCTTCGGAAGCCCATATTTCTGCACAAGTTGACTTGCCGCTTCTAAATACTTCTCTATTCCACCACGGTAAACCGTTAAGGACAAAGCGCCTCCACATTGAGGACATGCACCCTTCAGAGGTAGTCTTCGGAATTGTTTATTGCATGCCTTGCACCGAAATTTTTGAGTACTAAAAGCCCTTAGATTGCCTGCTATATCTCGTATAAAATGTGTTGTAAGAACTTTCCTTGCGACTATTTGGGCGTCAACAGCTTCAATCTTATCTGCAAGTGTCAACTGACTACTCAACTTATCTATCATTCGTTTCAGTTTCTTGTACATGCTCTCGTGATTGCCTAGATTAATATCCGAAACAGGAATCGTGTAACCAAAACCTTCAAACTGCGCCTCAGTATGCAATCTATGTTCGACTATGTCTATCAGGCTCCTAACTCTCTGAGGAGACACGTTTCCCAGAGTTTTTTCGTAGAAAGCCGAAGGATATATACTAGCAACATCTACCTCATGAGCTTGCCGTTGTACTTCACCAGGGTTTACTATCGGAATGATGAAAAATGGTGCGTCCATCATCCCCCCTATTTGAGCTGGCAAGTAAGATTTTGAGAAGTTCAAGACGGTATCCAGAGCAAGCATCAAAGCATCCTCGTCGCCGTCGCAATCTCTCCTTTTTGCGGAATGCCAAAGCGGATGAGCATAGCATACGTTCAGATGGGTAAAGCCGATAATCCTTCCAAGAATGCCAACGGAAGTGTGAGGAGCCAATCCAACAACGAGATGCCCTACCAAATTGTCCACGTTCTTAACCCCATAATATGGAGGCAACTCGTAAAGTTTTCCAAGAAGTTCATCAATGAAGTTAGCTGCATGAACAAAGTATTCTGCACATTTCCTAGGAATGATGACATCCTGAATCTTGAGTTCACATATCTGTTCTGTATTGGTCAACTGATTTCCTTTGTGGTCATGAAGATAACCTAACTGCACAAGCTTTTCAGCAGAAAGACCAACTTCACTTGCCTTGAAGTGTGTTAATGGAGCATTCGTGACATCAAATCGGAGTGTCCCATCTTTATAGACAGATAAATCATATTTTGCTCGCAGAATACCTTTTTCAAGAACCTCAGCAGTCTTTGTTTCGTTTGTTAGCCCTTTTACTCCTTTTATGAGCTCAGGAAGAGATGTTCCTAATTTTTTGCATGCATCCCCTACTAACTCTTTAAAGTTGACTGACCAAGTTTCATAACTTCTAGCCAAAGCTTGACAAGACGGACAAGAGCCTCCTTTCACAGTTTTCCCACATCGAGGGCACGATTTTTCAATAATTGTTCCCGCGCCGCATTTGGGACATTTTATCCGATACGTCAATTCTTCGCAGCTGGGACACCGACGCTTTACAAGCTCAATTTCTACGATACCCTTGTGACATGCTTCTACAAGGTTTCTTCTAGAGCCTCCAGTCAATCCAACCGGGAAAAGGACATGAACCATAGGTTTCATTTCTCGCCTCTTAGCCTTTTCAGGACGCCCCATTCTCGCTCCAACAAATGTTGGGATTTTCTCCCTTAGAAGAACCCCACTAAGGTCATTGATTATTTCAAGAATTGGTTTCTGCGTCACTCTTTTTTCAGGTTCGTTTAGACCAAGACAGAAAGACAGAGTGTGGGCATCATCACCCTTTATCCTAATACAACCTTCACTGGCAGTGTGTGGAACATAGAGTTTCTCAAGAATTTCCTTCACAGACTTATTTGCTTTACCATTTATTTCAAAGACTGTATCATTCTTAACCTGAGTTTGAGAATTCATAAGCCAGTGGCGCAGTTCTCGGAGCTCATCATGCGAAATAGCAGACCATGAATATGTAAAAAGCGGATGCAAGGGAGTCTTAAGCGTTAAGGCTAATGCAATTGCCTCTCGAGCTGTTGGCTTATTCAAATGTGGGGCATTTAGGAAACTTGTGAGACGAGTAGCAAGAACGCCAGAGGTAGATGCGACTTTTTCTATATTTCCATCAAAGTCTCGTTCTATGGAAAGGCAAAGGTCTTCTTTCCACCATTCTTCAGTGTATCCAGAACCTAGTAGGGGCTTGTTTGTGTATAAGAAGTCGCCAAAGCTAATGAGTATGTCTCCAAGAAAGAGGATCTTGTCGATGGTATTTTTTATTCGGTCAGAATCTTGAAGTGAAACGCGGATAACAGAGCCATCCTTTAACCGCACAATTGGAGGTTCAATAGTGTCTACAGAAAGAACTACCCCAGCCTTTCCAGGTCCTTGAATACGCATTTGCGTGCCAGAGGCGAGAAAATGCTGAAGAACCATCATAGTTGCAGGATGAACTCCTACGGCTGCTAAACCAGTGTTCCTTGCTCTCCCATAGCGAAGCCTAAAGCCTCCGCGTTTCGAGGGAAAAGAAAAAATTGGTCGCCCAGCGATGACATCGTCCATGAACCCTGCTGTCTTTTTCTCCTCAATTTCTCCAAGTCTCTTTAACCAGTCCCAGCCTTCAATTCCAAGTTTCTCTACAATAGTGGAAACTTTTGCGGAACGCCCAACAACGCCGTCGTTCATAACACGTAATGCGCCACCGCGTACACGGTTTGTTTCGATGCGAGGCAGATTGCGAAATGATGCAACTTCAACTGGATCAGACTCCATACCCGTTACTTCCACAGGAATTGATTGGAGTGCCTTTCTCAATTCCTCATCAGATACATGATACTGAAATCTCCCAACGGAACGCTCAAATAGTCGTAGTTCCTCGATGAAGCGCCCAATCTCTTCTTCAGTGGGCTTGTAACGATCTAGTCCAAGCAATCGGCGAACGAAATCTCCAACAACCAAAATTAGTGCTTGTTCAGTTCCACCCGCGGAACGTATTGGCCCCGCAAAATAGATTGCAAGATATTTTGTCCGATCAAAATTAGATTTGGTCGTCACTTGTGCTATGCCTTGCAAGGGGGCGGCGGTGATGCCTTCGGTCAAAATTGCAAGAGCGGTTCTTATCGCCTGTTGTGCAGCTTCACGAGGCTCCATGTGAACAAATTTTCCATAAACAATTTCTTCGGCTATTTTAAAGGCTAGTTCTTCTCGTGACATCTTCGTGCTGTAGTTTCGTATGCTTTCTGCCACACCCTTCGGTCCAACGAGTCCTTCGACAAGTTCAGCTAAATCTTTTGCTATTTCAGACTCAGGTTCAAAAGTTGGGTCAAACCCTTTTTTCCTTGCCTCTTTCGCAACTTCATAGACTTCCTTCAGTTTCTTTTCTAGGGTAGACACATATTTTTGATGTTCTTCGCTCATTTTGGCGTTCAAATTCTTCTCTGCAAATATGATTTCATTGAATCCTTATTGAGTTTTCTAACACAAATGAGTCAAAAAGCTACCAGTTGTCATCTATTTCAGTGCGGCTGCTTGAAAATTCTCATTTAACTTTGATGTGTTTTATGAGTTCTGTAAGCTTTTCCTTCACTTTGGATTCTTCTGTTACATTGCCTGTGACGATAATTTGTGCTCCAGCATCCACTGTTTCTCTCGCCTGCTTACCGTTTCTTATGCCTCCGCCAACGACCAAAGTAACTTTGGTAAGGTCCTTCACCATTTTCACCATTTCGATGGGAACAGACTGTTTAGCGCCTGAGCCTGCTTCCAAATATACAAATCTCATGCCTAAGTATTGTGCAGCTAGCGCGTGAGCGACGGCGAGTTCCGGTTTATTAAAAGGTATTGGGCACACTTTACCTATAACGCCAGCGGTCCCTCCTTCTCCAATGATTATGTAGCCCATCGGAATGGTTTCTAGACCAAATTTTCTAATGAATGGTGCAGCTAAGACTTGGGCGCCCAAAATGAAGTATGGGTCCGCCGAATTAAGAAGGGACATGAACCAAATAGCGTCAGCGTGTCTACTGATACCTGTAATATTGTTAGGAAAGAGAATCACAGGAATCCGAGCTGCCTTAATAACATCATCTAAATGCGATGTGGAAATGGATGTGGAGCCGCCGACCATTATGGCTGTTGTTTGACAAGATTCTGCGACATACGCGACTTGAGACGCAGACTTTGCATCGACTTTTTCAGGGTCAATGAGAGTGATATGAATAGCTCCTTCATCTTTGATTTTATCTTTTAGGTATTTTTCCACAGTGCCGACCATGTGTATCCCGCTAGATTTGGGACATTTTAGAATAGTGTTTGTCAGTGAATTGACAGTAGACATCGATTTCCTTAAAGGCTGGTTTAATAGATAACTCGTCGGTGAGACCGCAGCTTCCACATTTTATCGTGGCATGTTCCTTTTCTTTAGAGATTTCAATCTTTATCGCTTCCTTTCCACATTTTGGACAGAGAAAAACTCTTGGCAACTGTCTCTTGGGGATACGAACTACTTTTCTTCGCCTTCTACCCATTTCAAGTCCTCTCAAGTCTAACAGTTAAACATTAGTTAGTTTCACCAATGTTCTTACACCTTTTCTGCTTAAATATTTGTCCTAAAGAAGATAACGATAGCATAAGAAGAGAGGGTAAGATTGAAACTAACACGCGAAATTCTGAAACTGGATATGGCAGCTATAGAAACCAGAATAAAGCGTTTCATCAAAGACTACGTAAGAAAATCCACAGCAAAAGGTGTAGTTTTAGGTGTATCAGGCGGAGTTGATAGCTGCACCAACGCTGCTATCGCTTCGCTATCTTTGGGAGGAAACGAGGTTTTA
>Ga0315312_1003370_pt1 | contig 10307 bp, 9 predicted proteins | sample TDP7_MG_FD_203629 | JGI IMG/M metagenome (GOLD analysis project Ga0315312, IMG submission 203629) | Freshwater sediment microbial communities from Lake Towuti, South Sulawesi, Indonesia - TDP7 | ecosystem: Environmental > Aquatic > Freshwater > Lake > Sediment | place: Indonesia: South Sulawesi... | reverse complement strand
GGGGAATTATCTTAATTTGTTTTTAGAGTTATGGTAAGTGGGGTGGGAGGAGAGTTGTTCCTACCATGGATTACATTGTTAATTTCTATAACAACCTTTTTGCCGTTGAGATAGCGGTATTCGGCATGATTGCTGCGGCGATTTTCGTATTCCTACAAATTGTGTATAGCCAATTCTCCTATCGTGAAGTGTACGGGATTTTCAAAAACATTTTTCTCATATTGTTTCTAATCATAGGTATAGTAACTTTACTTGTGACCGCTGCCGGTAGCTTGCTACTTTCCTTCCCTGGACTCACTCCAATTCTAGGGTCCAATTTGTCCGTAAAGGATATTTTGCGAGACTGGATAACGGCTCTTTCCATCCTCTTTTCATTCTTGTTGTCGCTCGCTTTGTTCGGTGTTTTTACTTTCTCAAATATTAGCTACGTTAGGCCATCAAGGATTGCACTTCTTATTAGTAAAAAGATTAGGAAAGAACAAATTAGGGACTATCTGCTCAAAAAATACGGAATCCCAGCTCCTGACGACTGGCTGTTTCTCCTAAGGAAGCATGGAGGAGACTCCTTCACCGTACGCTCCGAACCTGAGAGTGACGAAAAGCATGAGCTGCCAGAAGAGGAACGAAGACGAAAGGAATACAAGAAACAAGAGTTAGAAAAGGAACTCTCAGAGAAGAAGAAAACATACGAGAAGGTTAAGAAAGTAGTTGAGCATGCTCAAGACCCAATGGAACCGCTTGATGCCCTGATGTTAAGGGCAATTAATAATGTGGATTTGGCAACAATCAACGAAATACAGACTGTATTGATACGTGTATCAGCGGACTTCATCGACAATTACAAAGACGGTGAAGACTCAAAAGAATGGAGCCCATACTCAGGGATAATTCGGAAATATTTGGGATATTTGACAGAACTCTTGAGGACTCATCTAGACATGTGCGATAGGCAGAAACTTGATTCGACAAAAGTCAAAATTCTAGAAACCAGTGAGAGAATAGCTAAGCAGATAATAGTAGCCAATGCGAATGAGATAAATGTCATACTAAGATTTTGGAAAGAGGTGGCAGATAATGCCATCGGCAAATCGCGAGAAGTATTCAACAAAATCATACAGCTATATCGAAGCTTAGCAGACTATGCTTTCAAAAAAGGGATTGAAGATAACAAGAATTGGCTAAATGAAATATTCCGTGATTTAGGTTGGCTTGGAGAGAGGTTGATAAGTCGATTGGGTATTGAGGAAAAGCCGTTAATGCTTGACCATGATTATTCCAATGAATATGACCAACTTCTTGAGGCTCTCTCATCCTTCAGCTACGAATATAACAACAAGTATCCAAACTCATATCCTATAATATTTTTTGATTTTGTCGACGTTATGTTCCATCAGATTATCTCAATTTCAAAGAAGACTGAAAGCCGAAGGCTGAAGGAGAACATCTTTGATTGTCTAGATACTTATTTCTCCTTCGCAGAAGTTGCAATTCCAAAAAGCAATAGCAACGGTGCCGCTCTGGCAATAGTTCGCTTAGAAGCAACCTATGAAAAACTAACCAGCGAAGGCATGGAAGAAAGTGCAAAGGAAGCAATAGGATTGTTGGTTAGACTGGGTGGTGTAGCTGCCGACCATAGAGATAAATTGGTAAGAGTAAAGTTTGTCGGCAAACCTATTGACGAATACATTATCGACATAGCAGTAGGCAGTCCTTTTCGAGACAAAGTTGTCAACACGGTAAGAGAAACATACCTTCACTTTGATTCAGATTGGAATTTCGTTATAGAAATGGGTAAGCGGCTGGAGACAAATTTTGGCTTCATGTTCGATTGGACTACTGGAGAGTTATATCCGGATGATGACCCACGACGCAGATAGTTTTGGAGCCAACCCTTGCAAAGACTTAACACTTGTATTACTCTTAACTCAGGTGTCCTATGTCACAGCAGGATATGTTTGAAAAAGAGTTTCAGGAGAGGTTAAGGAAGGAGGCGCCGCTTGCCACACGGATGCGCCCCACCAGCCTTAATACCTTTGTCGGGCAGGAGCATGTCCTGGGCAAAGGACGTGTGCTCAGAAGGGCTATTGAGTCGGGCAAGATACCATCAATGATATTCTGGGGTCCGCCGGGCTGCGGTAAAACAACTCTCGCCTTCATTATCGCTAACACTACCGGCGCCCACTTCAGTCCGGTCAGCGCCGTTGCCGCCACTGTTGCCGACCTGCGCCGCATCATTGAGGAAGCCAAAGAACGCCGCAAGTTTAACCTTCAGAAGACCATCCTCTTTATTGACGAGATTCACCGCTTCAACAAAGCCCAGCAGGACGCGGTGTTACCCTATGTTGAAGATGGCACTATTACCCTCATTGGGGCGACCACGGAAAACCCCTCCTTTGAAGTGACCTCGCCCCTCCTCTCCCGAAGCCGGGTCATCCCGCTTAAACCGCTCGCCAGTGATGAGCTCAAAATCATCATCAATCGCGCCCTCAAGGACACCCTGCAGGGTATTGGCGATTTGAATGTTGAGCTGGACGAAGATGCCTTTGCCCACCTGGTCGCCGCGGCGAACAATGACGCCCGTGTTGCCCTCAATACGCTGGAAATCGCGGCACAGAACACCCAGCCGAGCGAGGATGGTAAGCGACACGTAAACTTAGCGACAATTGAAGATGCCCTCCAGCACCGGGCTTTGCTTTACGACCGCGCGGGCGACCAGCATTACGACCTCATTTCCGCCCTGCACAAATCAATGCGCGGCTCCGACCCTGATGCGGCTCTTTACTGGCTGGCGCGGATGGTGGAAGCTGGGGAAGACCCGCTGTATATCGCCCGGCGGCTGGTCCGCTTTGCCTCTGAGGACGTGGGTATGGCTGACCCGCAGGCACTCGTCGTGGCGATGGCAGCCCAGCAGGCGGTCCACTTCATCGGCATGCCGGAAGGTAATCTGGCGCTGGCGGAAGCCGTCGTCTACCTGTCAACCGCGCCCAAGAGCAACTCCTTATATGTCGCCTACTCCAAAGCCCAGGAAGAAGTGAAACAGGGTCCCACCACCGCTGTACCCCTCCACCTGCGCAACCCGGTAACCCAGATGATGCGGGATTTGGGCTACGGCAAAGGCTACAAATACGCCCACAAGTACCCGGAGCACTTTGCGGAACAGCAGCATTTGCCGGAGGCACTCAAAGGCAAGAAATTCTACAGCCCGAGCGAACAGGGCTACGAAAAACAGATAATCGCCCGACTTAAAGCGTGGTGGGCAAGAAAGCAGAGCCCGCCGGAAGCTGAACCCAAGCACGAAGGGCAAGGGTAGTATTGACCTGCTTGGGTTCCCGTGATTGTGCGTAAATCCCTCTTAATCCCCCTTTAGAAAGTGGGGAGGGGGTTTTCCTCGCCCCTTGCGGGAGAGGATTAAGGTGAGGGGTAGAATCCACATGAATATGCTGCAGCGAGCGAGCCTGGCAAAAAGGCTCAGACGCGGGCAAACAGAAGCCGAGAAAATGCTCTGGGCCAAGCTGCGAAATAAGCAACTGGATGGAGTCAAATTCCGCCGCCAACAACCTGTGGGAATCTATGTTGTCGATTTTGTTAGCTTTGAGAAAAAGCTCATAGTTGAAATCGATGGCGGTCAACATAATGAGGTGCCGGCAAGAGAAAGGGATGAGCGAAGGACGAGGTGGCTAGAGGAAGAAGGATTCAGTGTAATGAGGTTCTGGAGTAATGATGTCCTGCTGAATCTAGGGGGTGTGCTAACGAAGATAAGCGAGGCGTTAGCATGAAGTCTCACCCTCACCTCGCCTCTCCCATCGAGGGAGAGGGATTATGTATGGCTATATACTAATCTCTCGTGGCTTGATGCGGCACTTCTCGGCAGTAATAATCGCCGCGATTTCCGCCACTGCCTTGTCCAGTTCCCCCTGCCGGTTAAACACGATGTAATCAAATAGCGCCAGCTGTTTCATCTCTTCCTGGGCAATCTTGTTGCGCAGGGCACGGTCGGCGGAAGATTCAGTAAGGCGCTCGTAGAGTCGCTCCCTTAATTCCTCAAGAGAAGGGGGCGTCAAAAAGATAAAGACGGCTTCCGGCGCGAGCTTCTTGATGGTGGTCGCTCCCTGAATATCCACCCTGACGATGATGTCCCAGCCTTCGTCAAGGGCGTCCTTGACTGCCTTCTTGGGCACGCCATACCAGTTGCCATAGACATTGGCATGCTCCAGCAGTTCCTCATTCTTGATTAATTCCTGGAACTTTTCGGTAGAGACAAAGTGGTAATCAATTCCGTCTCTTTCACTGGCGCGGCGATGGCGGGTGGTTACGGTGGTAATATACTTGAGAGGATAATCCAGTTCCCTCATCCGACTGAGCACAGCGTCTTTACCAGCACCTGAGGGACCGGAGAGGACGATAAGCAGCGGCTTGGTTTGACGAGTGATTGCCGGCTCATAACTACTGCTCATCTTTTTCTTCAACGAGGTCAAGTCGGGTAGGAATAGTCCGGGTGGTCTGCAGTCGGCTGGCGATGGTCTCCGGGTTAAGGGCTGCCAGGATAACATGTCCGCTATCAACAAAGATGACCACCTTGGTTCGGCGACCGTTGGTCATGTCAATTAGCAGACCCTTATTCCTGCCCTCGGAGATAACGCGCTTGGTGGGAGCTGAGTTGGGGGAAGCCATGGCAATGACACGGTTCATGGCGACGATATTACCAAACCCGATGTGAACTAATTCTACAGTCATTTTTCACCCCCCAAAGATTACTATCAAAATGCCCCCAGCCAGGACAGCCACTTTTTGGGAAAATTTGACAAGAATAAGGTATCACTTGTCTGGCTGATTGTCAAGAGATTTTATCGTTTTTCGGAATACTAGTACTAAAAGGGCATAAGCTCGGCTTTTCATCTGCCGGACAGGTGTGCTAAAATTCATCCTTGAAATTCCTAGCTGGATTTGATATTATTAATTGAACTTTAACAAGACTGCTTAAGTCGCTAAAGAGCCTCTTGGTGATTAGAGCGGGGCGGCACCACCCGTTCCCATCCCGAACACGGAAGTGAAACGCCTCAGCGCAGACGATACTGAGGGCGCAAGTCCTTGCGGAAAATATGCCATTGCCAAGAGGCTTTTTGACCTGTTCCTTGTTTTGCCCTATACTATGAGTAGTGACTATGCTGACAGGATAGGTATCTCAAGAGGAAAATGACCAGCCGATTTGAAAAATTCTCAGAAAGAGCCCGCCGCGTCCTGACCATGGCTCAAGAAGAAGCGCGCCTGATGAACCACAACTACATCGGCACGGAACACATTCTGCTGGGTCTGGTGCGGGAGGACGAGGGGGTTGCTGCCAAAGTCCTGATTAATCTGGGTGTCAGTCTGAGCAAAGTCCGCTCCGCGGTTGAATTCATCAGCGGACGGGGTGAGAAACCAGCGACGGGCGAGACCGGGTTAACCCCTCGTGCCAAGCGAGTCATTGAGCTGGCAATTGATGAGGCACGCCAGATGGGTCATAACTATATTGGTACAGAACACCTTCTTCTTGGGCTGTTGCGTGAGGGCGAAGGTGTTGCCGCAGGTGTCCTGGACAGTCTCGGCATTACACTGGAAAAAGCGCGTGCCGAGGTTACTCATATCCTCAGCCAGGGTACCTCCCGGGGCAAACTTGCCCGCACGACAAGCCGCACCCCGGCTCTGGACCAGCTGGGCATTGACCTTACGCAGAGAGCCCGCGATGGTAAGCTTGACCCGGTCATCGGGCGGCACAAGGAAATTGAGCGCGTCATCCAGATTCTGAGTCGCCGTACCAAGAATAACCCCGCTCTGATTGGTGAGCCAGGCGTGGGTAAGACGGCTATTGTGGAAGGACTAGCTCACCGCATTGTTGCCGGCGATGTGCCCGAGACCCTGGAAGAAAGACGATTAATCGCTCTGGACATGGGCTCACTGGTGGCGGGCACTAAATACCGCGGTGAGTTTGAAGAGCGCGTTAAGAAGATTATTGATGAAATCAGGACTGCCGGAAACTGCGTCATCTTTATTGATGAGTTCCATACTATGGTTGGAGCGGGAGCGGCAGAGGGGGCAGTTGACGCCGCTAATATCCTTAAGCCGTCACTGGCGCGCGGTGAACTGCAGTGCATTGGCGCCACCACGCTGGACGATTACCGCAAATACGTTGAGCGTGATGCCGCTTTGGAGCGCCGCTTCCAGCCAGTCCTGGTGCAAGAGCCTTCCGTAGAAGAGACTCTGGAAATCCTGCGCGGTATCAAGGAGCGCTATGAAGAGCACCATCATTTGACGATAACTGAGGAAGCATTACATGCCGCGGCAACTTTAGCCGCACGATATATCCCTGACCGCTTCTTGCCGGACAAGGCTATTGACCTGGTTGATGAGGCGGCGTCAAGAGTCAGGATTAAATATCATACAATGCCCCTCAGTCTTAAGGACAGCAAGAAACTACTTGAAGATATTCGCAAGGAGAAGAACACCGCTTTAGGAGGTCAGCACTTTGACCTTGCCGCCGAAAAGCGGGAACAGGAACGTCAGGTGGAAGAGAAGATACGGTCTCAGGAAGACGAGTGGCATGCTGAGCAAGAGGCGGAGAAGGCGGCGGTGACTGCGGAGAATATTGCCGAAGTGGTCAGCATGTGGATGGGCATTCCCGTCGTGCAGTTGACCAGCGATGAGACCAGTCGCCTGCTCAATATGGAAGAGGTCATTCATCGCCGCATCGTGGGGCAGGATGAAGCACTCAACACTATTGCCAAAGCGATTCGTCGTGCCCGCGCCGGGTTGAAAGACCCCAGACGACCGATTGGTAATTTCATCTTCTTGGGTCCCACGGGTGTGGGCAAGACTGAGCTGGTGCGCGCTCTGGCGGAGTTCATGTTTGGCAGTGAGGACTCCTTGATTCGGATTGACATGTCCGAGTTCATGGAGAAATTCGCCGTCTCCCGATTGGTCGGTGCGCCGCCGGGTTATGTCGGCTATGAGGAAGGCGGGCAGCTGACCGAGGCAGTCAGGCGCAAGTCTTATTGCTGTATTCTCCTTGATGAGATTGAAAAGGCTCATCCGGATGTATTCAACCTGCTCCTGCAGATATTTGATAATGGCTATCTGACCGATGCCAAGGGTCGCCGGGTTGACTTCCGCAACAGCATTATTGTGATGACGAGCAACGTGGGCGCGGAGCTCATCCGCAAGGGCACCACCATTGGCTTTGTTTCCCGCAGTAGTGATGCTAAGACGCGTGAGGAAGCCTATGAAAAGATGAAGGAGAACCTGCTGAGCGAGTTGAAGAAGACCTTCCGACCCGAATTCCTCAACCGTATTGATGGTATCGTGGTCTTCCATTCGCTGACCAAGGAGCAAATCAGAAAGATTGTTGATATTATGCTCAGTACTGTGACGAAGCAGTTGCAGGAGAAGGAAATCAAGCTGGAGGTAACTGAGGCAGCGAAAGACTTTCTCGGTGAGAAGGGCTACGATGAAATTTTCGGGGCACGACCGTTACGTCGCGTTATCCAGAATATGGTGGAAGATAAACTTTCCGAAGACCTACTCCGCGGCAAATTCCGCGCTGGAGACACAGTGGTCGTGGACCTGGAGAATGGTGAGATTGTGGTTCGTCCGGCGGCACCGGTAAGCGCCGCGCCTTGATAACCGAAAATCAAATAGTATATAATAGTGAACACCAATTCATCATTTTGAAGGGCGGTGGACAAGAGAGGTTGACTAACCGCCCTTTTTGATGTATAAAAATCGGTTAAAAGGCTGATAACTGAGAAAGGAACTGAAATTTGGCGCAGGAAGTAGTTGAGGTTCCCATTACCGGTAAGATTATCAGCGTAAATGCCAAGGTCGGTGACAAGGTCAGTGAAGGCGACACCCTCTGCGTTCTGGAGTCAATGAAGATGGAGAATCCGATTGTCGCTCCCGTGAACGGCACCGTCGCTGCCCTGAAAGTCAATGCTGACCAGACAGTCAAGCCCGGTGATGTCATCGCCGTTATTGAGTACTAGAAGTCAGTATGAAGTAACTGCCCGTTGCCCGTAATGTGGGGGGAGGGCTTTCAATAATATGTTACTCAGAGCTTTTGAATTCACGTTAATAACTTTTGGCATTACCATGGTTGTTGCCTTTCTGGTAGCTGCCTTAATTAAAGCTATCTTTGCGGTAATTCAAAGAGGGGCAAAAAAAGCCGCCAAAAAACCAGAGGTGCCGTCCTAGAGTGGAGATTTAAGTATGCCAATCTTGCAGTTCTTCCAGGGTATTTATACCTTCTTTATTACCGAACCAGAGATAGCCTTTGCCCGAATTTTCCTGATAGCTCTGGGATTTCTGTTAATCTGGCTGAGCTGGAAGCAGATTCTGGAACCTCTCTTGATGATACCGATGGGCATCGGGATGCTGGGGGTCAATGGGGGGCTGATGGTAATGGAAGCCGGTAAAGTGGGCACCCTCTTTATCAACCCTCTTGCCGGTAATATTGAGGAGGTGATGTATTTCCTGCAAATAGACTTCCTCCAGCCAATCTATAGTTTCACCTTCAGCAATGGTCTCATCGCCTGTCTGGTCTTTATGGGAATTGGCGCCATTACTGACATAGACTATCTCCTGGCTAAACCATTTATGAGCCTCTTTCTCGCTGTATTTGCTGAGTTTGGCACCATATTCACTCTGCCGATTGCAATGGCTTTGGGGCTAACGCCAAAGGAGGCGGCGGCGATTTCCCTAGTGGGTGGGGCTGATGGTCCGATGGTGCTCTACGGTTCTCTGATAATGGCGAAGGAACTCTTTGTGCCGATAACCGTGGTGGCTTACATCTATCTGAGTGTCTGTTATGCCGGTTATCCTTTCCTGACCAAGATTGTGCCCAAGGGTTTAAGAGGCATCGAGATGGACTGGCGCTCCATCCCAACGGTATCGCCGGGAGCCAAGTTCGCTTTTGCGGTGATTGCTACGGCTGTGCTTTGCCTGCTGTTTCCGGTTGCCGCCCCGCTCTTTGCCTCCTTCTTTGTCGGGCTGGCAATTAAAGAAGCCAAGGTAACGAGATACATAGAGTTTATCTCGGGTACGCTACTGTACGGCGCGACGTTTTTCCTCGGTTTTACTTTAGGAGCTTTGCTCGGCGTGGATGTCATCCTCAATCCCAAAGTCCTGCTCCTGCTTATCCTGGGTATGCTTGCCCTGACGCTTTCTGGGCTGGGCGGACTGGCGGGGGGTTTGATTTACTACAAGATAACCAAGAATAAGGAGTCCTTTAACCCCCTGCTTGGCATCGCCGCGGTATCCTGTGTGCCGACCTGTGCCAAGGTGGCACAGAAATGCGCCTTCCAGGCGAACAAGAAAGCGATGATTCTCGGCTTTGCCATGGGTCCCAATGTCGCTGGGGTGATTACCACAGCAATTATCACTGGCATCTACATCACGGGCATTAATTTTATCGGTTAGCTGCTGTAGTTTGACCTCACCCCCTTTTAGACGTCCCAGCTTCGGGATGTTGCCAGTTCCACGTTTGCCCTTGCCTTATTTGCCAAAATCAGGTAAAGTCGTTTCGTGAGCAAATCGGTTAAGAAGGCTGTTTTTATCTGCCAGCAGTGCGGTAAAGAAAGCCTCAAGTGGCTGGGGCGCTGCCCGGAATGCCAGCAGTGGAATACCTTTGTTGAGACCCAGGTAACCGCGACAATCCCCTCATCCCACCCCCTCTCTATTATCAGTCCACCCCAGGAGTTATCTCAGGTGAGTATCCCCACTACCGAGCGTATCGCCATACCTATTTCTGAGTTCAATAGAGTGCTGGGTGGGGGGCTGGTGCCCGGGTCGCTGGTGCTTATCAGCGGCGACCCGGGCATCGGCAAGTCCACGCTTTTGCTTCAAGCTTCGGCAGCAATCGCCAGAGACAAGGGTAAAGTAGTCTACGCTTCCGGGGAAGAAACCCTGCACCAGACTAAGCTCCGCGCCCAGCGACTGGGGATAACCGGGGAAGGACTTTACCTGATGGCAGAAACCGACCTAGATGCTATTTTGGGTCAGGCGGAGGAGCTTTCGCCCAGCCTGCTGGTGGTGGACTCAATTCAGACGGTCTATTTATCGGCAGTGGAGTCCACGCCGGGGAGTATCAGTCAGATTCGGGAGTGCACCTTGCGACTGATGCACTGGGCGAAGCTGAGCGGGGTCCCGGTATTTATCGCCGGGCACGTTACCAAGGAAGGCTCAATTGCCGGTCCGCGCCTTCTGGAACACATCGTTGACGTGGTGCTCTACTTTGAGGGTGAGGCTTTCAGCTCATATCGCCTGCTGCGCGGGGTGAA
>Ga0315312_1003369_pt1 | contig 10310 bp, 8 predicted proteins | sample TDP7_MG_FD_203629 | JGI IMG/M metagenome (GOLD analysis project Ga0315312, IMG submission 203629) | Freshwater sediment microbial communities from Lake Towuti, South Sulawesi, Indonesia - TDP7 | ecosystem: Environmental > Aquatic > Freshwater > Lake > Sediment | place: Indonesia: South Sulawesi... | reverse complement strand
GTCCGCACAGCCTCGACTAAGACTTTGGAAGTGCATCTCACTCCAGCCACAGTATTTAGCAAAATGGGGAAGAAGGCACCAATGAATATCAAGAAGACAGCTGGTTTGAATCCAAGTCCGAACCACAACATTGCGATCGGAATCCACGCTATCGGAGGTATAGGCCGTAAGATCTCCAAGATTGGTTCTGCAAGGCTCTCCGCAACCTTCGACCAACCGATCGAAATGCCCAAAGGAATAGCAATCGCCGCAGCAATAAAGAACCCGACGGCAACTCTCAGGAGGCTGGTCACGATGTGCGAGGCAAGCTCTCCCGAGACCAATAAGTCAACCAAGGAGCTTAGAACAGAGGTTGGCCAAGGTAGGAGATGCCTCGGAAAAATCCCCAACAATCCGACGATCTGCCAAACAGCAACAGCCAAGAGAACCGAGAGAATTCGCAGGTGGCGATACGTGACTCCTCTCATCCATCTCTACCGGACATGAATCAAAGTCCTAGTACCTTCTTCAAGAAGTCCATGTTGAACACATTTCTTATGAATATGTCTGTGTCAGGAACGTCCGATTTCTTGATAACGTCAAACTCAATCAGCCTTTCAGTAAATAGCTTCGTCTCCTCAATCTTCACATGATAGTCAAATAGAATTCGTCGCCAAGAGTCCTCAATGACCGCAAGGTCAAGCTTAGTGAATTTTGCAGCTATCGCCATCGCCTGCTTCGGGCTCTCCTGAATGAACCTTGTTGCTCTCACATGTACCCTAACCATTTTCTCCACGATGCTCGGTTGCTTAGCTATGAAGCTCCGACTTGCAACCAAAACACAGCACGGATGACCTGGCCAAATCTCACTTGAAGATGCAAGCAGACTGCCAGTTCCGGCCACGATTGCCTGCGCACAGTACGGCTCCCATGCAATATAGCCATCAAGCCTACCCACCTCAAGTTGAGCTGGCATGTCAGGGCAGCGAACCTCTATAACGCTCAAATCTTTGTACGTCATCCCATGACGGAGCAAAGTCATCCTCAACAAGATATCCTGAATCGAGCCCACCATAGGTATGGCCACGCTCTTGCCCTTGAGATCTTCAATCCTGCTTATGCCTCTCCGAACAATCAAGGCTGATCCTTCGTTGTTAACTGAGGCAAGGATCTGGATGTCTACTCCCTTCGCTGCATGAGTCAGGGCAGGTGGCGTGCCCACGTATCCTACGTCAAGCTCACCTGCAGCAAAGGCCTTCATCAGAGCTGGACCAGCGGTGAAGGGACCAACCAAGGACACGTTCAGTCCCTCCTGAGCAAAGTATCCCTTCTCTAACGCCACAGGTATCGCAAGCTGATGAATGTCTCCTAGAAGATATCCTAGCCTCACAGACGCGGGACGCGGAGTAGCATAGTAGTAGAAACCAAGACCACTAAGGGCTATGATCGAAACAGCGACCAGTGCCCACATGGCTCTCGTCGTCAAACGAGACTCAACTCTCCGCGACAGAGTGATTCAAAGTATCAACACATCACTCATCAATAAAGCTCACGCTGAGGTTCCACAGGGCACAATACAACCAGATCCTGTGTTTCTCGAATAGTACGTCGTCTGCATCTCGTAGCCTCACCGAAATCGCATGCCAAAGCTTTAAGGTGAATACAATGGCTGACTTTGGGCAAGTATCGGATGGGTGACTGAATGCCAATCGCTTTGGTCGTACATGGCGGTGCCGGTGCTTGGGCTGAGGAGCGAATCAGACCCGGACTGGAGGGTGTTGCCTCAGCCGCTAAGTCAGGCTTCGAGGTTCTGGCGTCAGGTGGCACTGCACTAGACGCAGTGGAGGCAGCCGTGAACTCCATGGAGGATAATCCTGTCTTCAACGCAGGATACGGCTCTACAATAACCTTGACAGGAGGAATAGAGATGGACGCCTCAGTCATGGAAGGCCGAGATCTGAGAGCCGGAGCCGTGGCTATGGTCAAAGACGCAAAACACCCGGTAAGCTTGGCAAGACAGGTCATGGAAAAGACTGATCATGTTCTCTTGGGCGCATGGGGAGCAGAAAAACTTGCTGATCTTCTTGGAGTCGAGCGAAAAGATCCTAGAACCGAGGCGGCCATGAAAAGATGGCGGGAAGCCAAAGCGCTCTTCCTCAAAGGGGAGATGCCTCGATACGGGAAGATCGCAGAACTAGTAAGAAGCCGGCCAGAATTCACATCAATTGACACTGTGGGCGCTGTCGCACTCGACCACTCTGGTGACTGTGCAGCAGCAACTTCGACAGGCGGAATGATTCTGAAGTTTCCCGGAAGGATCGGAGATGCCCCTCTGATTGGCAGTGGAACATACGCGGACAATTCTTCAGGAGCGGTTTCTGCAACCGGAACTGGTGAAGTCGCCATCAGATTAGTTCTCGCAAAAACTGTCTGCGATTACATGAAAGGCGGGCTGAAGGCTCAACCGGCGACTGATCGCGCAATCAAGCTGGTCAACAGGAAGATCCCTATGTCAATGGGGCTGATCGCTGTAGACCGAAAGGGAAACATCGGTGCAGCCCACAATACTCCGGCCATGTGTTGGGCCTACATCAGAGGAAGAATGGGTGAGCCCGAGGCCCAGCTTAGGGCCAGAGTACTATCTCCAGAGACTTGAAGCTCAGCTTCCTTTCCATCCTCTCCTTCAAGAAACCGCGTGACTTCTCTGTCGCCAAAAACCTTAAATCAACAGTGTGATACGCAAGACTCAGCCCGAAATTCTGGGAGGATCAAAAAGATTGCCGGAAGAAGGACCTTATGAGGAAGAAGAAGAGGAGTGGGGCGAAGAGGAAGGGCTTGAGGAGGAAGAGTGGTAGCCTCCTCTACTCTCCATCTTCTTAGCACACTTGCCAGAACTCTGTTATCGTTTTTTCATCCTATCTTCGAGTGATCGCTGATGGTCCGTGTTGCAGTCATAGACATAGATCGGTGTAAGCCTAAGGAATGCGGCCACCCATGCCTGAGGTTCTGCCCTCCGGTTCGCTCAAGAATCGAAGCCATTCGGTTTGAGCAGGAATCAGGCAAACCCGTTATCATAGAGTCTCTCTGCACAGGATGCGGTATCTGCGTTAAGAAGTGCCCCTTTCACTGTATCACGGTTGTCAATCTGCCTGAAGAACTTGAAGGCGAGTGCAGCCACAGATATGGGCCGAACATGTTCAAGCTATATCGGCTCCCCATCCCCCAGAAAGGGATCATAACAGGCCTGATTGGCAGAAACGGGACAGGCAAGTCTACTATTCTAAGGATCCTATCGGGAGAAACAAGGCCTAACCTAGGTAAGTTCGATTCACCGCCTGACTGGCCTGAAATCACAAGGCACTACCGAGGTTCACTTCTACAAGACTACTTCGACCGCCTTCATACAGGGACGCTAAAGACAGTTCACAAGCCTCAGTACGTAGATGCGATCCCGCAGAAGATCAAAGGAAAGGTTGCCTCAATCCTTGGAAAAATCGACGACAGAAAAGTCCTCAAGGATGTCTCCCGTGAACTTCAAATCGATAGCATACTTGACCGACAAATAAGCGTACTGAGCGGAGGAGAACTTCAAGCTGTAGCAATAGCTGCTGCTGTATGCAGAAACGCTGACGTCTACCTATTCGATGAGCCTTCCAGCCATCTCGATGTTGGTCAGAGAATGAGAGCGGCCAAGATCATCAGATCGCTTATCGATGAGAATAGAACTGTCATCTTGGCCGAACACGATCTTGCAATGCTTGATTATCTATCAGACCAGATCTGTGTTCTCTACGGAGAACCCGGAGTCTACGGGATTGTCTCTCACAACCATGGCGTGCGAGTCGGCGTGAACATATTCCTCAACGGGTTCATTCCGGACGAGAACATGAGGTTCAGAGATGAAGCCATCAGGTTTCACGTTAGGCCGCCCAGAGAAGCTCCTCCCGCAGGCTCATGGAGCATTGAATGGGCTACCATGGAGAAACGCTTTCGAGGATTCCTCCTGAGGGTAGAAGGCGGGGACATCAAGCGGAGAGAAGTAGTGGGCATAGTAGGGCCGAATGGAACCGGCAAAACTACATTCATCAAGCTTCTTGCAGGACTGGAGAAGCCAGACAAGGGAACGGCTCCGGCGCTCAGCGGACTTTCCATTAGCTACAAGCCTCAATACATCTCGGCAGAGTATGAAGGTCAGGTACACTCGCTTCTAGTCAGCGTAGCAGGAGAGCGATATGACACAGATTACTTCAGAAATGAACTAGTTCGTCCCTTGAATCTTGAGGATTTCTTGGAAAGAGACGTCAAAGATCTGAGCGGAGGAGAACTACAGCGAGTTGCGGTTGCTGCCTGCTTGGCGAAGAAGGCACAACTGTACCTTCTCGACGAGCCGAGCGCATATCTCGATGTTGAAGAGAGATTGTCCGTTGCAAAAGCTATACGGAAGATCATAGAGCAGAATGAGGCTTTCGCCTACGTCGTTGAACACGACATAGCAGTTCAAGACTTCATGGCAGACAGACTAATGATCTTCTCCGGACAACCGGGAGTCAATGGCACAGCCTCATCACCCTCACCGCTAAGAGAAGGCATGAACAGATTCCTTCAAGAAATGGAAATAACGTTCCGAAGAGACCCTGAGACCGGGCGACCCCGAGTCAACAAGCTTGGAAGCAAGACGGATCGAATGCAGAAGGAGGCGGCGGAGTACTACTACGTTCCTACAACTGCGAAATAGTATGGCATTCTCCTTTCTGATCAACTGCTGACTGCAACATCATCGCGTTGCAATGGCTTATATCATGCACCTAAGGCTTAGGAGCGTGGCCTCTAGGAGTTGCACGAATGAGAAGAATTATGAGGTTGCTCGTTCTCGTCATACTTCTGTCAAGTTACTGTTCGTCTGCCGCGATACAGGCTCTTTGTACACAGGGAGCATTGGTCAAGCCTTCCTTGACTGCTAACAGAACCGTGCCGTTGTCCATCAAGATTGTCTTCATAGGGTTCAACCAATCCACAATCAATACAACCTATCTGCTTTGGAAGGAGAACATTCCATTCAGGCGAGTGAACCAGATCCTAACCGAGCCGAAGGATACGGGAGTAGTGTTCGAGCTTAGCTACCAATTCGTCTTCGCAAGCCCGAGATTCGAGAAGGATCTGTTGGGCTTTCTCAAGAAGATCCAGACTTCCAGGAAGATGCTCAATCCTTGGTTTGGGAGTGAGACAGACAACGTTCTCTACGACGCGAACAGGCTTGAAGATTGGCTGTATGAGAAGCGGGAAATGTACCAAGGTTTCCCTGTTAACGGCTACACGTTCTTCATTGCAAATCTGACCCAATTGCCTTCAGTGACCTACGAGCAGATGGCACGACCTTGGTTGAAAGAGCCCACCCCTCACTACTATGATGTCGAATACTTCGACCTCGATCTGGAGTACCGAATAAGAAACAGAGAGTTTATGACAGCGTGGGGAGGACATCACAGGTTCTGGTTCCTAGATCTCAGCGCGGGGCCTTCATTCAACACACCGAGCGATGCCCCCCTTCAGGCAGTGCTCGCAGCCCTAGAAATCAACATAAGCACACTCTACGGAAGTAGCTGGCTCACCCAGTTCTTATCCGATTATATATGGGAATCAGTGTGGAACTTGGCCGTTCCTCAGTTCACCTACGCCCCGATATACTCCCAGAAGTATAGGATTGCAATTACAGTCTTCGACAATAGGACGAAGGAAGAAAGAGATCAAATTCCGATTCGCAAGACTGTGAGAACCGATTTGATCAAGAAGTCATACAGCGACCTAGTTCCTTACAGCGATATTGAGGTCACAGTGGCCTTCCAAAACTGCTCTGATGATCAAGGTCTCTCAAAGCAGTTAGCGAATGCATACAAGCATTCTAGGGATCCAGCGCTTCGTTACGTTGACCTAAGACCCCTCTACAAGTATCTCCAAACAAAGCTCGATTACTATGTTGCAAATGTATCTCGAAGTGAAAGGGAAGTCACAGTACCAGTCTTCGCTTTCGCCTTTAGCAAGTCATACCTAGGCTACACCTACAAGTGGGATGTTAGTGGAAAGACCGCAGCCGAAGAGACGTTCTGGGGGTTAGCTCAGGAGGACATGGCTGTCCTTGCTTTGACACAGGCAAGTGAATTCGACCGCGGGGCCATAGTAACTCCCGCCCAACCGAACAAGGGAATAGGGTTCTCCCAACTCATAATCCACGAAGTGGGTCACATGTTGGGCCTCATGCATCCGCATCAGTACGGCGATGTTCACGACTTTGTAGCTTCGGCAATGAGCTACTTTTCTCATGATTATAACTTCAGTAGATTCGACAAAGACGCATTGGGTAGAATCCATGTTGACAAGATTATCATGCAGACCTCTGCAAAGATCACAGAGGCAAAGACTACCGCAGCGACTAAACTGACCAACTTTGCTGCTCTGTCAAAGCTCGACCGCGCAGAGGAACTGCTCACACTTGCAGACAGAGAATATATCTCGATGGAGTACGTTGCCGCGTTCGAAAGGGCGCTGGAGGCCCGAAAGCTTGCATATGAGGCTGCAACAGACGTAGAGCTCTATCCGAACGCCGTTCCGTTTTGGGCGATGTGTTTTCTAGTGATAGGATTGGTGGCTGGATACACTCTCCGGAAGTCGCTTGAAAAGAGGCTACGTATTCGAGTCGAGCGTACAAAAAGAGAGGACATCTTCAAGAACCTTTAACTACCTGCCTCAGAAGTTCTGGTAGCAGATAGCAATGATGCGGAATTACTGTCTTGAGTGCGGCGGGAACCTGTCCTACGATTCCGTTCTCAAACAATATGCATGCCGTAGCTGCGGGATGACTTATACAGCTCAGGAATTGATGGAAGGAAAAGAGAAGCTGTTCGAAGGAAGAAGCAGCTTGGACGAGGAACGAAAGCGAAGGCAGAAAGACTACTTGAAGTGGTGGCTTTCGAAGAAGTAGGCACCGCATTCATCGAGTTGTCGAGTTGTGACTTGTAGCGCTGAGCTTCTTTGTGTTGGAAATGAGCTTCTGATCGGCAAGACTGCAAACACAAATGCGACTTGGCTTGCACGAAGAATATCCAGTCTCGGTGGTTCCCTCAACAGAGTCACAACTATCGGCGACGACTTGAGAGAGATCCGGGAATCAACAAGGATCATCTTGGCCCGAAAGCCGGATTTCCTGATAACATCAGGAGGCTTGGGCCCTACCTTCGATGATGTCACCATCAAGGGACTATCTCAAGCGTTGAGGCGTCGACTGAAGATCAACAAGGAGGCCCTGGACCAGATCAGAGCTAGGTACAAAGAGGTATTCGCCTCTCGATACTTCGCGCTCACAAAGTTTCGAGCAAAGATGGCCGCCTTCCCGGTTGGAGCAAAACCTCTTCTCAACCCTGTGGGCACAGCACCGGGAATGGCGCTTCGAGTTGGAAAGACTTTGATTGTGTGTCTTCCGGGAGTTCCGAGCGAACTGCGTGCGATCTTCTCTAGGCATGTTGCCCCGATTATCAAACTCAAGGCTGGAACAGGGGGATACGTGTCTCGAAGCGTCTCCGTGCGAGGAATCTTTGAGTCTGAGCTTGCTCCGCTAATAGATCGCGTGATGAAGCGATATCCTGAAGTCTATGTCAAGTCTCATCCCCGAGGTGGTGAGGGACGGGCTAAGTCTCACATCGAAATGGATTTCTCATATAGCGGCCATGACATGGAGAAAGGTCGCCAAGTCGTATCAGATGCGATTGCACAGATGATGCGCCACCTGTCAGGCAGGGCCCGAGTGGCGGAGAAACAGAGTGCGTAATGCGCAAGACTTTTCACTTTGTCAAGCTCTAAGCGTTGACGGTTGGCGTGGCGATGAAGTTACAGGCTAGACTCTGAAAAACCGATGTGGAGGAATCTGGGTCCCATAGCCGCGCCAGCCGTTTGAACATCTTGGTGATGCTGCATTGAAGGTTATCTTCATAGTCGGAATGGCAGGCTCAGGAAAATCGCTATTGACCGCAAGCCTTCAAGAGTGGCTAAGACTGCGCGATCAGAATGTGGTAGTTCTTAACGCAGATCCAGGCGCCCAAAGCCTGCCCTACACTGCTGACGTTGATGTGCGTACATACGTGGACATAGAGAACTTGATGTTACAGTACCGCCTTGGACCGAACGGGGCCTTGATCATGGCAACGGACCTGGTTGGGGAGCACATTGAGGAGATCGAAGACGAGATAGACGAAAGCGGAACCGACCTCCTATTGGTTGACACGCCCGGACAAATGGAGCTATTTGCTTTCAGGGAAGGTGGGCCTTTCATATCTCAAGCTCTGGGAAGCGAGGAGAAAGTCGTGCTCTACTTGCTCGATTCGCCCTTTTGCCGAAATCCTCTGAACTACGTATCCAACATGTTCATCGCCACAGCAATCTATAGCAGGCTGAACCTTCCTCAAGTCTACGCATTGACAAAAACCGATCTCATTTCACCTGAAGAGCTACAGGAGATCCTGATAAGGTCTGAGAGCCTCGACTCTCTGGAATCTGCGATAGAAATGAAGCTTGGCAAGGCACCTTCGATCATAATCCGAGACTTGGCGCGATCCATTGAGGCATCAGGACTTGAGTTTGATCCGGTTCCGGTATCCGCAAGAGACAACGTCGGGCTTATCGACCTCTATGCGGAACTTACTCGCGTGCTGACCAAAGGAGAGGAGCTGACATCGTAGCGTTTCAAGATATGAGTCCTTGGGCGGATTGGCCTAGAGCAAGCAATGTTCCTTTCAAGTAGCTTCCTAGGATTGCCAGCAATTGTGTGGCTTGTGGTTGCCGCCGCTCTCATTGTTCTGACCGCTCTCGCTCTGAGCAAGGGGTTGAACACTCGTGAAATCTCTGTGATCGCCGTCTTGGTCTCGGCCTGCTTGGCTAGCAACTACGCCCTTATCTGGCTACCGAATGTGAAGGTGATGGATCTAATAGTCTTCGTGAGTGGATTACGCTTCGGCGCCCATATCGGCGGGATCGTAGGTGTTCTTGTGTGGGCGATCTATGGATCTATCAACCCGTACGGATTCGTCTTGCCCATATGGCTTGCGTGTATGGCTGCTGAATCTTTGTTCGGTGTGACGGGAGGACTCGTGAGAGCGTACTCCCCAGTGAATCCCTCAAATCGTAGAAGGCTGTCGTTGGAGATGGCGGTGATAGGAGTTCTCTTGACGTTTGCCTATGATCTTGCTACGAATCTCCTGAGCGCATTGACTATCAGCTGGTTTGAGACGCGCATTGAAACAATCATTGCGGTTATCATATCTGGAATTCCTTTCGCAGTGGTTCATGAAGTGAGCAATGGGATCATCTTCTTTCTTGGTGTAGATCCGCTTTCCTCATCTATTGAGAAGATAGCTGGAAGTGGGGTTTATGTCACAGAATAGGAAGCGCTTCTGGAAGATCGCCGCTGGACTTCTCCTGTGCTGGGGGTTGTTGGCTTCGATGTTCGCATTCTACTACCAATTCCAGTACACTCAGACTTTGCGACGACTTGAATCGGTAATCATCAGAGTCAATGTGATCTTCGATTATGGCAACGGCTCAATGTATAGGAAGCAGCACAAAGACACGCTGACTCTCGCAGGAGAGTCTCTGCTATCTGTAACTGTCAGGCTGGCAAAAGTGAAATATGATGTCTACGCTATCGGAGCACTAGTCGTCTCGATAGACGAGTTAGCGAATACTAAGACCAGAGCATGGCTCTGGTACCGCTGGAACGAGCTATCCAAGAGCTGGCTCCTCGGCGAGACTGGGCCTGACAAATTCATTCCACAAAACAGCGAGACCATAATATGGTACTACACATCGTTTGAGTCATGGCCGCCTGATCCCCCGGATCCGCCAAGGACGACTTTCAGAAGGGTCTAGCTTCGTGCGTGAAGTGCGAAACGACTTCTCAACCATGCATATTTCTCGTTCTTCGAAGAACTGAACACTATCGGTCATTTCCATATGTCACAAAACCACGTCTGCTTGCCCACGTTCTGTATCGCCCCAACTAGGCATGGAAAGCTTAAAGCGACAGCGTCGGATCTTCTTTCTTCACTAGGATTATGACGACTTGCAAGGCTTTTGCATCAACTAACGAGCGTGATTACTATGGGCAAGAAGACAACCGAGATCATTCAGACAGCCCTGAAGAATGGCCGCGTGAACTTGCTCGAAACTGAAGCCAAGGCGATTTGTGCGGACTACCGGATGCCGGTCCCTCCTTTCGAGTTGGTGAAGAGCGCAGAGCAAGCCTCCAGTGTCGCTCAAAAGCTGGGGTATCCGATTGTGCTCAAGAT
>Ga0315312_1003368_pt1 | contig 10314 bp, 13 predicted proteins | sample TDP7_MG_FD_203629 | JGI IMG/M metagenome (GOLD analysis project Ga0315312, IMG submission 203629) | Freshwater sediment microbial communities from Lake Towuti, South Sulawesi, Indonesia - TDP7 | ecosystem: Environmental > Aquatic > Freshwater > Lake > Sediment | place: Indonesia: South Sulawesi... | reverse complement strand
CCTGTTTCCCGACTACGTAGCCGAGTGCCCCAAAGTCCGCGCTGTCCTCCAGCTTGGCGTCGACCTCAATGAGCATCTGGGGTTTCCTGTTCTCGTCCAGGTGTAGGCCATAGTTCGGAGTGACGCCGCAGAGTGCTGCGGCGAGGGCTGAAGGCCCGCCCTCCCGGTTTGTCCGTGCGCCTATGACAGAGTTCGAGAACGCGATGGCGGAGGATTCGGACCATGCGATGTGTTCTCTAAACCTTGGAAGGTTCCCCGCCAGATACGGCGTACACGTTGCGCTCACGACTATGCCCATCTCCTTGAAAGCCCTCATGATACGGAGCTGCTTCTCCGCAAAACTTGGCGGCACGTTGAGCTTCTGCCAGTCTTCGATATCCATTCCCGACGGGTTCAGGAAGGTGACAGTCTTCACTTTGGCACCTTTGCTCGCGTAGTCTTCGAGAAACTGCACACCCGGATCGCCTATCGACTTGTAGGACACTCCCGCAACCTGCACGGAGCCAACTGGAATCATTCTGTCTGCGCCGTAGATCTCACCTAGCCGGACGAGCAGCCGGAACATACGCTCCATGACTTCTCCGTTCTCACCCGACAGGATTCGTTCCTCAGCGTTCGTAAGATACATCGCCCATTTCAGCTCCGGTCTACTTTGGTGTAAGATAGTCGTCCAAGTTCAGCTTCATTGGTAGCGTGGGTCGTCTGAACTCCTTCTTTCCGCCTTCAGGGATAGTCAGGTCGAATCCGACCTTGCATGTCATCTGTGTGTCCATGTCCGAGGACGGATCGAGTGAGGACCCTTTCTCGCGTTTCACGACCATGTTCTTGTCGGCTTGGAAACGAGTTGCCATCGCCCACTCGATCTCGTTCGGGTCGTGAATGTTGATGTCGTCGTCGACGACGAAAACGTGCTTCATTGATTTGTGGCCGTTGAAAGCGGCCTCAATGGCTTTTCGGCCATCGTCCGGGTTCTTCTTGTGTATGCTGACTGTGCCATGGAGCCATGAACATCCGCCGGGTGTGATCAGTACGTCCTTGACCTCACAGACTTTCGCGACCTCTCTGTAGATCGTGGGCTCCCGGGGCATCCCCATCAGCACCTTGTGCTCTAGACCGCCCGGAAGTAAAGCATGGTACATTGCTCCCTTCTGCACGTAGATCTTCTTCACTCTGGCAACTCTCTGTTTCCGAATGATGTCGAATGTCTCCGTCAGATCGAGGAATGGGCCCTCATCGTGCAACTCGCCGGTAAGCTCCCCGATGATCACAATATCGGAGGGTGGCACCTGTTGTCCGTCGAGTCTGAGAAGGGGTGTTTCTTCAAGTGCGTTTGCGATGTCGGCTTCGCTGATTCCAATGTCGACAGATATGGCTGCGCTGACTAGGACTTGCACGGGGGAGGAGATGCAAAACGCGAATTCCTTCAGTCCGCGTTGAATGTAAGCGTCAAGGTGCCTCTGGAGAATTCGTAGGACGAACTCGTCCTTTCCAAGGATCTGCGCTCGATGATAGGAGTAGTTGATGCCATACTGCTTGTCGTTGCTGACGACTACTCCGGATGAAATGTACGGCCCGCCGTCTTTTGGATAGTGCGTGAGTATTGGTAGCTTCCCAAGGTCAGGGCCGATATTCTCGTAGCCCTGAGCATCTACAACTTTCGGTTTCTTTGGATGGTCTATTGCGTCTGTCAGCTTGGCGATGAGTTCCTCCCTGCGGATTCCCAAGCCTGTGGCTACCAGATCTCGTGTCGAGCAGACATTTGCGATAACGGGCATCGAGGCGTCTTTTACATGATCAAAGAGGAGGACGCGGCCGTCCAGCATCTTCATCAAGGTCGAGACTTCATACTTCGGGTCGACGGGTTTGCTGATCCTGATCAGCATGCCCTTCTCGTCAAGTGTCTTGCCAAACTTCGCTAGGTTCATTCATATTCACCAAGAACAACTTGTTCAGGTTGTTTGCTGAACCTTAGACCCCTATGGTCGAGCGTAGTGCCTGAAAACCCTTCTTCTCGATCGCCTGCGCGACACGTTCCTGGAGGTCTCGGCCGGGAGTTAGAGCAACCATGTAGCCTCCCCTGCCGGTTCCGGTCATCTTCGCTCCGAATGCTCCGTTGTTGCGTGCCAAATCTACAAGCGCGTCCAACTCGGGCGATGACACTTCTATCTGTTGTAGAAGCTTGTGATTCTGATCCATGTAGCTGCCTACTTCTTCGAGATGGAACGCTTCAAGCTGTCTCCTTGCATCGTGTGCTAGTCGCTCGGCGGTCTTGAAGAGGCTAGCATATCTGTCCGGTTCCCTTTCTTTTCGCTCCTTCACACCTGCGACCACAACTTTGGTGTCTGCAACAATGCCGGTGTTTCCCATCACGATCTCGACCGGTTTCTTCAGCTTCATGCGTTCCATCAGTTGTGAGGATCCTTCACGCTTGTACCAGATCAGGCCGCCAAAGGTTGCAGCGGTATTGTCGATGCCTGAAGGGGTGCCGTGGTATCCCTTCTCTCCCTCGTAAGCTACCTCATTCACTTTGTCGTCTGAATAGTTCAAGCCCAGTTTATCTGAGAATGCTCGTGCAATCGCCGCGCATGAGGCTGCGCTTGCTCCTACGCCGCTTGCGGCGATCAGGTCGCCTGCCAGAGTTATCTTGAACCCGCTTCGGGCAGTGTCGATGTTCATGAACTTGAGCATGCGATCGAGGGATTCTTTCTGTTGGTCGAACTTCTCAGCCTTGTATCCTTTCGTCTCAGGCCGACTGTCAACAAGTTCCACACCTGACCCTGGACGCTTCTCGACTGATGCAGTTGTCTTCGCTCCGATCGCCGAAGCTATCGCGGGGAGACCGTATACGACAAAGTGCTCGTTGAACAGTATGACCTTCCCGAAGCCAATCCCCATTCCCAAAACGTAGCACCTCCCACTAGCTACGCCAGCCTGCTAGAAAAGTCAAGCGATAGGAAGTCTGCCAAAGCTCTTTTCAAGAGCTGTGATTTGGTGAAGACTGCCGTGCCTATTCTAATTATTGGTGCCTAGGGCCCCCCTCTAGGGGCGTGGGGGTCCCACCCCCCGCACTACGTCACCTGACGTATTCACTTGTAGACGCTGCGTCTGTGCGCAACGAAAAGTAGTCTGACTACTTTCTCGTCATCCTGCGAATCAATCCGGTAAATGAGACGGTGGTCTCCTACACGAATCTTCCTCAAACCCTTGAATTCTCCGCTCAGAACTTCGAAGGCAAATGGATTTCGTGCTAGAAGGGTCAATACCTCAGCTATCGCAAGCTGGACACTCTTAGGCAGCTTCCTGAGATCTTTCTCGAAGCGACTTGTTACTAGAAGTTTGTATGTTCCAGTCAAGATCTCTTGCTCAGGTCTTTCAGAAAACTGGAAAGTGTGCGTTCTCTACCAGACTTGACGTCCGATTCAGCTTCGCGCAGTGCCTTACGATACCTAGGGTTTCGCAGGAGATCTTTCACCTCGTTCTCGTCAAGCGCATCCTGCAGTGCCCTAACTCTGACGAGAATCTCCTCCAGCATTCTCTTCTCATGTGAAGAGACGTAGACTTGCCTTGCCATATTTGTTCCCTTGATGATCCAGACCCTGCATCGCGCTTTGCATCTACTTACGATGCTAATTACATTTCCCCACAGCATGAGCGCCGGTTGCCTCATGAGAGCGAACGGGCAAATCGTTTCGGAAATGGGATGATTTGAGCGCGGATAGCTTCGTGGGTTCGAATCCCACCCCCCGCGCTATGCCTCGAGTTCCATCCAGGTTCAATGGTGTAAGGCTGCCAAGACCGAAAAATCCAAGATACATCGTTGCAGCAGTCGGTGGTGGGACAGCCAAAGCTAGGGCACGACTTCAAGAATTCATGTAGAGGTTTCAGACTCGGAATCAATCCGGAGCCCCTCTCGGACCAGCCTCTTACATGACCACAGGCATCAATGTCTCCCCAAGGGACCTTGTTTTGTGATTCTCCCTTCAGGCAGGAGCAGGAGGAGGGGTTGGAGAGGAGTAGTTGTGCGTGCGCACCAAAGAGACCTACCGCACACACTAACGCTTTCGATTCTCGTCTCTCTGGGAGAATTCATACGTGCGAGCATCGGCAACTCGCTGAGGACCGGGGAATAGGCTCAGAGGGTGCCCCAGGAATGCTCGCAGTTGCAGAAGCAGCGGCCGAGGTCGTTCATGTCGAGCTTGCGGCTGCCGTTGCGGAACCTGAAGTTGAGCATCCTAGCAGGGTATTCGTTGTAGAATATCCCGAGCCAGAACGGCCAAATGAATGGCTGGGTGATGTTCCAGCAGCATCGCTCGTACGTCGCCATCTCCGCCATGAGTTCGGAATCGCCTGAGCGCGCGTGAACGGTGAATATCGGGAGGTCATTCTCATAGCGTTTCCTGATGCGCACATCCTGCATGGTGTACTCCTTGTTCTCGAACGGGTCGAAGAAATCGAGTGTATGCGAGATCATCTTCTCTCCCCTGTCCAACGTGCTTTCGTGTCTGCACGCTTGCCGAAGCATCGGGATGCCGAAGTGAGGGAGGAAGTACTGCATGTAGGCGCCACTATCCCACTGCGCCGTCGCCCAGTACCAGCAGGGCGTAATCGAGGATATTCGCACCTTCTGGAAATATGCCCGTCCATTCACACTGAATTCCCTACCATTGTGTCTCATCTTACCGGAAGCGAGCAGCCCTCGGTACTTGAGTATCGAGTAACCCATCTGCCTGCCGACGAAGTTCCGGCCAGTCAGCACGAGTTCTCTCATGCAATCGGTCCACGGCTCCATCTGCAAGTTGAGAGCAACTTCCGGGTTTTCCACGATGAGTTTGAAGTCCGCGTCGCGTCCATAGAACGAATAGCGTCCCCGGGTGCTCTCCATCAGAATCGAGCCTTGGTCATCCGTCCACTTCGTTTCGGTCGGTCCGTTCTCGATGATAAACGGGTCGGTCATCTTCGCGCCGTCGCAGTACCAGGAGGCGACGACCGACTCGAATCTCGCCCTTCCATCGGTCACCTCAGGGATTATTCTTGGATTCCACCGGAAATCGTTTATTCTTACTTCCCTGCAGTTGCGCGTACCCCAGAGAATCATCAGCTGCTGTGGATAGTCTGGCCGTTCGGGGTTCTCGAAGAAGAAGAGCCACCACCACCAGTGCCAGGTGCGGCCAGGGAGCGCGTGTTCGGGGTAGAGCTTCCAGAGGTCGGCGAATGTTCGCATCTCGACATCGTAAACCTCGACACTCAAGAGGGCTGTCGGCAAGTCATTTATGTGCTACCGTGCGCGCCTTTCTCCTGTTTTCCATTACCATTGTAGCTAGAAATGTGGTAGGAAGATGGCGCATACTTCATCATCTATGCGCTTGACGGATAGTAAGCCGTGGTTCGGGAGATTGTTCGGCCAATATCAGAGAAGGTAGGGCAAACAATATGCTGGCCAGAGGCCCAGACAAATAGATCAGGTCGCTCTCGCTCTTGGTCATCCCGTAGCGCAAGTGCAGAGTAAGGCGCTCCACAGTAGGCGCATACGAAGGGGAGGTCCACCTCCGCACCACACCTCACATCGCTTCATCCTCGGTCACAGATGTATCTATGAGCCGATGATACAAATCGACCAGCTCTCCAATCTTCTCCTCGATGACCAGACTCTGCGCACATCCCTTCACGTTTGACTCAAGTTTACGACGATCGACCTCGCCCAGTTTTCTCGCTAGGTCATCGACGCTCCTTCCCACAAGGCCGACGCGGTTCCTCTCTATGAAATGCCTTATTGCCCTATGTGGGAAGGCCAGAACCGGGAGACCGCACGCAACATACTCGATCACCTTGTTTGGAAGAGCAAAATCGAGATGCCTCCTGTTTGTTGCCCTGTTCAGGCCGGCCCAACCGTAGTCATAGCACGTCAATAGCTTCAGAAGTCTTCTCCTATCGATATGCCTGTGGCAGTGTATGAATTCGTTCTTTTCTGCGAGCGCCTTGTAGGCGGCATTGCTGCGCGTGATCAGGTTCGAGGTAGGATGGATGTGAACGTGAAGCCTGTGGTTGGCTACCTGCTTGAAGATATCCACAAGATAGTAGTGACTATCTTTCAGGAGCGACGTAACGCAACCAACATAGGCTATGTGAATCTGCCCATCCTTCGCAGAAAGCTTCTCCTCGAACGATCGAGGCAAAGAAGTTCGCGACACATAGTTCCGGAAGACTAGATCGTTGTCTCCGTTCACTTGGTACCGACTCTGAATATAGCTGCCTATTCCATGGCTAGCGTATACCCGACCCTGACTTCTTTCGTTCGCCGCTTTCTCCTCCAAGGCGTAGCGTGACAAAGATTCCTCACCGTCAGAGCTGAAGTAACCGGAATGGTGAAGTGAGAGCACCTCATGCGTGTCGTGGACCACAGGAGTCTCTCCGCTGACTTTGTTCGCTGCGACCGTCAGATAGTCAGGCGCATTGTGGCTGTGAATGATATCCGGCCTCGAGTCTTCGATCGCCTTTGAGACGAACAAGCGTAGGCTTTCTGCTCCCTTTCTTGATACATGGTCGAAGTATTCTTCGCCGTACCCGTACAGTGTCCGCAGGGGTCGACCCATATGAGCCAGCGATATCCAGATTCTACCGCCGAAGACATCCTTCAGGGCCTCTGCGTATTTCATGGTACGTATGCAAGGTTGAGGCTGTAGAAACAGCACCCTGTAGTCACGTTTCCTGTTCCATCTACGAGTCAAGACCCCTTTCCTCCAGGAGCCCGATGAGTCTCGGGCATCGTTCCGAGCAGACTCCGGCGCTGACGCGTCAAGGCCTCTCGCAGAAGATTGCCGGTCCAAAGCAATGAATGCCGGGAATCACATTTAAAGTTGAAATGCCTTGGGCTATAGGAGAAACACTAGATTGCGCGTACTCTTCCTGCGCCCTCAGCCAGCGATCAGGAGTCTCAAGTATGTGCTGGCGTTCGCCAACGTAGACGCTGAGATCGAAGTGTATCACGCGTACACGGCCAAGACGCTGACGCAGCTCTACGGATATGGAGATGAGTACTTCAGGGGATTCATCCGGCTCGATTCGAGAAGACTCCGAGAAGAACTCGGGCAGCTTGTAGACGATCTTTCAATCGAGCTGATTCATAGTCAGAATGCTCCCGACATTCTTACCAAGGCAGCTGTTGAAGGTACGCATAGGATCCCAGTAATCCACGAAAACCAAGATACGATCTCACTTCGCCGCACGCCATACACGCCAGAAAGCAATTTCGATGAGGAACTTGCGGATGAGCGGATCGCAAATCAAATGTGTGATGCAAGAATCCACGTCAGTCAAGGGCTGTTAGACTATGTACGTGAAAGGTATGGCTCCAAGAAGGAGATCGTCTTCCACAACTACGTTTCGAGATCGCTGATGCCCACTTCGTTCAAGCGAAAGCTGTCAGAGACTGACGGGAACGTCCATCTGGTCTACGAGGGAACATTATCGAGCTTTCCTGGAGACCACTACGACCTGAAGGAGATCTTCAAGGAACTAGCGCGCCATGGCTATCACGTCCACATTTACGATTCACATGTTAACCGGGACTACGCGAAGCTAGCCAGGAGGCACCGTGCAATCGACTATCACGGGCACAAGAACCCAAGAGAGCTACCTTACGAGATGACTCAATACGATTACGGTTGGGCTGGCTTCAATGCTGCGGAGAACAGAGAGCACTTGGATGTGGCGTTACCCAACAAGCTGTTTGAATACCTAGCTTGCGGGCTTCCGGTTCTTTCATTTCAGCACAAGTCACAGAGAGAATTCATCGAGGCAAACGACGTAGGTCTGGTCTTCACTGATCTCAACGAACTTGACCATCAGATGACGGAACAGGCCGTGGCAGAGCGACTCAAGCGGAATGTGATGCACAAGAGGCTAGACTTCACGATGGAGGCCAACATCTGGAAACTCCTCGGCCTCTACCGAAGCCTCCTTGGCTCGGCGAGAAGAGGCTCGTAGGATGTTGATTCCAGTAGCGTCACCGGGCTTGTCGTAGTTCATTTCTCCCGGCTGATTTCGCAACGTGGACCAGCTGGGGCGCGTCCCACAGTGATGGACAGGCTATTCGACAAGTTGAGAGCACGACTCTGGAGATCTTCGAGTAAGCTTGGTTCTCAAGAATGAGCGACTTTCGCAAGCTCTCTTCATCGTCGTCTGTAGCTGCATACGTCCGTTCATTCAAAGCACCGAAGCTCAAGCGTCCCTTCCACCGCTCCCGACGAAAAGAGATCGAGAGAGACTCGTCTCACAACGTCAGAAGGAAGGCCAAGTCTCCAGGGATGAGGGGGGGTTGGGCATACCGACTTCTGGTCCGAACGAGACCTCGAGCACCGCCCTTTCTTCCTTTTCGCAGAGACTCGTAGAAACCCAGTGGGGTAATTGATACTGGTAAATTGGTGCGCGAATCCCACCCCCCGCACTCACACTCCTCAGTAGTAACTCTGTCATAACCACAGAGCTTGGCGCCGGGAGAGGGCACCCTCATTCAGATACAAACCCCGCCCGCCTAGCATTGCTAGAAGAGCATTCTTGCTTCTGAAGAGTCTCGCCTGAAGAATGTCAAAAGCAGACACGACGGCAAGGCAAGGGATATGAGCAATGAGGAAAGCAAGTAGTCGGTGTGCGCATCGTTGGGCGAAGCAGCGAACGGAACTCATATCGAGTACTGTTCGACCTGCGGCAAGAAGACCGAGAAACCCATCCTATCCAAAGGGTACGTTTTCTGCTCAGACCAATGCCGAGAATCGTTCACGGCGTGCCGATGCGGCCAAGAAGCATTGCTTGCCTTTTGAAAGAGGCTAGCCTGTTCCCACTTTGCTCTTGGACCCTGTTTCTCTCAGTTCGTCGCTTCTCTTCCGAATGGCTGCACTGATCCGTTTATGCGCGTCTTTGACTTTGAGAGCCCACATAGTGTTAATCAGTCTCTCGAAGAGGAAGTTGTTTGCCTCCTCAACATCATCCAGCTCGCGGTTGTCTCTGGCGTTCTTGGCACATGTGTTCAGATAACCATAGGCTATTTCGACCTGCTTTCTTGACGGCCGTCCAGACTGCATGACTACTGAGACAGGATCAAGTCTTTGTCGAGCTTGATGGCTTTGAGAATCCTGTACAAGCCTATATCTTCCAAGGGATCGACGTTTCCTTGGCATCTCTCAATTCCAATTGATGAATGCGGTCAGACGGGTAATAAGACCAACGCGCAACACAGTGAGCGACGAGATGAAGGCGAGGACCGAGAGGGAAAGCAAGGAGAAGGTTCAGATTATAAGCGCGGACACAGAAGCGTTGATCGAGAAGACTTGGCCACACGCAAACGCGACCGCAAGTGGAAGGAGGAGTGGACTGGCATAAGAACAGGAGAGTCAAGGCCACGAACTCTCGGAGTCAAGGGAAGAGAGAAGGCAAGAAAAGGGAAGTTCCGACTCCGGGGGATGGGAAGCGGAGCAAGGAGCCGAAGTCGATGGAGGCCAAGACAGAACAGACAAAGGAGAACGACTCACCAAAGGTAACATGGTATAGAGCTATAGATGTCTGGGAGTTTTGAGGTCTCAAGTTGTTCTGCTTGAGCAACTCGGTCGAGCCTATCCCTAGATACGAGTTGGGAAACGAACATAGTTGGAGGTGAGAATGGGTGAGTCATAGAGAGTATGATGTTGAGATGACCAACGATCGCAGGAAGCTGACAGAGTTGCTTCAGCAGGGATTCAACTATATCTGCGACTATAAGGGCATGAAGGTACTCCGGAAGGAGAGCGGGAAATCCCGCAGAAGGAGAGAGTTCCTTAGGAGCTATTCCCCCCATCAGCGAGAAACATAGCGAAGCGCCGAGCAGGGGATGCGTCCGAGCGATATTGAGTCATTCCAACGTTGACTGAGCTGAAGCTCGTTACGAGACGGGAATTAATACCTACTGCCTCACAACAGAGGCACTTTGGGAATTAGGGAACCCTGTTCTACTCCCTTTTTCTATCTTTCTTCCTTCTCTGAGACTTCCACGTTGCTGCTCTCTCTGTTTGGCGTCGCCCCAGCGTTGCTCTCCTGCCCTTCTCCGTCTCTCTTCGTAATTTTCTCAATCTCCTCGTTCTCATTGACATAACGGGGTCCCACCTCCCTCACTTGAGGTTCCGTCGTCTCTGCCAAGAGTCGACCTCGTCTCCGTCATCTCCGTCTTCTCCTTCGTCGTCCCCTTCATCTTGATCGAGTTCGTGTTCCCCTTCCTTCATCATGTCCATGTTTCCCTTCCTTTCGCTCATCTCATATCCGCACCGAGAGCATTTGTAATAGTTCTCG
>Ga0315312_1003367_pt1 | contig 10315 bp, 13 predicted proteins | sample TDP7_MG_FD_203629 | JGI IMG/M metagenome (GOLD analysis project Ga0315312, IMG submission 203629) | Freshwater sediment microbial communities from Lake Towuti, South Sulawesi, Indonesia - TDP7 | ecosystem: Environmental > Aquatic > Freshwater > Lake > Sediment | place: Indonesia: South Sulawesi... | reverse complement strand
GTGAGCTTTTGCCCATCGCAGTACTCAATTATGGACACGCCCTTGACGTATTCCATAGCGAAGTATGGTCGGCCAGCCCCAGTTGTACCTGCGTCGTAAACATGGGCAATGTTGGGGTGGTCCAAAAGGGCCAGAGCCTGTCGCTCGGCTTCAAAGCGGGCAATCACCTGTTTGGTATCCATCCCAGGCTTGATAATCTTTAGCGCTACCCGACGTTTGACTGGTCTCTGCTGCTCGGCTAAGTAGACAATACCGTAACCGCCTTCACCCAGAATGCTTAGCAGCTTATAGGGACCGATCTGGCTACCAACCCCTACTGTTCCAGACCCGAAACCTACTGTGGGGACAGCCTCCTCCCTATCAGGCCGATTATCGTTTTTCTCGCCTGCATCGCTCATCGGCATTTCTCACCGCAAAAGTCCCTTAGCATACTATGAGACAACAACAGTGAAGGCCCGAGAACAGAAGTATGCGCCCTGTAATTATGAGGCCTGAGGTGAGTTATGGCAACCATGAAAGTCAGCATTTTGCTTGGTCCGAATGTGCACTTCTAAGGCTGCCCATCTGCCCATAGACAACCACTGGCAGTTTGAGACACTGGCACCCTTTTCCTCATTGCGGGACTACGGCCTAAAACGTGCGACATACTATCAAATAGTTGAAAGTCACAGTTTTGCAGGTTCTGCGAGAATTGCGATTAAATCAGTAAAGACAAGTGCTTATGACAACTGGCCAAGAATCAGCCCAACACTGAAAAGGGCAATTTTCGGGCATCATCGGTGCGCGCGCACTGGCCTTACCAAGCTGGCAGGACTGGTCCAGACGTTCTGACAAATGTGTGGTCTTTAGCATCATTCCTTTGCCCCGTGTCTGCGGAGGATTTCGACGATTGAGGTGCCACTCAACACGGAACAACCTTCGGCAGTTCACGACTACCGCTCCAACTCTCCCACACAAACCGCCCCCGGCTGTCGCGGTGTGGTGCGGTTATTCCTTTGCTCAGCACTTAGTGACAGATCCCCGTTGGCTCAATACTGCAAACATAATTAGCTTTCGTCAAGGATACCAACCTGACAGCGGCGCCCATCCAGCTACATCTGTCAGGAGTTGCACCAGATTACAAGCAACCTATTCAAACCCTCGGTCATGCCAAAGGTGGTATGTCTGCTACGGACGTGGGCCTGCGTCTGAACCTGACCTATATAGGCGAGACCATAAAGGGTTAATCAGAAACCAGTTGAGCCCTGAGAACACAGTCTGTCAGAGCGGGGCAGCCGTTGTAATAGGTTACAAATGTAGAATCTATACATTTTCACGGTTTTAGTCGAGATTCTAGCGGTGGTTCAATTTTTTCTCTTGACGAGAAAATCGGTGATCTGGTATAAATATGGGAAAAGGACTTGGGTGATTTGCAGGCCTTTGTCAGCCTTCCGAAAGGAGGAGGCAAACGTCAAAATGCAGTGAAGAAAGAGAGTCTATAATTCTCAGGGAAGGAAGTCATAAGAAACAAAATTCCGGTTTGTGAAACTTGACGTAACATTAGCCGTCTAATGTTGGCACTTTTTTGAGGAGGAGATGTTATGATGAGAAGTGTAAATGTAGTATGTGTAGTAGCCGTCTTGTTGATGGCAAGTGTTGATGGTGCCGCTACTATTCGTTATAAGGGTAGCGGCTCGTGGGACGATATTGATCCTTCGGATGGAGCCGGCTGGGAAGGCGGTGTTATGCCTGGCTCAGGCGATACGGTCCGATTCAACTGGGGCGACAACACAGTTACATTGGACTACGCGGGGAGACTGTTAATAGGTTTCAAATGGGTGTTGATGAGTCCGGTGGACTGGTCGTTAATAGCGGCGGAGTCCTTACGGCGTTAGGCAATTGTAAGGTTGGAAACAATGGTCCCGTCACAGGTAGACTGACAATCAACGCAGGTGGAGAGGTGAACGCCAATGGCGGTTGGGTGATGGTTGGCGGCAATGTCGGAAAACCTTTATCCTTAATATCGACGGCGGAGTTATGAACATTGCCGGTCATCTATGGGTTGCCTCCAACACCGATTCAATCGGTACCGTTGATATCACCGGCGGATCTCTCAGCATCGGAGGCATGATCGGTATTGGCACGATAGACGCCGTAAACCCATCAGGTGGTACTGGTACGGTAAACGTAAATGACGGCGGTCTTCTGGCTCTGGCCAATATTCACGCCGAGGGGACCTCGATTCACCCTGGCTCGATGCTTAACCTCTATGGAACCGGTCAAGTTACCCTTCCTGGTAATTTTGAAGCTGTGATAGCCAATTATGCCGCTGCTGGACTAATATCCGGCGATGGCATTCCCAGCAATGTGCAAGCAAGTTTTGCTGATGGCGTAACGACCGTTGTAGTTCCTGAACCGGCATCAATGATTCTGCTGGGTCTGGGCGGATTAGCTCTGCTTCGCGTTCGTAGTAAGAAACGCTGACACTTGTACAAGAGTATTGGTTGGCCAATCTGTTTGAGTAAGTTCGGGGCCTGTACGGGTTGATTTCACATGGGCCCCGTTTGTATTTGGCTATGAGCTTTACGGGAGGGGACCCCCCTGCAAATAATGGCGGTTGGGAACCCGACAAGATTCATAATACGAGCTTTACGCCGTCCCCAAGTACGTATGATAGCTGACGCCGACCACAAGGACGGCATTTTTTTATTTACAAGGTGGACATTAACTGTTTGCTAGAATTCTCAAGAATCTCTCTTGATACAAAGCCGGGCATTGGGTATAAATAAATGGGTAGGATGTCTGAATTTTAGCTCGCTTGAAACAGCCTATATGTGACTTGTGAGGAACGTAGAACCAAATCCAAAAAAGTTGTGCTAAGAAAGCACAGTCGTTGTTATTGTAGCCTTTCTTGTAGGAGGATGTACCATGAGAATGCGAATTGTGTTGTGCACGGGTATTGTTTTGTGTTTGGCTGGCGCGTTGTCCGCGGATACCGACTTTACTGAAGCCGTCGACAATCTGTGGAGCAACGTCGGTAACTGGAGCGCGGGTTTTCCGGATGATGCGGATAAGGCCAATTTCCGTAACGGAGTATCCGCAGTTCTTGACTACAATGCCGGCATTATCAAAAACCTCGCAATTGAGGGTGGTGCAAGTAAAGTGACGTTGGTGGATGGCGCGGAATTGGCTGTAAGGGACTGGAGCATCGTCGGCTACAACGGTGGTGAACAAGGCAATCCTCACATCCTGGAGCTCCTCGGCGGTTTGTATAATGCCAACGCCCGCTTATATGTGGGGTATACTGGCTTTGGCCTAATGATCGTCGACAACGACGCGGTGTTAAATATCAACGCCCAGACGCTGGGTATCGGCCAGGAGGAAAATGGTGTGATCGGTGGAACTCCGAGGCGGCACCGTGAATCTCTTGACGAATGCCTCAATTCCCTTGCAGTTGGGCATTGGTAAAAATTCACAAGCCCACCTGGATTTCTCCGGTGGTGTGATGAGGCAAGCGTTCTGGGACGCACGTCTTGCGAATGTCAACAATTTTATTGCTGACGGTACCATTACGGCCTATAAGGGTGTGGGTACCGTGCTTACGCAAAGGGTCGAAGACGTGCTCATCGTCAAGGGGCTACATCCCCTTAATCCAGTACCGGAAGATGGTGATCCTGCAACAACACCAGGCGCCGTGGAGTTGAGGTGGGTGCTGCCTAACGGTTGATGTATACTTCGGTACCGACCCGGACTTCCCCATAGGCGGTTCACCCGGCACTCCCAAAATCATCAGTCAACGGTCGATCACTTCGGTCGTGGTACAGACCCAGGCAAAGACGCGATACTACTGGGCAGTGGATGCGTATGTAGGTAGCGCTAATGATCCTGTGCTCGGGCCTGTTTTCAGTTTCTTTGCAGACAACCCAGCTCCTATAGTGGATGCCGGAGCCGATATAGTTACCTGGCTGGAAGACGGTTCCACGATAGTGAATCTTGACGCGACCGTTACCGATAATACCGCTTATACCGTGCAGTGGATTGTGGTCAGTGAACCCAGTGCGGCGCCGATTGATATCCGAATCACCAACGGCAATGACGATGCCTAAAGCATCTCAATGACGGCAGAATGGAGTTAGGCAGCAGCGACCTCGAGATTGCTTATGAAGACGCGGGAGACCCGGCTACAGATGAGCAGGTTGTCGGCCTGCCCCGCACCAATTGTCCGCCAACACGGCTCGTATCCTCAACCAGAGGGGAAACCTCCGGCGTGACCTCAATTGGTGCGGGGTGAACATTCCCCTGGAAAATGGCGCTCCTGTCGCTAATGCGTATGTAGAAGTCGAGGTGGACAAGGTTGACAAAAAAGGCAGCCAGGCCCCGGTGAATCTTATCATCGAAGGCCGCACCGTTTGCGGATGTTGCAAACAATATTACGGACAGAGCCGTAACAACGGCGAAGGTGAAATGGTCTATTCCGGCCTGGACCCAGGAGAACGCCAAATTCAAGACACCGGACATCTCCAGCATTATCATGGAGATCGACAGCCAGAGAAATTGGGCTCCCGGAAATGCCATCGTCCTGATCTTAAGGGATGACAAGGATAATCCCTCGATAGGTCTGCGAGAGGCCGAATCTTACGAAGGAGAAGCCGCCGCCGCACCACTGCTGCACATAGACTTAGCCGGCGAGCCTGCTGTTATAAAGACACCGACTGCCGAGGATACTAATGTTACCCTCTCATTAATAGGAGAATATATCTTGCAGTTAGAGGCCTTTGACGGTGAATACACCGGTTCTGACACCGTCACGATCAACGTATATAGAGACGGTTGCGAGGCAGCCAAGTCGCTGCCGGGCTATGTACCCCCGGTAGGGGATCTCAATGCCGATTGTACGGTCGATATCCGGGACTTCGCATTGATGACAGCCAATTGGCTGGAAAATAACGCTCTGTAGCATTTTCCGAGCAACTTAAGATTGAGTTGGATCAGCATACACTTGAGTTCACCAGGGCGTTTGATACGCCGTATCAAACGCCCTGGCTCATATTAAGAGAATCGAAACGAGGAGACACTGCGTTGAGTAGACTTGCCGCCAGCCTATTGCTGATTATTCTTCTATGCGGTAGCGCCTGGACGCAACAACAAGACATCATGGTCGGGGCCTATTATTATCCCTGGTACGGCCCAGGTACCGGCGGACACGGATTCCATCGCACCCTGCGGGATCATCTTGTTCCGAAACAAGCGCCGGCCCTGGGACACTACAACAACGCTGACACCGAGGTCATTGCAGGTCACATTCATCAGAGTGTAATGGCCAATATCCAATTCTGGGCTTGCAGTTGGTGGGGGCCAGAAAGTTATGAAGATAAAATGCTCAAAAATCATATTCTTCCCCACGCTTCTGCCGGAGAACTGAAATATGCTATTCTGTATGAATCCACAGGCCGATTAGGCTCGTTTTCTAATCCAGACTATTCAAAACTGCTGCCAGATTTTACGTATCTCTCCACGCATTATTTCGACCAGCCTCACTACTTGCGGATCGACGGGCGGCCTGTGGTGTTTATTTATCTCACGCGGGTCTATTTCCGGGACCGGGGAGACCAAGCCTTGGCCGATTTGCGCGCGGCATTTCCCAGTCTATATATTGTCGCGGATGATGTGTTTGGCCTTAATTACAAGTCCTCTTACGCGGCCAAATGGGATGCCGTGACTGCCTATGACGTATACGGCCAAACCATGGGGGCCCTGGGCTCCACGCACGCGGCCCTGAGTCGGCTGGACACCATTTTGAGTGATACCAGAGCTGCAGCAAACAGTGTGAATGTCGGTCTAATTCCGTTTGCCTGCCCGGGATTCAACGACCGCGCCGTGCGCTCGGGACATACCAGCGCACCGAGGTATTTCCAAGACGATCCGCAATCCGCGGAAGGTGATTTCTTTCGATCCATGCTCAGAGATGTTGTCGTGCCACAAGCAGATCCGCTGGCCAAGAATATGCTGATTCTCACGTCCTTTAATGAATGGCACGAGGATACACAAATTGAGCCCACCGCAGGGGAAAGCGAAACTACAGCACTGGATGATTCTGCCGGGGGCACTGATTATACACAAGGGGCGAGATATACGGACTATGGGCATTTATCAATCGACATCCTTCGACAGGAAACCTGCAAGGTGTTGGGCGATTTGGACCATAACTACCGTGTAGACGTGAAGGCATTCACCCTGTTTGCCTTGCAGTGGATGGATATGGATTGCGATGACTGCGACGGAGCCGATCTGGATGGAGATGGGGCTATTGGGGCGGCGGACTTGGAGGTGTTGGCAAGGAACTGGCTAACCGAAAAATATTATGCCTACCTGCCCTATGCTAACGGGTGTCGGTGGCCCGATGAAAGCACAGCAGGGAATAGGGACGGAGCCCCGGGAAAACTTATCACACATTGACGCTCGTAGGAGGTCATACAATTTTCTTTCTGCAGATTTTCTCTTGATCGAAAGCAGAATCATCGTTCTGCACGTCCACATTCAGACATCTTTGACCCGTTTCTTATTCTTCCCTGCCCTCCATCAAAACAACACTAACCAGATGAAGCAAAGATACTTCATCAAGGTGGCATCGGTCCGGCCTGATTGGCGACGTGAAGATCTACGACCGAGCGGTGAATCCGTAATGGCGATACTGTTGTGACATGAAAAGACAAAGGGCTGGCAGTCTGAGACGCTGTCAGCCTTTTTTAATGGGAGTGTTATTAGCTCAAACTCGCTACTCTTTATCAAATAGTCCGGGGGTCGTAGTTTCTACGTTTCATGGGCATTGATGTTACATTTGTTTTGACAGATACTTACAAGGACTGGCCGAAAGTCAGGCAGCTGCTGAAAACAGCCTCCAGAACCGGCTTCGTGCGCGCGCACTGGCTTGAATAGGCTGGCAGGACCGATCCAAAATTTGTCAGAAACGGAAGAGTTGATACGAGTAAACCGAGAACGTTTTACCCAGCCCAACTTGCTGATCTCTGACGCTTCGGGACTCAGTTAGAGGGCACTCCTCTACTGCTTCGTGGTTTCCATGTGAAGCAGGTTGGTTAATGGATAGGATCGGCAAAGAAAGCTGGGCGGAAATGAGCGGCTGCGGCATGGTTGATCTGAATGTTTTTGATGCCGTTGGAATAGACAGCGAAAAATATATCGCCCGGGCGTTCGGTTTCAGCATCGAATGCCTTGCAATGAGGAAATGTCGCATTCTGGACATCGGCCTGTTCTTCGGGAACGACCTGCGATTTCTGGACCAATTCTGATTTTTCAACGTTGTACATTTCGACCTGTCAGCTATCCATATTTGAACGTAATTTTGAAGAAAAACGGCGCCTTTTTCAAAATCTTGCTTGAAAAAAATGCCATCGTCGAGTCGAATGCTGTTTCAGGACATTGTGGAAGGTGAGGGTTGTGGAATCGGCCAGTTTGCCAGATGGCAAGTGTTTGGAACGGTAGCACTTACTGCGAGAGGAGTCAGAGAATGCGAGGCAATCTCCCAATATCTGGATGCAATCTGCTTGCTTTGATTTCGGCCCTATATGTCTGCGAGGCTGAAGTCGCTGCCCAATGGGTGCAGCAAAGAATTACACTGAATCCTGGCTGGAACGCCGTCTACCTTGAGGTTCAGCCGGAACCCAAGGACTGCGAGGCAGTATTTGCCGGCCTACCTATCGAGAACGTGTGGGCGTGGAATCGGCGATTTTCATCCGTACAGTTCATTCAGGACGCCTCTTCCCTTGTACCCCGGCAGCCTGAATGGCTCACCTATTTCCCAGCCGACTCTGGTGAGCATATGCTTGCAAATCTCTTCATAGTCCAGGGAGGGCACGCCTACCTGATAAAACTTGGGGGCAACAAGTCAGTGAACTGGCTCGTCAAGGGAAAGCCTATCGTCCGTTCCATTGACTGGGTGGGAGATTCCTTCAACCTGGTCGGTTTCCGAGTAGATCCTAATTCTCCTCCTACTTTCAGTGTGTTCTTTGCTCCTTCGCCGGCGCACACCGGTCAGCCGGTCTATCGGCTGGGTTCGACTGGGAAGTGGGAACGCATAAATCCCCCCACCGAAAGAATTCGACCGGGGCAAGCATACTGGGTTTATTGCGTGGGCCAGTCAAGCTATTCAGGTCCATTGAAGCTGACACTTGAACAAGGCGGGATACTGGACTTTGGCAGAACACTGACGGAGCAGACGCTGCGAATAAAGAACGAGGCCGGTGCTCCAGGGCAGGTTACTCTCCGACGGCAAACCTCCGCGACTCCACCGGACACAGAGCCTTCGCTCGCAGGTGAAGTGCTGCTTTCTTACTGGAATATCTCCGATGCCAACGATCCCAACAACTTCAGGTGGCTTGATTTCCCGGAGCGGCTGCAGCTCAATATCGAGCCTCGCGAGGAACTGGGAATTCGCATCGCAGTCAGGCGCGGCGAGATGCCTGGCACCACTGGAGATCTCTACCAGAGCCTGCTTGAGGTCTTGGACCAGCAGGGATTGCGGCTGTGGGTACCTGTTGCTGCTGAAGGTCTGGCCTCCTACGAGGCCAAAGTCATGGCCCTATCTGCGGCAGGCGGGATATCTGTCATGAGTGGGCCAGAGGTTCCAGACATCAGAGCTGGCTTGTGGGTAGGCACGGCCTCCATCAACAAGGTAAGTTTCGCAGCGGACCCCAACGAGCATCGTCGGCAAATACCCCAGCCTACCGCCACGGAGTTTGACATCCGCCTAATTATCCACGTCGATGCAAACGGACAAGCCGTGCTGCTCCAACAGGCAATCCTGATGTGGAAAGAGGGCACTACGAAGCCCGACCCTGCGGATCCGAGTAAGAAAATTGTAGATGAGCCGGGTCGGTACGTCATCTTGACGAGAGATGACTTGATTCCTCGGTTTTCCGGAACGGCGGTTCGCGACGGCAAAGCGGTCGGGCGGCGGATCAGTTCATCGGCCTTTGCGCATCTAATCACCCTGCTTCATCCAGATTCCCTCTTGTGATGACAGGCGATTTTGACGGCACACTGCAGTGCAGCGGGATCACCCTCAATCACGACGACCCGCTGAATCCTTTCAAACACAAGTATCACGCGGGTCACGACAATTTGGACTATGATTTCAAGCCAATCCGTGACGAGGGCAAGGAATCGTATACGATCGTCCGCAACATCACGCTGAGTTTCACTACCGAAGACCCCGAGGACCTTAATCTGCCCGGCTGGGGAGACAACCAGGTCGGCGGCATTTACCGCGAGAACATCAAAGGCGTTCACAAGCGAGTGCTGTATGTAGAGGGCGTATTTCGGCTGCAACACGTGTCACGCATAGCGGTATTAAATGATGGTTTATAGCACGATGAATGGTAGCAATGGGAAGAGTGCGAGGCGTTGTGCTTACGAATCCTGCTACTATACGAACTGGTCATGATCAGTGGTGTGAGGGACCCCGCTTCGCGGGAACCCAAATGAGGAGCCCAGGAAATGCGACCAGAAACGATTGAGAACAAGAGCCGCGAGGTCAAAATGTCATTCCCAAACACCCACAGATTCAGCTGGGCAAGCCTTGTGGTGGTCCTGTTGGCATTCCTTTTGCCATGCCAACTGAGCCATGCTGACCAGCCGGGTTTCACCGACCTTGGTGCAATAACCAATAATGATACGCCGGATGAGCGACCTCACGCTGTAGCCGACGGCCGGGGGAACTGGGTGATGGTCTGGCATGGCAAATCGGCCGCTGCTCCTGATTACGATATTTATGTCTCGTCTTCTCTGGACAATGGCGCCACATGGACTCCTGCGAAACCGCTGAATACCAATGCCGGCAGTGACTCAGGAAACGATGAGTACCCCAGGTTAGCGACAGATAAGCAAGGAAACTGGGTGGTAGTCTGGCATTCCCGTGGTGTCTTCGGCACAGACTATGACATTTTGGTGTCTCGCTCCACAGACAATGGAGTGACCTGGTCAGCCAAATTACCAAGGATTACACAGATTTCACTGATCTCTTATTTATATCCAGAAGCTACTGGAAAAGGCAGGCAAAAGAGCAGAATCTTTCCATCGACTCCAACTTGAACGCCTGCAATCTGATAAGCCCGTTGCAGGCTTGCCCCTTAGGGGCTTGCAGGCCGTCCAATCGGATGAGCTGCACGGCCGCGTGGCCAAAGAGCCATCAAAAAAGGGGCGACAGACGATACTGGCTCGCGTCGCAAATTGGGTCGCACGTGGGTTCACATAGCCCTGGCGGTGGTAAGCCGCTTTATCCGCCATACGTTGGGCGGATTTATCATAGACCTGCGTGTTG
>Ga0315312_1003366_pt1 | contig 10317 bp, 12 predicted proteins | sample TDP7_MG_FD_203629 | JGI IMG/M metagenome (GOLD analysis project Ga0315312, IMG submission 203629) | Freshwater sediment microbial communities from Lake Towuti, South Sulawesi, Indonesia - TDP7 | ecosystem: Environmental > Aquatic > Freshwater > Lake > Sediment | place: Indonesia: South Sulawesi... | reverse complement strand
ATTCCTCTACGTGTTAGCCTTATTGCCTATTATAGCCGGTATAAGAAGTAAACGTGGATACTTGTATGTGGGAATAGCTTCCCTTTTGTACTTTCCAGGTGCCTTTATGCCTCTTTTGACGAATCTTAGTTGGCCAGTCCAACTTAGGATCTTCCATGGACTTGAGATTTTGGGAGATTTTCTTGTATATGGAGCTGCTCTTGCGTATCTCTTTAGTCCTCCGAGGAAAATCTAACAGAATGAATCTGCTTCTTTGACTCGGCGAACGTTGGCGAGCCTACCGCAAAGTAAGGAGGGGTTGTTAGGGGATTCCTCCCCTAACAGTGTGGAGAGAATTTTCGTGTGTGTGCCTTGGTGCGGCCATCGTAATTTGAACCTTAGGATTCAGTTATTTTTTGTGTGTTAAAGGATGGTGCGGGAGGTGGGATTTGAACCCACGAAGGCCTACGCCATAGGGTCCTGAACCATGGGCAGCATCCAAGCTTCTACCCCTTAGACCTAGCTCGGGTACTCCCGCAACGAATCACATTCCTGTCTCGGTTCAAGATAATCTTTTACTTGTCGATCGTTTTACACGGCCTTCCGCGCTGCCAAAGGAAAAAGTTCTGCTTAAAATACAATGTGGAAGGGGGGCCAAAAATTGGAGGGCCTACTTCTTCACGATAATATCCCAAGTTCAATCAAGCCCATAAAGCTTAGAATTTGAACATACATGATCCTCTACTCAATGAGGTGAATCAACTTGAAGCTCCTAAACTATCAGAACATTAAGGCTAAACCTGCTGAGGAAGGAGCCTCAAAACTCCAAGTAAGATGGCTCATCACGAAAGAGATGGGCGCGAACAACTTCGCGATGCGCCTCTTCGAGATGGAACCCGGAGGAAACAGCCCACTCCACCGGCACTCACACGAACATGAGGTCTACATCATAGAAGGAGAAGGCATAGCCACAGACGGAGAACAAGAACGCAAATTCAAGCCGGGAGACGCAATATTCATCCCGCCAAACGAACGTCACCAACTCAAGAACACAGGTAGGAAGACCGTGAAGTTCCTCTGCCTAATCCCGTACGCGAAATAGCATGCGTCTCGGTGAGCGGGCAGAGAGACGGTCTGCCATGATATTCGAGGTGCCTTGCAACATCTTCTCGCGATACTTTGGAAGGAGAATTCTCCCGCTAGAGTCAAGTATATGGCAACGGGATGATTATTGCAAGTTTGAAATCGGGTGAACAGAATTAGCCCTATTAAGAATGTATTAATGTTCCAGCTTTCCCGGCCAAGGCCTGTCTTGCAGATTCTAGTGAAGTAACGATCGCCTTTTCGCCTCCGCCTTTGATGAACTTGATTGCCGCTTCGATCTTTGGTCCCATGCTTCCAGGCGGAAAATGTCCTTCTGAAAGGTATCTTGCGGCTTTAGCGACAGTTATATCATCCAAGTCTTTCTGGTCTGGCCTTCCGAAGTTGATAGCGACCTTTCCAACGTCTGTGAGCATCAGAAGAATCTCAACGCCGATCTCTCTGGCGAATAACTCTGCGGTCAAATCCTTGTCTACCACTGCTTCAACACCTTCTAGACTTCCGTCATCTCTCGCTACAACCGGAACTCCTCCACCGCCAGATGCTATCACCACGGTGCCGGCTTCAAATAACGTTTTGATAGAATTCCTTTCAACTATCGCCTTGGGTTGAGGTGAAGGAACAACACGCCTATACCCTCTCATCCCATCATCAACAACCATCCAATTGTTTTCTCTTCTCAACCTCTCAGCTTCGAGGGCCGTATAGAAAGGTCCGATAGGCTTCGAAGGCTTCTTGAAGGCTACGTCGTTCTTATCTACCACGACTTGTGTAATCAAGGTAACGACAGGGAACTCCAAACCTGCTTCATGCATCTCATTTTTCATCGATAACTGTAGCATGTAGCCGATCATCCCTTGGCTCTCAGCCCCACACACATCCAACGGCATCGGCGGTAGGATTTCCTTACATTTCTCGTTCCTGAGAAGTATATCTCCCACTTGAGGGCCGTTACCATGTGTTATCGCAATTCGGTAACCATCTTTCAGCATCCTAACCATGTGCCTACAGGTTCTCTTGATGTTCTCAAACTGTTCTTCCGCGGTTCCTTTCTCTTTGTGCCTCAGAATCGCATTGCCACCTAAAGCGACTAACATCTTCTTCAAAACACTACCACTCACTCTGGCGAAACTGTATTCACAAACAACTTTTGGCACGGGATGAGATAGACTTTTGTTTTCTGAAGGTCGAGGGGTCTGCTATCACTATTATATTCTGTTCACGCGGCAATTTCGACAGCAGCCATCTGCTACTGAACCGTCATTTTGAGGCGCCAAAGGTTTATAAGAGAAGTAGACGTTTACGTGAACGTGGGTTCACATGAAAGATCCATTCTGCAGCACATTTTTCGATATTTTGGCTACTAGGAGTAGGTTAGATCTCGTCCTAACCCTTAGGGATAAGCCGAAGTCAGTGGGGGAGATCGCGAAGGCTATAGCTGTGGAGAGAACGAACGTCTCACATCAGTTGAGACGGTTACGAGAGTGCGGTTTCGTCTTTGAGAGAAGAGAAGGCAAGAAGCGAATGTACTCTCTGAATAGGGAGACCGTGATTCCTATACTGGATCTAGCCGAGATACACGTTAGGAAATACTGCAAAATGGAAAGGACTGGCAGATGTGCACAGTGAATGTGCTCGAGCTATCGTAGTTTGTTGGGATTAGCATGACCGAATCTATTAAATGAAATTTCGTTGGGTAAAGAGTGAAGAGCTTGATAGATATGAGCGCCACAAAAGAAAGAAATCTGAAAGAATCAGAAGCTTATGATGAACACGCTTCACTTCCTTTCGAGTCTAAATTTTGGCCGATCAAGAGGTATCTGGATGTATACAGCAAGTCTCTTTCAGATGTCGAAGCGTTCTGGGACGAAGAGGCTAGAAAATTGTCATGGTTCAAAACATGGGATAGAGTGCTGGAGTGGGATCCTCCTTTCGCAAAGTGGTTTGTAGGGGGTCAACTCAACGCATCCAATCTTTGTATTGATGTTCACGTTAAGACTTGGCGTCACAATAAGGTTGCATTGTATTGGGAGGGCGAGCCTGGCGATACCAAAACTTTGAGCTACTCAGATCTCTATAGAGAAGTGAGTAGATTCGCTTCAGTCCTCCAGAATCTCGGTGTCAAGAAGGGGGACAGAGTGGCCTTGTATCTTCCGATGACGCCTGAGTTGCCGATATCGATGTTGGCATGTGCAAGGTTAGGTGCTCCTCACACAGTCGTCTTCTCAGGATTCAGTGCTGGTGCTCTTGCAGACCGAATCAATGACACCCAAGCCAAGGTTCTCGTCACAGCTGATGGAAGCTTTAGGAGAGGCAAGGTTATTCAACTGAAGAATATAGTTGATGAAACCCTAGCCAAAACGCCGTCTGTGGAAAAAGTCATAGTGGCGAAGCGAGCGGGTATAGAAGTTGAGATGAAGGAAGGAAGAGACTTCTGGCTTCAAGATCTACTTAAGAACGCTAGACTATACATCAAGCCTGAGCCACTAGAGTCAACACATCCTTTATACATACTTTACACATCTGGAACCACTGGGAAGCCGAAAGGTATTGTTCATAGCACTGGAGGATACATGGTCTTCAACCATTCTGTATACAAATGGGTCTTCAACATACAGGAGGATACTGTCTACTGGTGCACAGCTGACGTAGGTTGGGTAACTGGGCATAGCTCTATAGTCTACGCTCCATTGAGTCACGGAGCATCTATAGTCATGTATGAAGGCGCTCCAGATTATCCGACGCCAGCGAGATGGTGGGAGATAGTCGAGCGGTATAGAGTCACAACGCTCTACACATCCCCAACCGCAGTTAGACTATTCATGAAATACGGGGATGAGTGGCCTAAGAAACATGATCTCAGCAGTCTGAAAGTCTTAGGAAGCGTCGGTGAACCGATAAACCCTGAAGCATGGACTTGGTACTTCGAACACATAGGCGGAGGGAAATGCCCGATAGTCGACACGTGGTGGCAGACAGAGACAGGTGGAATAATGGTCTCGCCGGCGCCTGGAATAGAACTTGTTCCACTCAAACCTGGATCAGCGACGTTGCCGCTTCCAGGCATTGACGTCGACGTCGTCGATGAGAATGGAAGGCCTGTTCCTCAAGGAGTTAGAGGATACTTGGTCATTAAGAAACCTTGGCCTGGAATGATGATGACAATCTACGGCGACCCTGAAAGATACAAGCAGACTTACTGGTCGAGATTCTCGGGCGCCTACTTCACTGGGGACTACGCTATTAGAGATCACGAGAGCTATCTCTGGATTCTCGGAAGAGCAGACGATGTTCTGAAGGTCGCGGGGCATCGGCTCGGAGCGGCAGAGCTTGAAGGCGCCGCTATATCTTATCCAGCCTTAGCTGAAGCAGCTGTGATTGGAAAGCCAGATCCATTGAAAGGAGAGAGCATCGTCATCTTCGCTATACTACGCCAAGGCTACGAGCCCTCTGAGAAACTAGCATCGGAACTGAAAAACCATATGAGGAAGGTCATTGGTCCAGTAGCAACTCCGGACGAGATATACTTTGTAGCGAAGCTGCCGAAGACTAGAAGTGGCAAGATAATGAGGAGAGTCTTGAAAGCAGTCGCGGCTGACAAGCCGCCGGGAGATTTGACAACCCTGGAAGATGAGGCGTCGGTTGAAGAAGTGAAAAGAGCATACGAAGAATTGAAGAAAATGCGCAAAACACAATGATCATTTGCAGTTTTCGTCTGTGAATTTCAATACAACTCGAATAGTTCCATCGACAAAAGCCTTCTTTATCGTTCCAGAAGTCTTGTTCAATAGATGCAGCATCCGAAAGTTGTCAGGCATAACTTCCGCAGTGAATCCTGAGATGCCACGGGTTCTAGCAATTTGAGCCAAGTATTTGAGTAGGAAACTCCCTAAACCCTTGTTTTGCCATTCATCTACTACCACGACTGCCACCTCAGCCATATTTGTCGGTCGATCAAGATCGTATCTCGCTACAGCGATGATCTTTTCTCTCTCTTCAACTTTGGTCACACCGACTATAGCCATTCTCTCTTCATAGTCAACATTGACATAATATTTCAACTGTTCAAGCGACATATCTGCGGTCATTGTGAAGAATCTATGGTAGATGGTCTCTTTGGAAAATGAATGAAGAAGCTCATGCATCAAAGGTTCATCACCGGCTCTTATTGGGCGTACGAGTACTGTAGAGCCATCTTTCAGCGTAACTTGAGTTTCCAATTCGCGGGGATACGGAGCCATACCGAGGTCATCTAGAACTGTGGATTTTGAACATGATATTTTTTGAGCTAAAGGCTATCGTCTGTTCTTGAAGATGCCAGATCTAGAAGATCTGTTCAGATGGACAGAGACCGCCTGTACGAGTAGAGGTTGTGCGATTCGGCTGTGCTTATTCTTCAGATGATCTTACGACGACTAGGGTGACGGTTTCTCGCACGCCAGGTATCTGGCGGAGCGCATCGAATACAACCGCCTCCAAATCCTTATGGGCTTCACCCTCAACCTTAACAATCAAATCGTAGACCCCGAAGAGGCTCGCAACCTCCCTAACCTTATAGATCCTCCCAAGACTCTGAATCTCAGCAAAAACCTCCCTATCCTTCCCAACATCAACCTTGACCAAAACATACGCCCTCAGAACCATGACCTACCATCAACCATCAGTTGAGTAAACACAGCCCTTCCATTCAAGGACGCGCAAAATATATGACATCTAAAGAGGTTCTTATATGTTGGGGCTAGTCAAACTGTCTTCTTCGCCAGAAGATTGAGAGATCGAACCTACTGTCCAGTAACAGCTTGCTAGGGCAGTTTCATAGATGCCTCTGACGTTAATGGACATAGAGGCTTCTTAGTCCTTGATTGCCTCCAAGATGCTTGCAACATTCCAGAGCTTCACTCGTGTGTAAGGTGGCATGTTCGGGTCTTGAGATATATCATCTAGGATAGTTATGGCGTTCGATGCTCTTACACCCAAACTATGCTCAGCAACTTGGAGTGCATCCATCGTATCCTTGGCAGCGCGTCTAATGTTTCGAGGCGTCGTTGTATCTTGAGAGACTTCATTGAGGATGCCCATGGCTTGCTTAATTCTCGATTCGTACTCTTCTTTTCTCTTGGCACGGGCGGACATGGTGATGCACCCCTCATCTTAATAACCATTGATGAATCAACAATTTATAGAGGCGACTAAAATCCTTTCCTAATTGCCGGGGAAGAGGAAGATGGGTGCAGAAGTCAAGAGAATGGCTGAGCTTTTGAAGGCTGGGGCAGCTATGCTCTCAGATATTTGTCCAGAGTGTGGAACGCCGTTATTCAAAATTGGGGAAGAAATCTTCTGTCCCAAATGTAATAGGCCTGTTGTTATGGTGAAATCCACTGAAGACGAGAGCAAAATAGCCGCTGAACATGTGCTAGCCAATACAGAGCAGACGATCCTGACGAAAATCAGAGAGACGGATGAAAGCATAAGAAGAGAGAAGGATCCGGAGAAATTGATTCAGCTTGGGACTGCTCTCTCCGGATGGTTGACAGCGCTCGAAAGGATTCGGAGACTGAAGGGAATGCCTTCATGATGTTTCTTCATATTTAGATGAGACTATCTTTCTGATCTTCTTCGAAATCTTTTTTCCTATGCCTTCTGCTTTCTGCAGCTCTTCTTCAGATGCACTGAACACTCTTTCGACGCTGCCGAAAGTTCTTAGCAACCTCTTGGCTAAGACTCTATTCACATGGGGGAGCCCTGCGATAATGAACTCTTGGGATTCGCTCAGTGTCTCAGGTTTTGGTTCGGCTCTGATCTTCGGCTCACGCCTTTCCTTCAATTGTTCTCGTCTTGCTATAGAGAAGAGGAAGAGCGCTGTTTCAGGTGGGGTTCTCATCCAGACAATGGGTACATCGTAGTCGATAAGTATGCTTACAAGGGCACCCATAATTGCCTCAGGACGTACCTCCCTTGCACTATAGAGAGTCTCACCTTCAACAAGGACAATAGGCATCTGATACGTACTCTTGAGATTTATGGCTTGAGTAAACAATCGACCATCAATTATAGACGATGTGAAATCTTCAGTGGTCTTCTTCTCGACCGCAACTCTGTCTGAGAGAATGAAGTCGCCAATCTTCAGAGTTTCAAGATCTATTCTAACATCAAATTTCGACAACTCCTTAACAATCGGTGAACCAATCTCTCTACTGTCTACAATGATTTTGACTTTATCCCCGGAAAGCCTAACCGTGGATAGCCGTCGCCAGAATTCCTCAAGTTTGGGCTGTTGTTTTTCTTTTACTAAGGGGTGGTCGAGGAACCGTTCGCGCAGGTCGTTCATTGCTCTCTCCAAGTTTATGTATTAAATCTATTGATACTAGTCTACGCTGCTGCTTTAATTCTCTTTCATCTCAAAATTGAAACTTAAATCATTACGAGAGCTAATGGAGCCGAGTTGTCTTCATGCGAAAGATTTGGCTGAGGCTCCAGGAAACCTCATGCTCGGCGAGCAGAGAACTAGGTTGAAAGAGCGCAATGTTCATTATGATGTTCATAGTAACTCTCGCTTTTATGATTAATAGAGCAGTTTACCGGGCATTTCACTCGCTGGGCTTGCTTGAGTGAAGAGAGATGACTGAGCTGAAGAGAGAACTGGGCGTACGAGAAGCCGTCGCTCTTGTTGTCACATCTATAGTCGGAACGACGATATTCATCATGCCTGGGGTGGTGGCTGCTAAGGCTGGACCGCTGTCAATACTCGGTTGGGCAATCTCAGGAGCCTTAACTGTTCCGATGGCTCTATGTTTCGCAGAACTTGCAGGACTATACGAGAAAGCTGGAGGTCCATACGTATACGTAGGAGATGCATTTGGGAAACTTCTCGGTCTTATCGTAGGATGGTCGCTGACCGTGGTCTCATGGGCAGTTATCTCCTTACTCGCTGTAGGCTTTGCGCTCTATTCAACCTATATTTTCCCCAGTAGCCAACAGTTCCAAATGCTCATCGCTATAGCCGCGATTTTGTTCTTCACTCTTCTAAACTACTTAGGAGTTAAATTAAGTGCAGCAGCACTGAACCTATTAGCGTTAGGAACTGTAGCAATTCTTCTTGTATTCATCCTAGGCAGTCTTCAGTTCATAAGATCGAGCAACTTCACTCCATTTGCACCCTACGGTTGGTCAGCCCTCGGGCCTGTTCTGGTTCTAACATTCGTTCCTTACATGGGTCTTGAAGTTGTCGCTTTGCCGGCTGAGGAGTTCAAGAATCCTAGAAGAGACATTCCAGTTGGCATACTTGTTGGAACGATCATCGTTATCGCAATCTATGTTCTTGTATCTGTTGCTTCGTTGGGCACCATTGGATGGCAAAGACTTGGTGCTTCATCAGCGCCGATAGCGGAGGCTGCTGAATTTGCCTTCGGGAAGCTCGGCGGCTTTCTAATAGACATCGGCGCTCTGATAACGATTCTTGGGTGCATAAACTGCAGCATTTTCACATTTTCAAGGCTAACGTATGCGATGGGTCGCGATCAGTCGATCCCGTCGCTGTTTGCCACGCTAGATACCAAATACTCTACGCCTAGGATAGCTCTCCTTTTCCAAGCGGTACTCTCAACGATTCTCGTAATATCAGGAACATTCGAGAAACTAGCTTATCTTACTGCGTACATTACGCTCCTTATCTACATGATCATATTTCTAGCCTTCGTGAGATTGAGGAACAAGGCCCCAACATCGAAAGCCTTCAAAGCACCGTTCGGTAATTTAATGGCTATTTCCTCCATAATCTTCTGCGCAATCCTCCTAGCGTACAGTGATCTTTGGGCAGCCGTATGGGGAAGCCTGATGATGCTTTTGAGTATCCCGATCTACTATATGCAGCCTCTCGTAAAGGCATACAAGAAATCATGAGTGCGTGATATACTCTATGCAGAGCCTTTTCAGCTATGCTTAGGCGCGTGAAGTTGAAAGTAGAGAAAAATGGCTGCAGTCCTGGAGCTTTCCACTATAGGAGGTCAAGCTTCTCCAGCCTGAATCGAAGATCATCGATCTCTTGTTCAGTCATCGGTCTGAGCGGCCGTTTGACGAACCCTCCAGGGATGCTCCGCATCTTCATAGCTTCTTTCACGGGCTGGATGAAGGGTTGGGCGTGCAGTCGCAGTATTCTGCGAATGAGGTTGATCTTGAATTGAACCTCACGTGCCTTCTGGTAATCTCCTTTCTCGAATAGATCGTATAACGAAACGTATAGCTCAGGGAAAGCGTTGGAGTAAGCTGATATCGCTCCAGCCGCGCCCATAATCAACGCGGGGAGAACGTATGCATCAGCGCCGTTCAGTATTGTGAAGTTTCTCGGAAACTTTTCTATGTATTCAAGAACTTCCATGAAGTCCCCGCTACTGTCTTTGATGCCTCGAACTCGAGGTGCCACTGCAACTATTTTCAAGGCGATGTCCGGGGTAATATTGATAGTTGTTCGATAAGGGATATTGTAGATGAACACAGGATTGCAACGTTCTCTGAAACCTGTCTGTAATATTCTACCAGTGCTTTTTCATCCGGGTCATAGTAGTATGGGGTCACAATCGCAATGGCATCAGCGCCCGCATGCTCAGCGTGTCTGGCAAGCTTAATAGTCGTCGACGCATCCGATGCACCGACTTGAACGACGACAGGAATACGATGTCGGCTTTTCTGAATGACGATTTCAGCAACTCCTTTACGTTGCTCCAGCGTCATCGTTGGACCTTCTCTAAAGGTCGCGCAAGGATACGGTCCACGAACTCCTTTCGCTATCTGGAACTCAACGATTCTTTCCAACGCATTCTCATCAAGCTCTCCCTCAAGATTGAAGGGAGTCACTAACGCTGTTACGGTGCCTTCGATTCTCTTTGTCAATCCGATTTCTCCTCGGTCCCCTTTGAGTCTAATAGTTCCTGATCAGATTTTGGCGAAGACTTAAAAAGATGATTTCTGAAGATACATAGCCCGAAAACTAGCAGGGTGACTATCGATGAAACCAATTAAACTGGAAGAGAAGGGGTATCCGGAATACTGCTCCGAAAGCGAGAAGCAGCTACGAACTATGTTCAAGGAGATGAAGAAGAAGCATGGAATGATAGCGTTGAAGCTTGGTACTGAAGTTGAGGATTGCAGCTTTGAATACATAGACTATCTCAACAAGTTAACGCGAGGAATAATGCCTGTAGTAGTTAAGATCGGTGGACCTGACGCTAGGAATGATATGAG